>Ga0302250_1000080_pt1 | contig 149247 bp, 144 predicted proteins | sample AAG_RA_Asp_MG_FD_193536 | JGI IMG/M metagenome (GOLD analysis project Ga0302250, IMG submission 193536) | Enriched activated sludge microbial communities from anaerobic digester in WTTP, New Holstein, Wisconsin, United States - AAG_RA_Asp | ecosystem: Engineered > Bioreactor > Anaerobic >... | reverse complement strand
AGGTAATAGTGTAACAATACCAGACAATTGCGTCGAAACAATATCACAAATGGAGAAAGAACAAAAACAAAATATACGGGTTTTGATATAAATATCAGAATGTTACAGTTTCCGGACGGAAACTAAACTAGCAATCGGTCAATGGCGGCAATGATATCATTGCGAAAGGGTGCCGCCGAGGCAACCGGGCGTCCCAGGTTGGAGCGTAGTGTGGAGGTGATCTCTGCGGTGCTGAGCAGGTATGGCTCGTCAAGCACCGTGATGGTGGGGTTGAGTACCTTAACCGGTAGAAAACTGTCGGCTAGCACCAGTGGAATGATGACGCAGGTTGTGACCGAATCAACAAAATTGCTCTGTATTTCCAGCAGGTATGGAGCACGTCTGCTGCTTTTCGGCATCGGATTGCGGTAGATGTCGAACTGGGCCACTAGAGCAGCCCCAGTTCTTCCGAGATAGGTCCGTGTTCGGCAATCATCCGGTTGTACGAATCAAATGCCGCACGATTTTCCTCCTTCCAGCGCTGAAGTTCCTTTTGTTTCAGGTGTTCCTCCATTGCCTTGTCCACAAAGGCAGAAAGATTGCATTTATCTTGCCGCATCATGCGAAGCAGTTCACTGTTAACGGTCAGATTAACGGTTTTTCTCGGCGCATTAAGATCATAGGCCAGTTGCATCGGACGCCCCCTGTTTTTTGTTATGCGTATAATGATGCGTGTTGCAATCAGGGTCAATGAAAAAGACAAAATAAAGCCGGACGTGGGTATGACACCCCGCGCCCGGCGGTTTTGCGTTTATAGGTCTATGAGATTACAGGCTAAATCGCGCCACCATCTGCTGGAGCTCGCTGGCCGACCCGGCCAGTTGATTGGCGGAAGCGCGGGTCTCTTCGGCCCCGCTGGCCGCTTCGCTGACCACGCCGGTGATATGGTGCATGTTTTCGGAGATGCCGGCAGTGCTGGAGGATTGCAGATCTGCGGCCTGGGCCACCTGGGCCACATGCTGCTGCAGCTCGCCGATCTTCTGGCGGATGGAGATGATCGCCTCGCAGGACAGTCGCGCCCCCTCACCCCCTTCATGGACCTGGGTTGAACTTTGTTCCATGGCAGAAACCACGGTTTTTACATCATTTTGCAGGGCAGTGATGATGCCCTGAATCTCGCGGGTGGCGGTGGTGGTCCGTTCTGCCAGGTTGCGGACTTCGTCAGCCACTACGGCAAAGCCGCGGCCCTGCTCGCCGGCCCGGGCCGCCTCAATGGCGGCGTTTAAGGCCAGCAGGTTGGTCTGATCGGCAATATCGCCAATGGTTTCGATGATATCGCCAATTTTGTTGGAGGTGGCGCCTAAGGATTTGACCGCCTCGGTGGTCTGGCCCATCTGGGCCTCGATGTTTTCCATGGTGCCGGCCATGGTGGCGATGACCTGTTCACCGTTGCTGGAGACCTGTTCGGCATCGGAGGCCATGCTGGCCATCTCTGAGCAGCTGCGGGAGATGTCGGCGCTGGCCGCTGCCATATGTTCCACCGCGGCGCTGGCCGAACGGGATTGGCTGGCTGCCCGTTCGGTGCCCTGGGCGATGGTGCCGGCGGTTGCCAGCAGCTGGCTAGAGGCGCTGGTGACCTGACCAGAGGTGGTCTGGATGCCGGAGATCATACTCCGCATGGCGGTCTGCAGGGCATCGATGGCGCGGATGATGGTGCTGATCTCGTTGTTGCGCTTGGCCGAGATCGACTGGCGCAGGTTGCCCTGGGTCATGTTGGTCAGATACGCGATGATCCGTTGTAGAGCGTCGTTGACCGACCAGAACAGCAGCCCGCCGAAGAAGGCCCCGATGATTACAAAGACAGCCGTTGCGGCGAAGGCCAGACCCAGCGACAACTGGCGTCCGGCACCGACCCCGAAGATAATGCACAGGCTGTAACAGAAACAGAGCAAATAGATACGGGTCTTGATCTTGAGGTGTAGATATAGATTGAGTATGGATTTCATGATACCTGACTCCGGCAGCTATTTTTTACCACTGGTCGCATCGACCAATTTGACAACATCTTCTGATATATCAAGCGCTTCAACCCCACTGCCCAGGTAGAGCAATTCACGTTTCACCACCACTGCCGAGAGTCCCTTGAGTTTGCCAAGGGCGATGGCGGCCTGCTCGACAGCCTCCAGCAACTCTTTGGTCAGTTTTTGCTGGGTTTCCATCATCGCTTTTTCGGCATTCATGCCGAATTTCTGGAACGCTTCAACTTTTTTCTGGAATTCCTTGGCCTTGGCCTCTCGCTGGGGTGGTGTCAGGCTGGGCAGCTGACGTTCGATGTCGGCTTTGGCCTTCTCCAGTTGACGCTTTTTCGTGTCCACTTGTTTCTGGAGTTTGCTCTGCTGCGCTTTCATCTTGGCTTGAGCGGACTTGCCCAGGGCGCTTTGCGCTGAAATCTGGTTGATATCCACCAGACCCAGCCTGGCGGTGATCGTCGTCGGCGTGGCCGTGGGTGCGGTCGGTTGCAGGGCCGGCAGCAGGGTCAGTGGCGGGGGGCCGGCGCTGACAGGGGCCGGCACCGATTCTTCAGCCGCCAGCAGGGAAGTACTGGAGGCGCTGAAAAAGAGGGCTGCGCAGAGCAGTTGGAGCAAAAAACGGTTCATGGAGGGCCTTTCACGTTAAAATTGTGTCTTTTATAGCGCATTTCACGGCCATGTGCCAGTGCTAGCTGAGGTATGCGACGACAGATGAAGGGGCCAGCTGGACCGTATTGATATCAAAGGCGACATCCCACGCTGATAAGTGCCGTGAGGCCGTAGATCAGCCACATTAACCTGACCGTCTGCAGAATATGTCCTGCCGCCAGTGGATTGAGTGGATCACCCATAAACGGTCTGAAGCTGGCCTGACCATCGTAGCTGTTGACCCCGCCCAGCCGCACCCCCAAGGCACCGGCCATCGCTGCCTCGATCTGACCGCTATTGGGACTGGGATGGTTGCGACGGTCCCGCCAAAAAAGTTGCCAGGCGTTGCCGGCATGCAGGCCCAGCAGCAGGGCCGCCGGTGTCACCAACAGGGCTGTCAGGCGGGCTGGAATCAGGTTGGCGAGATCATCAAGCCGGGCTGAAGCCCAGCCAAACTGCAGGTAGCGTTCGTTTTTGTAGCCAAAGGTGGAGTCCAACGTACTGATCGACTTGTAGGCCAGCGCCCCCAGCGGGCCACCCAAAAAGGCAAACAACAGGGGAGCGGTGCAGCCGTCCACGGTGTTTTCCGCCACTGATTCAACTGCCGCACGGGCAATTTCAGACTCATTCAGTTGATCGGTATCCCGCCCCACCAGCCAGCTTACCCGTTGGCGGGCTTCGGTCAGGTCGCCGGCCGTCAGGGGGCGATAGACCACAATCGCATGGTCATGCAGGGAACGGGCAGCAAAGCAGGTATAGAGCAGCAGGATTGCGACGATATCGCCGGCCAGGGGATGGATGACGGTTGCCGCTGTTATCAGGCCAAACCCCGCCAGGACAGTACTGCCCACCACCAGTAACACTGCAAAGATTCCAGCCAGTTTTTGATTAGCAATCAGACGGCGCAGCGGCGCTTCAGACCGCTGGGCCAGCCAGCCGATCCCCTGCACCGGATGGGGTAACCAGCGGGGGTCGCCCAGCAGCAGATCCAGCAGGATTGCCAGTAGTATTTGGAGATAGAGCGGGATCATAACCGCAGCAAACGGTAAATCGCCTGCATATCCAGGCTGTTTCTGACGCAGTCGGCCAGTCGGTCCAGTGCCGGTTCCAGGTCATAGGCTGCGCGAATCTGCCCATCCACGTGCCAGCCTTTGCGGCCCCGCAGCCGGTCCAGCCACCAGCGCCGGAACGGATCAGTATCAAAAATACCATGCAGATAGGTGCCCCAGATCATGCCGTTGGTACTACCGGCCCCGAGCAGTCTGCCGTCCGGCCCCGTAATGAGTGCATCAACCCCTTCTGCGGTGGTGATGCCGTGGTGGATCTCATAGCCGATCAGTTCGCAGCCAGATGGAAAATGGTGACAACGGGTCTGCAGGGTAGTCTTTTCTGCGGCCATGACGGTGCTGATCGCCAGTAACCCCAACCCCTGTTGTTCACCTGCTCTGGATTCAATGGCATGGGGGTCGCTGATCTGCTGACCCAGCAACTGGAACCCGCCGCAGATGCCGATCATCTCGCAACGCCCGTTAGCTGCCAGATCGAGAATCCTTGCTGCCAGTCCGGTCTGTTGCAACCAGGCCAGGTCAGCCAGGGTGTTCTTGCTACCGGGAATGATCAGGGCATCAGGCTGGCCAAGCTCTGTCGGGGTGCGCACAATCCGCAAGGCCGCATCCGGCTCCAGTCCCAACGGGTCGAGATCGGTAAAGTTGGAGATATGAGGCAGATCCAGCAGTGCAATATCAAGTAGTTGCGCATCCTTTGCCCCAATCGGCAGCAGCCCCTGTTTGAAGGAGACTGAATCCTCCTCCGGCAAGCCAAGGTTATGCAAATAGGGGATTGTGCCCAGCACCGGCTTGCCGGTATGGAAGCGGGTGTACTCCAGGGCATCCCCCAGCAGGGAGGCGTCTCCCCGGAAGCGGTTGATCACAAACCCGGCAACAAAAGCCCGCTCTGCCTCGCTCAAAACCTCCATGCTGCCCACAAAGGAGGCAAACACACCGCCCCGGTCAATATCCCCCACCAGCAGCACCGGCGCATTGGCATGGCGGGCCATGTTCATGTTCACGATATCATTGGCCTTCAGATTGACTTCCGCCGGACTGCCGGCCCCTTCCAGCACCATCACCTGATGCTCACCTGCCAGCTCGTCATAGCAGCTTTGCACCGTAGACCAGACCTGCGAGCGCTGCTTGGTATAGCTTTTAAAATCAGTGCTTCCCACTGCTGTGCCCCGTAGGATGACCTGGGATCCGGTCTCACTGTTGGGCTTCAGCAGCACCGGATTCATCCGCACATCTGGTTCAAGCCGACAGGCCTGGGCCTGCAGTACCTGAGCCCGCCCCATCTCGCCCCCCTGTCGGGTCACAAAGGAGTTAAGCGACATGTTCTGGGCCTTGAACGGCGCCACATCATAGCCATCCTGTTTCAGAATCCGGCAGAGTGCCGTGGTCAGGATGCTCTTACCGGCATTGGAACCGGTACCCTGAACCATGATCGCCGGGGTTTTCGGCTTTATTACCGCTACTTTTGCCGGATCAAGCAGAGAGCGCAGCAGCTGCACAAGCCGTTGCTGTTCCGCTTCGGTCCGCACCGCCACACGGAAGTAACGGCCATCCAGCCCGGCAAAATTCCCGCAGACCCGCAGGGCGATCCCCTGCTGCAGGGCCTGGTCGGCAAGCTGTTGTGCAGCAAGGGTCGGGTGGTCCAGCCGCAAAAGCAGAAAGTTGGCTTCACCGGGATAAACGGTGAGACCAGGCAGGGAGGACAGCAGAGCCACAAGCGACTCCCGCTGCCCGCCGACAAAGCTGCGAGTCCGCTGCAGGTAATCAACATCCTGCACAGCCCGCGTACCCACGGCCTGGGCCAGACTGTTAACGGTCCAGTCGGGCAGATAATTGCGCAACTGACTGATATGGCGTGATGATCCGGTCAGATAGCCCAGCCGCAGGCCCGGAATGGCGTACAGTTTGGTCAGAGAGGTGAGTACCAGCAGGTTGTCGGGCCGCTCAGGTTGCAGACTCTGGCTGCCATCAGTAAAACCGATGAACGATTCATCCACGGCAAACAGAGTGGCAGAATGCTGCACAGCTATTTGGCGCAGGGCTTTGGCAGTAAAGGTACGGCCGGTGGGATTGTTGGGTTGACCCAATAGCACCAGCTGTCCGGGCTTAAGCAGCGGCACCAGCATATCGGGTTCAAGCGCAAAGTTGTTGTCCGGGGAAAGCATCAAAGGCACCACCGGCAAACCAAGCAGCCGGGCTGGTTCGGCATAGTCGGCATAGCTGGGCATCGGAACCAGCAGCGAGGTGCAGCCCAGGGCTCGCGGCAGCAGATGCAGCAGTTCGGTGGCGCCGTTGCCCACCAGAATCTGGTCAGTCGGTATCCGGTGTAGGGCAGCTATCGCCGCAACCAGCTCGGTTGCATCCGGGTCCGGATAATGGACCAGGTCACTGATCCGGCTCTCGATCAGGGGACGCAGCCAGTCCGGCGGACCCAATGGATTGATATTGGCCGAGAAGTCCAGTAAGCGGTCCTGCGGGACACCTGCCCGCTGGCTCAAGACCCGGAGATTGCCGCCGTGATGGTGTCGATGCGTCTGATCTGCCATGAGAAAACACTTGACTCCTGAAACAAACAATGGAATCAGATAGCACACTTCACATAACGAATGGAAGCGCGGAAGAGGGGTGCAAGGCCCCCGCTGCCCCGCAGCCGTAAAGGGAACGAACGTCCAAAAAGCCACTGGGAAACTGGGAAGGCGGACAAGTAGGCAGCCCTGAGCCGGAATACCGCTCCATTCGCACGCTTCGGGGGAGGCATCTCATGCTGCGAATCATCGCTGTTACTTCGCTGTATTCAACTCCTGCATCCCATCACGCAGATTCACACCAGCTGTTTTCCGGTTTGAACCTCCCCTCGTTCTGGTATCAATTCCGTACAGCAGCAAAAGGGGGGATGTAATGAAAACACAAATTGAATATGCACGGGAAGGCGTTGTCACGCCACAAATGCAGCAGGTGGCAGATAACGAGGGCATTCAGGCCGAGCAGGTCAGAAATGGCGTGGCCAACGGCACGATCGTGATCCCCTGGAACCATAACCGTAAACCGTCCCGCGTGGCAGGCAAGCTGTTCATGTCTGATCTGAGGGGGGATAAGATCTGATGCGTGTGCGTGCATTACTTTATTCCAAGGCATCCCGCATGGTTAAAATGACGGCGAGCATGCTGCTTGGAGCTTGTCTGGTCGTGACAGCGCCGCTACAGGCTGCTGACATGCCATTGCCCCGTGAGCTTGGCGCCACTGCTCAAATATTCAAGACCGAACGGGACGGCCTGTGGGAAAAGAGCCTGATTGTTCGCCTGAATGAGCGACGTCATCTGCTTTCCACCAGCGACGGCATTATCAACGGCCTGGGTGCGATCAACCATGGCGCCCATCCGCTGCTCTGGAAGAAGCTGGCAGTCGAGCTCGCCACCAAACTGCAGTGCGGTGGTAAGACCTATGAACAGCAGCGCAAGGGGATGATCGCAGACAAGCTGGGGCTGCAGCCTGCAGACCTGACCCTGGTGGGCACGGCTGCGGATATGGACAACCTGGCCGTGGTGACCAAACAGTTTCCGCCCTTTACGGTAACCGCTCTGGTCACTGCAGGGGCCAAGAGCAACGCCCTGCGGGCCGGAACCGATCAGGGTACCAACATCGAGCCGTCCGACCCCCCTGCCGGAACCATCAATATCATCGTGTTGACCAATGCCCGGCTGACCGACGGTGCTCTGGCGCGGGCCGTGATCACCATCACCGAGGCCAAGACAGCGGCCTTGCAAGACCTGAAGGTGCCCAGCAGCTACACCAAAGATGCCCAGGCCACCGGCACCGGGACGGACAGCGTAATCGTGGTGTCGGGGAGTACCGGCCCCAAGGTCACCTACACCGGTGGACACAGCCGGATCGGTGATTTGGTAGCCAAGGTGGTATATCAGGCAGTGCTGGAGGCGTTGGAAAAGCAGAATGGATTTAAACTAAAATAGTTTCACCACAGATGGAGTTGAGGAAGAGGGGTGCCGCTCCCATGCAGAGCCATTCCCCCGCTGCCCCGCAGCCGTGAAGGAAACGAACGCCCGTCGCCGCAAGGCGAAACAACCACTGGGATATTCCTGGGAAGGTGGGCAAGTAGGCTGTCCTTAAGCCGGAAGACCGCTCCATCTGAATAACCCGAGGGAGGTAGCAGCAGATGAAACGAAGTAGACAGAAGTATGCGGTAGTTGTGGGGTTGGTGTTGGCAATCAACGGTTCTGCGCTGGCGGAAGAACAGGCCGCCCAGCTGGGTGAGATCGTGGTCACGGCCACCCGCGATGAGCTGCCGATCGAGCAGGTGGGCAGCTCGATTACGGTGGTCACCGCCAAAGAGATTGAGCAGCAGCAGAAACGGACCGTGGCTGATGTGCTGCGGATGGTGCCGGGTCTGGATGTGGTACGAACCGGAAGCTCGGGTGGCACAACTTCAATCTTTATGCGGGGTGCGAAATCTGAGCATACATTAGTACTGATCGACGGCATTGAAATGAATGATCCTTCTTCGGCTGGCGGCACATTTAACTTTGGCCATCTGACGGTTGATAACATTGAGCGGATCGAGATTCTGCGCGGTCCGCAGAGTACCCTCTACGGCTCCCATGCCATTGGGGGCGTTATCAATATCATTACCAAACGAGGTGACGGGCCGGTAAGCGGCTCTGTTTCTGTTGAAGCTGGCTCCTTTACCACAATCCGCGAGACAGCGTCCATCAGTGGGGGAACCGATCGGGTACAGTTTTCGCTGGCCGCTTCCCGGCTAGATACCGATGGCATTTCATCGGCGAGTAAACGTTACGGCAACGATGAAAAGGATGGCGACCAGAATAGCGTCATAACCGCCAGGCTCGGCGTTACGCCAACATCGCATTCGGAAATTGATATGGTCTTAAAATATGGAAAATCCCGAAATGAGATCGACAACGGCGGCGGTGTCGGCAAGGATGATCCCAATCACATTATGCGTTCCAGTGAACTGTTCACCCGGGGACAAGGTTGGCTGTCACTGTTTAACAACCTGTGGGAACAGAAGTTGGGTGTTTCATACAGTGACATTTCGTGGCACGATGATAACGATCCCGATGCTGCACATCCTGTCGACCGGTTGCGCAGCTCTTTTCAGGGCCAGACCGTCAAGCTTGACTGGCAGAATATTCTGAATCTGCATAAAACGACGACCCTCACCTTGGGTCTTGAGACAAAAGAAGAGCAAGGGTCGTCAGATTATCATTCGGTCAGCAGTTCTGGGCCCTATGAAAGCATCTGGAGTAAACAGACCGCCAGAACCAATAGCGTGTACCTGCAGGACCAGATCAACATTGAAGATCGCTGGTTTTCAACCATCGGGGTGCGTCTAGACGACCATGATCGTTTCGGCTCGAAAGTTACCTATCGCTTCACAACCGCCTATCTGTTCAAACAGACCGGCACCAGGCTAAAAGGCAGCTATGGCAGCGGTTTCAAGGCCCCTTCTCTGTACCAGCTTTATTCAAGCTATGGCTCGCCTGACCTGAAGCCGGACAAGAGCATCGGCTGGGATTTGGGGCTGGAGCAGGGACTGCCCTTCCTTAGGACGATTTTCGGGGCCACCTGGTTCAAGAACAAATATTCGCAGATGATCGATTTTGATATGAGCACCTGGACATACAACAATGTTGCCAAGGCGCACAGCCAAGGGCTCGAGCTGACCACAGCAGTTCAACCACTGGACGAGTTGTCTCTGCGGTTTGCCTACACCTATATGAAAACCGAAGACGATAGTACCGGCAAGGAATTGGTCCGGCGTCCCCAAAACAAGCTGAGTTTTGACGCTAACTACACGATTTTGAAAAAAACAAATCTGAGCCTGGGGTTGGTTTATGTGGGCAGCCGTTACAACGATACAGCAAACGCACAGAAATTGGGCGGTTACACTCTGGTCAATCTGGCCGCCTCCTATGATGTCAGCAACAACCTGCAGCTATTCGGCCGGATCGATAACCTGCTGGACCGCGAATACGAAGAGGTCTACGGCTACGGCACCCCCGGTATCGGGGCCTATGCCGGGGTCAAGGTGTCGTTTTAGGCAATGCGGCTGATTTCTCTGAGCATATTCTGCGTAATTCTGCTGGTGGCACTGCCCGGTTTTGCCGGGCAGCCGCCCAAGCGGATCGTCTCGCTGGCCCCCAGCCTGACCGAGCTGGCTTGTGCCCTAGGGCTGGAGCAGCAGCTGGTGGGGGTTACCACCTTCTGTGACCGGCCTGCCTCGGTCAAGGGCAAACCGACCGTGGGGGGACCGGCCAACCCGTCGCTTGAGGCGGTGCTGAACCTGAAGCCCGATGTGGTGCTGGTGGATGAAGAGGGGATCGGATCCAAACTGGCACACCGGCTGCAGAAACTGGGTATAAGGACGGTCATTTTCCGAGGCTCGCGTTTGGATAAGCTGGCTGCTGCTGTCCGGCAGCTGGGACAGGATTTGGGTGTGCCCCAACCGGCCAACCAGTTGGCGACCCGGATCGAGCAGGCGCTCAAGCCGCTTAAAGCCACCCTGCCGGTGCGGACCCTGTTCGCGATCTGGCCAGACCCGCTGGTGGCCGCCGGTCCCGGCTCAATGCTGGATGACGCTATGAAACTGTCCGGCATGACCAACATCGCAGGAGATGCCCGTTCCGGCTATCCCCGTCTGTCGCTTGAGGCGGTGATCAGGCGCAATCCCCAGTTGGTCATCGTGGGACAAGGAGAAAAGCTGGCTGTGCCGATGGGGCGGATGCTGAAGCACCTCTCTTCGCTGGATGCCGTTGCGCAGGGCCGGATCTGCATGGTCAGTGATGCCCTGTATCGCCCCGGTCCCCGCATCCCTGAAGGGATCGCCGAGCTGCGTCGCTGTCTTGATCCGGCAGGCAAGGGGCAACTGCCGTGAAACGGCATCCCCTGTTCATTATGCTGGGCTGCCTGGTGGTGGTCCTGTTGCTGTCCCTCTCCCTGGGACAACAGACGGTCAATATCTTTGATCTCGATCCGTTACAGCTGAAGATTGTGCTGGAGCTGCGTCTGCCCAGAATCGTGGTGGCGCTCTTGATGGGCGCTGCCCTTGGGGTGGCCGGGGCGATCCTGCAGGGTGTTTTCCGTAACCCGCTGGCCGATCCCTATGTGCTGGGCACCTCCAGCGGAGCTGCCCTGGCTGCCGCCTTTGGGCTGCTGGCCACCCAGGGAGCTGCGGTCTGGCTGGTGCCCTGCCTGGCACTGATCGGGGCACTGACCACCAGTGCGGTGGTGGTTTTTTTGGGGCGTGACGCCTGGGGTGTGCGGGCCGAGCGGTTGTTGCTGGCCGGGGTGGGGATCGGGTTTTTTCTGTCCGCCATTCTGATGCTGGTGATGTCGCTGGCCCAGGCCGACGGAGTCAAACGGGCCCTGCTCTGGATGGCCGGCGACCTGGCCGGGGCAGATTGGGCACTGGTACCGGCGGCAGCGGTACTGATGCTGACCGGTTTTCTGCTGGCCATGTCCCGACGACGGGCTCTCAATGCCCTGTCCCTGGGAGATGAACTGGCATTTGGCTTGGGTTTTGAACCGGGGCGCGAGCGGATGTTGCTGGTGCTGGCTGCGGCGCTGTTGACTGCCGCAGCGGTGGCCCTGGGCGGGATCGTCGGCTTTGTGGGCCTGATGGTACCCCATGGTGTGCGGGTACTGGTGGGGGCCGATGCCCGTCGGGTGCTACCGTTGTCAGCGGTGGGTGGCGGGATGCTGCTCTGTCTGGCCGATACCGTGGGACGCAGCGCCCTGCCGCCGGTGGAGATTCCGGCCGGAGTGGTGACCGCGCTGATCGGCGCCCCCTGGTTCCTGGTGATGCTGCGGCGGGGGATACGCTGATGAGCGGCCTTGTCTTTGAACAGGTCAGTTTCAGCTATGGGCAGGCAGCCTGTATTCGTCGCTTCTCGGCAAGCCTGACCAAGGGTGAACTGGTGGGGTTGATCGGCGCCAACGGCTCCGGCAAGTCGACCCTCTTGCGGTTGGGGGCCGGGCTGTTGTCGCCTGATCAGGGGCAGGTGACCCTCGACAATAGGCCGGTGCGCAGTTGGCGTGGTCATGAGCGGGCCAGCCGTTTAAGTTATCTGCCCCAGTCTCTGGAGGTGCCGCTGCCGTTCCGGGTGCTGGAGCTGGTGGAGATGGGACGGGCAGCCGGCCGTCACCAAGGACGGCTTTCTGCTGTTGAAGTTCTTGATATGGTTGGGCTTGCAGACAAGAGTGGACTGCCACTGGCAGAGATCAGCGGCGGTGAGCGGCAGCGGGCATTCTTGGCCATGACCTTGGCCCAGGGTGGTTCGACCCTGCTCTTGGACGAACCGCTGGCCGGGCTTGATCTGCGCTACCAGTATGAACTGCTGGCGCTGCTGCAGCAGCTTTGCCGGCAGCAGGGCTTAAGCATCCTGCTGTCGCTGCATGATCTGATGCTGGCCCGTGACCTGGACCGGCTGCTGGTGCTGCGGCAGGGTGAGCTGCTGGCCGATGGGCTGCCGGGCGAGCTGTTGCAGCCGGAGTTGATCTGCCGTACCTTTGATCTCGATCCGGCTGCCCAGCGGAGTCTGGCCTGGCAGCAGGCAGGCAGGTGGTGAGTCCGATGACTGTGCAACGTCTGGGATTAGCCTGCGTGGTAGTATCGCTGGTACTGCACGGAGCAGTGGCGATGGTGGTATTGGCCCGTTCCGGCACCAGTTCCCCGCAGCAGGCCGCCATCTATGAGGTGCTGCTGGCCAGCAGCCCGTCCCTGTCCGGTCCAGCGAAACTGCAGCGCCAGAGCAGCAAAAATCCGGACATGGCGGCGAAACCTCAGCCAGCAACGACTGCGTACGAGAAGCCAACTGCGACCAGCCCGGTTGCCCAGCCGGTTGTGCCTACGGCTACCGTACCGGCACCCCCAGCGGATACCGTCCGGGTGCCGGTCAGTGCGGCAGTGGCCAGCCCGGTGCCGTCATCGGCCGGCAGCGTGGGCGGTGGGATCTCTCCGGCTGTCCACGAAGACGGCCATAGCGGACCGGCTCTGCAGTTTGGCAGCAGCGGCGCGCCGTCCTTCAGTCGCCAGGTTGCGCCGGTCTATCCTGCCCAGGCCCGTCGTCTGGGACGTGAAGGACTGGTGGTGCTGAAGCTGGTCATCGATGCCGAGGGCCGTCTGCAGGGGGTCGAGGTGGTGCAGTCCGCTTCGTTCGGGTTTACCGAGGCGGCGTTAACCGCCATTCGTCAGTCCAGTTATCGCCCGGCTTTAAGGGCAGGACGCCCGGTCCAGGCCCAGGCCCTGATCACGATCCGTTTTACGCTGCGTTTATAGCACCATGCTGTGCAGGTCCCGTTTGTGGTAACGCCAGCCAAAGGCCACCGCCCGCACATACCAATCCACCAGAAATACCCCCCAGACCATATACAGTGACAGCTGTAGCAGCGGTCCCGCCACCCAGGCCAGCAGCACCCGCACTCCCCACATGGTGATAAGCGTCACGATAAAGACGTAGAAGGTATCGCCCGCCCCCCGTAGAGAACCGGCATAGACAAACGAGATCGCCAGCGGGATCTGGGCAAAGGCCACAATCCTCAAGAAAACAGAACCTTGGCGGATCACCTCCGGGTCGCTGGTAAAGATCATCACCAGGTAGTGGGGCAGCAGCAGAAAGACCAGCGCCATGCTGCCCATCACCACCAGGGCCAGTTTGAGGGCCTGTACGTGGCTGGCATGGGCCCGCAGGTACTTCCTGGCCCCCAGCGACTGGCCCATCAGGGTTGCGGCGGCGATCCCCATGCCGGCACCCGGCATGAAGGAGAGCGATTCGATGGACAGGCCGATCTGGTGGGCGGCGTAGGCGCTGGTGCCGTAGGCGATGATGAAGCTGGAGTAGAACAGCTGGCCGGACTGTTGGGCCACCCGCTCCAGGGCCACCGGCCAGCCCACCTGCCAGATCCTGGCAAACAGCGGGCGGTCAGGCCGGAGGATGGCCAGGTAGTTATGCTTGAAGGCCTGGTAGAGCAGGTAGCAAAAGCCGACAAATTCCGAAAGGTTGATGGCAATTGCCGCACCTTCCACCCCCAGGGCCGGCAGGCCCCATCTACCGTAGATCAGGGGCCAGGCGATCAGGATATGCAGGATGTTGACCAGCAGGATGCCCTGCATCGGGATGCGGGTCTGGCCGTTGCCATGCATGATGGCCGAGAGGATGTTGACCCCGGTGGTCCAGATCAGCCATTGGAACACCAGCCGGATGTAGGGGCCGGCCTGGGCCTGCACCTCGGCCGAGGCTCCCATCAGGCTGGCCACCTCGGCTCCCCACAGGCTGCCGGCAACGGTTGCGACGGCGGTCAGCGCAAGGCAGGCTGCCAGCGCGGTGGCTGCAGCCCGGCGGGCTTCTTCATGGCGGCCGGCGCCGAACAGGTGCGCGATCACCACCGAGGTGCCGGTAGACAGGCCCCAGAAGATGGTCATGGTGGTGAACAGCAGCAGTTGACCCAGGCCGGTGGCGGCGATGGCCGACGCCCCCAGACCGCCGGTCATAAAGATGTCGGCGATCCCCACCAGCCGCTGGAACAGTGAGGAGAGAAGCACCGGCAATGAGAGCCGGAAGACATTGCAGCGGATCGAGACCGGTTTGCTGTGGAAACAAGGGAGTATGCGGCGCAGCAGAGAAGGCATAGGGCGGACTGTAGACCTTCCCGGTCGGGGGCGTCAACAAAAACGGACGAGATCGTGGTGATCCCGTCCGTTTTTGTTGACATTTAACTGACCACCGCAAAATAAGCCGTCTTAAGAAACGTGATGACCTGACAATGTATCCAGTGAGTGACGACGTCGGTTGGTCTGCGCTCGATTGTCGCCTGGGTTTATTGAAGCTTACCAGCCCGGCAACTGTAACGGTTTAACCAGTTTTGCTCCGGCATCAAGTGCATGTAATAAGAGCAGCAAGATTACGAGCTGATTCTCGAGTCTGCTCGAAATACCTGCCGCGCAATTCGCAGATTAACATTCCTTGGTAAGAGTCAATGAACTCAGCGAGAAGGTCACGGAAAGGGATGTCACCCCACCCGACCGGCATATGGGAATCTCCCTTGCCGAAAGGGATCTGATGGGTCTGCTGCTTCTCGGTGTGGTAGACGGGGTTGCCGAAGTTGTCATGCACGTGGCAATGAGCAATTATGGGGGCTATAGCGTGGACTTCTGAGATCTCATTGAGGTTATAAAATCTTGAAGCCATATGGAGATGTCCAAAATCCAGGTTGATCCTGACGTTGTCACGATTAATCCTGTCCACTTGTGCCATAAGCTTTACGGGAAGCTCTGCATAACAGTATGGAGAGTGATGCAGATAGGGACGAGCATTCTCCATGGCGATGACCACCATTGGAAATTTGTCCGCAGCCTCTTGCAGCATTGTCGCCTCAAGCTCAAGCAGCCTTTCTTCTTCAGCTGACTCCATAGTTATCGGCCCATGTACTCCGAACTCCTCCTCCACAAGGAAGCGTCCCGGGTGATAGACCATCAGTTCAGCGCCTACTTCTGCCGAAAATTCAAGGGATGCCATCAAGACATCCCTATGCAACCCAACATGCTGCCTATCCATCAGATTCAGGGAGTTGGGGGCATGAACACTGTATCTGAAGGGGAAGTCCGCCAGTATAGTTTTGGTTTCTGTTGTTCTTCGCTTATCAAGTCGGCCATTCCTGATGGCGTCAAGGCCGTGAACCGGTATTTCTGCTGCCGAAAGACCAAATTCCTGAAACGCCGTCATGTCGCGCATCAGAGCCTTCATGCTGCCGTCAACTCTGACCTCGTTAATGTTGCTGCCAATGCTCAGCATAATGACACTCCCTCCTGCTGACCTGACTGTTTAGAGTAGCAAGGCATCATGTTGCTGTGGGTGCTAAAAACTGCTTGCCCTCGTACCCATACATGCTCCACTTGAGGCAGGCCTCCAAGGTGTTGAACCGCAATCAGATCGGCACGTTTACCAACCGCTATTTCGCCACGATCCGGCAGTCCCGCAGCGTGGGCAGGGTTGCAAGTTACCAGGGCAACCATATCCTGTAACTCGAAGTCACCCAACTCGGCCAGCTTGAATACCGCCGGCAAGAGGGCTGCAGCTGAATAGTCACCACACAGGCAGTCCGCTACACCTTTAAGCACTGCATCCAGGGCACGCATCGATCCTGACTGGGATGCTCCCCGCAATACATTGGGCGCCCCGAAGAGAGTGGAAATTCCCCGATATTTTGCCACCCTGGCAGTCTCAATATTTACGGGAAACTCCGAAATTGACACACCAAGTTCGGCCATGGCACAAACTCGTTCGGGACTGTCGTCGTCGTGACTCGCAAGCGGGATGCCGTGCGCCTTGGCTTTCCTTGCAAGCTGTCCGATCAATTCTGTAGTTCCCTGCAGATTGGCAAATTTACTCTGTAACAGAGTATCCAGTTCCTCTTCTGTTTTCTTATAGGACCCAGCGAGATAACTCCGATATGCGGCTACGTCCTTAAACTGTCCCTGCCCTGGGGTATGGTCCATGAAGGAAAGCAGATGCACCTCATTCTTATCGATCAACTCCGCAAGTATTTCAGGAGCCGATGCGTCAGTTATCTCGCAGCGGGCATGAACCCTGTTTTCCACCTGGGCATACTGCTGCCAGTCATGGATGGCATGGGCTATCTCGGCAGCGAACAGGTTGTTTCGTACCCCAAATTCTTGATGGGCGAATGACAGGGCGTGAAAGACCGTTGTAACGCCTGCCATGGCATTACGTTTATCCGCCTGGGAGCAGGCAAAATTGAGCGGGAAATGCACATTGGGTCGTGGTTCTACCTCTTTTTCCAAGGCATCGCAATGCAGGTCGATCATGCCAGGCATAAGCAGACGCCCGGACAGATCGATAACAGTAGCCATACCGCTGTTAACCGGGTCTATGGCGACTATCATGCCGTCATCGATCAGAACGGCACTGTTTTCTGCAACCCCGTCAGGCAAAACGACGTTGGCATGTGTCAGCAAGGTTTGCCGGTTCATGATAAACACTCCTTATTGTTGTCTTTGACAACCATTGGTGGAGCCAGTTCCACGACATCGTCGGCAAGACGCCTCACCAGATCCGGCTGATGGAATATGGCTATCATCGCCACTCCATCCTCTTTCAATGTTTCGATTAATTTGACGGCAAGATCGGTGGTTCCGGGGTCGAGACTCGCAGTCGGCTCATCAAGCAACAGCAGACGCGGCCTTGAAATGAGCCCGCGGGCCAGATTGACACGCTGCTTTTCACCGCCGGAAAAGGTCGCCGGTGGTACACACCAAAGACGTTCCGGTACAGCCAGCCTTGCGAGCATATCACCGGCGCTTGTGCGCGCTGCAGTTCTATTGACACCGACTGAAATCAGTGGTTCTGCGACGACATCCAAAGCGCTTTTGCGTGGCAAGCAGTTCAGAAACTGGGTCACAAAACCGATTTCGTGCTGGCGAAGCCGAAGCATCTGGTGCTCGTCAGCACGCGCTAAATCCGTACTCTGTCCAGACTTGTCACGAAACATAATCCGGCCGGTGGATGGCAGATAGGTGCGATAGATGCACTTGAGAACAGACGATTTGCCCGCTCCGGTTGGTCCCACAATGGCGGTGAGTTTTCCTTGCTGACTTTCCAGGCAGACGTTTGAACATGACGGGATAGTTTCCCTCTGCTCGTGCAGAAAAAACTCTTTGGCTAGTCCTTCAACTAGTAATACCGGTTGCATGTACTCTCCTTATTAAAGACTTGAAGCAACCAACCGTTGTGTATAGGCGTGTTGGGGGTCTTCAAGTATTTGATCGGTCAGCCCCGCTTCAACCACGCGGCCGTGCTTCATAACCAGAGTGCGTCCAGCCAGAAGCCGTATTACCCCGAGGTCGTGGGTAACCACGATCATCGCAGTGTTCAGCTCCTGCTGTATTTCAAGAATCAGATCGAGAATTGCGGCCTGCACCGACAAATCCAGTCCGGTGGTGACTTCGTCGAGAAACAGGAGTGGCGGGCGGGTGACCAGTGCCTTGGCGATCTGCACCCGCTGCTGCATACCGCCGGAAAATGTCTTAGGGTTCTGGTCCATCCTTTCCGGCAGCACCTCGGTTCGCAGCAGAAGCTCTTGGGCACGACGACGGATTTCGCCGTAATGCGCCAGATCGCTCATCAGCAACCGCTCAGCGATGTTTCCTCCCGCTGATACCTGAAAATTAAGCCCCAGGTGCGGGTTCTGGTAGACCATGCCGAAGCGCTTGTTGCGCAGACTGCGCTGCTGTGCAGCGTTCTGCCGGAAAAGTTCATGCCGCTCGCCGTTGTCAAAAAATACGGCTTCGCCCGCCGTGGGCGTATCGTCAAAGTAGAGCATCTTCACCGTGCTCGACTTACCACTGCCCGACTCACCGATGATGCCAAGAATTTCGCCGCGAAACAGATCGAAACTCACACCATGCACTGCCACCACGCTACTGCAATGCGGACAGATATTGGTGTCATTCTCCGGCCCTGTGGATTCAACACAGAGCGGGCACCCGTTGCCGTGGATGCGGGACAGCCCGCATACCTCAAGAACCCTGTTACTCATGCCTTACCCTCCCTCTGCTGATGCTGCGCCAGTTGCCCGTCGCAGTAGGCCGAGTCGGAGCATTGGTAAATTTTTACGTTATTGTCATCACTGTATTCATCGAGAAAACTGTCGGTCGCTCCGCAGCGGGTGCAGGCGCGTCGCTGCCCATGCTCATCACGAAAATCTTCAACGCGAAAAGGCACATCATCGAAGACCAGCGGTTCAGCGACAGTAAAGGGTGGCACGGCGTAAATCTTCTTTTCACGACCGGCTCCAAACAGGATCAGCGCAGGCGACTGGTTCAGCTTTGGTATATCCCAGCGTGGAATAGGTGATGGGTCGATCACATAATGCCGGTTGATGCGCGTTGGATAACGATGCGAGATGGTTATTTCGTTGAAGTGCACAATATCTTCATAGAGCTTGACCAGCAGACGGGAGTAATCCGCCTCGGCATGCATGACCTTGCGCCGGGCCTCGGAAGACTCCACCACCACCAGAGGATCCGGATACGGAACTTGCAGCACCAGCACCTGTGATTCGGTGAGCGCTACTTCAGGGATACGATGGCGTGATTGGATAAGGGTTGCTTCCTCAAGCTTTTCGGTAACTTCAACTCCTGGACAGGTAAGTTGAACAAATTGGCGCATATTGACTGCGTTGACGGAATCATCAGAACCCTGGTCAATAACCTTGAGGGTATCATCCGGGCCGATCAGTGACAGGGTCAGTTGCAGACCGCCGGTACCAAACCCCCGTCCCATCGGCATTTCGCGCGAGGCATAAGGTGTCTGGTACCCAGGGATGCAGATCGCCTTGAGGATAGTGCGGCGCACCTCTTTTTTGGCGTATTCATCAAGAAAGCCGAAAGCATAGCCAGCTTCCTCCAATGGGAATTCATAGTGGATGTTCATTATACGACCTCCATTTGAGAGGCTTGATCAGCCGCACGAGCTTTACCCTGCGTGGTGCGCAGACGATCCATGTCTGACTGGAAGGTGACGTAATGGGGCATCTTGTAGTGCGACGCGAAACCCATTGAATCGACACCATCCACATGCAGGAGTACAAATTCAGGGTCTTCAGATGGGTTTTCGGGGCCGTCCTGCATCCCCTTTTGCAGAGATCGATCGAGAATTGCCATGCTGATGGCCTTGACCTCGTTGTGGCCGAAGCAGGCGCCATAACCCAGCGTGAATGTTGGCAGACAGTCGGCTTTACCGGATTCATACATGGCCACCACCTCACATTCAGTCACAAGCACCTCTCCGGCCTCCATCGGTTCGCCAGTGACCGGGTGCGGCACCATCACCGGGATGTAGCCGACACGCAGTTCAGCTACGGTAGGGTGAACATCACCGTAGCCACGCATATTTGAATAGGCCATTGCCAGCAGAGAACCGGTCTCGGCACGCGCCATGGTAGCCAATGCCGCAGAGCGCGGTACCGGGAAAACCAGTGGTTCACGCGTGATGTCAAACGGCTCGTTCCTGCTTTCAGCTACCGGCGGCAGCAGCCCTTCAGCGCGCAATGCATCCAGTACCTTGGGAAAGCTGTCGGGTAGATCGGCCTCAGGTAGTGCGCCGAGAAATTTTCTGGCAATTGACCTGAACTCGTTTGGATCTTCATCGGCCAGATCGAATCGCAACAGGCGCAGGGTGAAATCATAGTTTGGTCCGAGCATCTGGCCGCCCGGAATATCCTTGAAGGCTGACGAGATGCGGCGGATGCAACGCATGTTGGTGCTGTTTTGCACCGGAGTTGCCAGCAGGCGGGGTTTGGTAGAGCGATAGGCTCGCAGGGCGAAGGCTGCCTCAAGAGTGTCACCCTGGAACTGTTTGATTGCGAGTGATGCCAGGCGCGGATGGTACAGCCCCCCTTCGGAGACGACTCGTGAGGTCAGCAGGCGCAACTGGCATTCGATAGCAGACAGGTTGAGCGGTTCGCCCGAATCGTCACGTCCGCGAAGAAACTCGGTGACTGCTGCTGCTCCGTCAATAGCAGCCTTGCCGCCTTTGATGGCCACATAACTCATAGCATCTCTCCAATTTCGATATGTGTGGTTCTGGGCAGAGCCGCAAAGCGGCGTTCATCGCACAGCAGCAGATCGATTCCAAGAGGAAAGGCGGCCAATCCTGCTCTTGCAATCAGCCAGCTTGGGTGCAGACCACTAACAAAAAGCTCCGTATTCCCCTGGATACCGGGTCCGGTTAAATTCAGCGGAACTCCGCCATCCAGATCTTCTCCCAGCGCTGCGACGCGCAGCAGTAATGTGGCGCCGGTTTCCGGGGATTCAAGCGATCCGGTGCATGGTTGAAAATCCATGATTCGACCTCCGTCAGCCACAATGAATGTTGCTTTTCCCGGCGTCCCAGAACGGGCTTCCAGCTTGGGCCAGATATCGGCTGCGATCAGTCCGTGCGGATCAGCCAGAGTTACCTCGCCATCGGTGAGCGCAGCCAGCAATGCAAGCCAAGTCATCGAATCCGCCGTACATTCAGCCACCCGACCGGGATAACTGAATACATGGAGCAAATCGCGAAATATCTGTTGCTGCATCGGCGACAACCATGCTCCATGAGATGCCCTGGGAGTTTGTATGTCACTCATCGCCGTCCTCCTCGTCCATTTGGCCAAGCAGCGAAAAGTCAACCCTTGTGGAAGCCAGGATATGTTTGCGTTCGGCAAACTTTGCGGCTCGGGCTGAATAGCCACGCTCAACCAAAGCAGCTGCCGTTTCCCACCCAGGCAGTCGACCTGCGATGACTCCGTCAAGAATAGCTATGGCTCTGGCGACAGTGGCGCGGTCGTCAATAAGCACTGCACCCCCGCTACTTTCCTGCCCGTCTTGAGTCCTAAGGACGACATGAGCGCGGGCAACCGGCAGTTCGCCAAGGTGAAAAGCCTCATGAAAGGCTCCGTCACGCAGCGTGAGTAGACCCAGTCCGGATTGTGGCAGAGTCACCTCTCGAACTTGGCAACTGGACGCAAACGACTCTGCTACAGCCTTTACTTCTTTGGTGGGCAACGCAAAAAGTGCCGTAGCCCACTCTTGTCTCGGTATATCAATCAACTTAATCTCCTTCGCAGCCACGCCGAAGCGTAGTCAATAATTAGAATCGTCACCAATATAACTATGATCAGCGCCGCCGACTGGCCGTAGTTAAACATCCTCAGTGTGTCGTGCAAGGCCAGACCGATACCGCCTGCCCCGACCATGCCGAGCACCGAAGCCATACGTACATTGCGATCCATTATGTACAGCACATAACCCAAGGCCTCGCGCTGAATGGAAGGCCATCCTGCGTACATAACGATTTGTGGGAAATTAGCTCCGGTCGATGTGACACCTTCATAGACACCCTTGTCTACTCGTTCCAGGCTTTCAGCAAAGAACTTGCCGAGGAACCCGGCGGTATGCACCCCAAGTGCCAACACTCCCGGCAACGGGCCCAGCCCAAGTGCTGCAACAAAGATTAAGGCGAGCAGAAGATCCGGCATGGCTCGCATGAAATTCAGTAGTTCGCGAGCCGCGCGATAGGCCAGCGGATATGGCGCAAGATTGCGTGCCGCCAGCGGAGCCAGGAAGAAGGCCACCACCAGGGCGAACACCGTACCCCACAGGGCAGTTGCCAGCGTGATCTTCATAAGTTCTAGATATCTAGATAACTCTGAAAATTCCGGTTTGCTGTAACGGCTGAAGTATTCAGCCATATCCGCCACACCGTAAGCGAGAGTCTCGAATGAGATTTCCAGGTCATGCACGATCAGCCAGAGCAGAGCCAGGAGAGCCGCCAGCCAGACAGGAAACAGATTACGTGGTTTGGGTGGCAGTGCCGATGCTGATGGAGTTGTTTGTCTGGGTTTCATATTTTTGCCTGCACCCCGTGAATAATGCGACTGCGTAATTGATCCGAGAAGCGGTCAAGCAACGTCACCACCAGATAGATAGCTACAGCGATTGGCAGTAAACGGTCGTACTGGAACAGGCGCATGGACATAACCAGGTCGTATCCGATACCGCCCGCACCAACCAGACCGAGAACCGTAGCCGCTCGTAGATTGTGATCAAGGATATACATCACCGTGCCGATAAAATCCGGTAACGCCTGGGGCAACATACCGAATATGCGTACCTGAAACCAACCGGCGCCATGAGCGGTAACGCCTTCCACCTGCTTGTGATCAACCACCTCAATAGATTCGGCGAAGAACTTGCCCATAAAGCCGACTGTCACGAAAGCCAACGCCATCACACCGGGCAAAGGCCCAAGGCCTACGGCCGAGACAAACACCAGAGCCCACACCAGTTCCGGCATAGCGCGCATCAGACTCAGCAGATCCCTGACCAGACGGTAGACAATTACATGCGGCGTTGCGTTGCGCGCGGCAAGAAGACCCAGGGGAAGGCTCACGAACAGTGCAATCGCAGTAGCAAGGAATGTCATTTCAATTGTTTCCAACATCTTGACAAGCAGCTGGGGGAGATACTTCCAGTCCGGCATGACAAACATATTGCCTGCAAAAGATAACATTTTGCTCAGCGAACCGACGAGACGGGCTACATCCACCTCCACCAGTGACACAGTCAACCACATCGCCGTCAGCACCGTAACGACAGATGCAACCGCCGGCAGCGGTGGCAGTCCGTTATGCGTAGGCCAACGCCAGATTGAGATTTGTGTCATCTTTAATTTCATCCCGTTTATAAATAGTTTGCAGTGTCAGAGGAGAAAGTTCGGCGGGCGTGCCGTCGAATACCACGCGCCCACTGTTCATGCCGATAATGCGATCGGCGAAACGCTTGGCAAGATCAACCTGATGCAGATTGACAACAACGGTGATTCCGTCACGATCACAGATTTCGCGCAGCAGCATCATGATCTCCTCGCTGGAGACCGGGTCCAGGCTTGCCACCGGTTCATCGGCCAGAATTACTTTCGGACGTTGAGCCAAGGCACGGGCTATGCCCACACGTTGTTGCTGTCCGCCAGACAATTTGTCGGCACGGTTCCAAGCCTTATCGGTGAGTCCAACCCGAGCCAATGCTTCCTGGGCGATCTCCATGTCTTCGTTGCGAAACAGGTACAACAAACTGCCCAACCAGGAACGATGAGCCAAACGACCGGTAAGGACGTTAGTGACCACCGACAGCCGCTCGACCAGATTGAATTGCTGGAACACCATGCCAACGCAAGAACGCATTTTACGCAAATTGGACTTCCCAAGTGTCTCTCCGGTAATATGGATGCTCCCGCCGGTAGGGGTTTCAAGGCCGTTCATCAACCGTAACAGGGTCGATTTTCCAGCGCCGCTTGGCCCGAGGATAACAGTAAAGCTGCCGGCGGCGATGTCAGCGGTAATCCCCTTTATTGCCTCGAAGCCATTTGGGAAGCGTTTGGTTGCTGATTTTATCGAAATAATAGACATATGTTCTCCACTCGTTAATTTCAGTTTCCCCCGGCACAGCCGGGGGAAACTGATCCGTTCACATTACAGGCTGTATCAACGCGTACCGTTTATTTAAGCATCTGCTCTTTGCGCAGGCCGAGTTCTTTCACCATATTGCGAATCAATTGATAATCCGCAGGCTTGACTGCGTCATAGCGGATAATATTGCCGTAGCCACTCACCTTTACATCTTTGTGGGCGGAAATGATGGCGTTCTGAATTTTATGCTTCAGATCAGCTGGCAGGTCGCCGCGATAGACCAGAGGTGAACCGGGCAGGTCAGAAGACTCCAGCAGAATGCGGTTGGATTCTTTGGTGATAAGCCCTTTGGCGAGCATCTTCGGGTAGGTGATGTCATTATCAGCAGCTGCGTCAACAGTTCTGTTTTTGACGGCCAGCTCGGCAGCATCATGTGATCCGGCATAGGTGAACTTGCCAAAAAACTGTTCCGGCATCATCCCTGTTGCTTTTTTCACCATATAGGTCGGCATCAAACCACCGGAGGTTGAAGCCGGATCGACGAAGGCAACGCTCTTGCCTTTCAGGTCCATCAGCGATTTTGCGGGGGAATCACCGGGCACCACAAAGATACTGCGATAGGTGCTCTTGCCGCCTTCCAGCACGCCGACTGCAAATGCCTCAGCGCCGGCTTCCTGCTCAGCCAGATAATATGAGAGCGGCCCAAACCAGGCGATGTCAACGCGTTTTTTCTTCATCGCCTCAATAACCCCGGTATAATCAGTGGCAGTAAAGACTTTTACTTTCCGGCCCAGTTTCTTCTCAAGATAGGCACGCATCGGCTCGAACTTGGCGACCATTTCTTCGTTGTTTTCGGCCGGGATGAGCCCCATGACCAGATCCTTGGCCAGAGCCGTCCCATACATTGAAACCAGAAGCGACGTAACAGCGATACCTGCGAGCATTTTTCTAACAGACATGTTCTTCTCCTTTGAGTTTGATGTTACAAACGTTGAATTCTCTAAAACGCAATTGACAATTGGACAAGATCAGCCCTGAAACGGGTGATTGCATATTCGACCGGGACTCCCGAGTCTCCTTCCACATTCAGACTCTTCACCCGGAGCACTGGACGATTCTGAGGCATGGAAAGAAGCCTCGCATCATCCCCTTGCGGCAGGCACGAGGTAACCAGACTTTCCGTACGGCGCAGCGTTATGGAATAATTGTCTTGCAGAAACTGGTGTAAAGAACCGCCGGAGTATCCATGTTCCAGTTCGGGATAATTTTCAGCCGGCAGGAAGTGCGATATGACACAAAGCGGAGAAGTGTCAGCCATGCGAAGGGTTTCGATCCAGAAGACCCGCTCGTTGGGCTGAATAAACAGCTTTCTCGCCACAGCATCACTCGCAGGAATTATCTGTTTGCGCAGCACCTGGCTTTTTGCAGTGACACCCTGGGAAAGCAACGTTTCCGTGAAGCGGGTTTCAATGCCTATCTTGTAATCGAAAGGTGAGGCAATTACTCGAATGCCGCGACCATGGAGACGTTCCAGAAGACCGCCATCGACAAGATCATCTATTGCCCGACGAAGAGTGTGGCGATTCACTCCGAACCTGAGAGCAAGCTCCAATTCAGATGGTAACCATTCACCAACCCCATACAGCTGGCCGATCTCCTGCTCAATCTGACGGGCAATCTGGGCATATATAGCCGTGCCACCTTCACGGTTAATTGCATACAAACTCACGCTGTCTCCTCATGGCATAACCGGTTATCTAGATATCTATCTCTGTTGTTGACGTTTATAGTATGCCAACATTACAGCGACGTTGAGGCCATGTAGAGATTGTGTGAAGATCTTGTGACAACTGACGAGAATAGTGGTGAGGCGGTGGGTACCAGTGGTAGTCTGCCTCATGCTAAAAGGCCACGTCAAATTTCCCGACGTGGCCTTTTAGCATAAGTGCTAGGTCAGATGATGCTGTGTTCGTAGCTACGCTTTTGATGAACCGGAATCAAAATTATTTCGTGTTATCGGCCCCCCCGCCCAGGGCGGCATGGGCCGCAGCCAGGCGGGCGATCGGCACCCGGAAGGGGGAGCAGGAGACGTAATCCAGGCCGATCTTGTGGCAGAAGATCACCGACTCGGGATCGCCGCCATGCTCGCCGCAGATGCCCAGTTTGATGTTGGGGCGGGTGGCGCGGCCTTTTTCGCAGCCCATCTTGACCAGTTGGCCGACACCGTTTTGGTCCAGGGAGACAAAGGGGTCTTCCGGCAGGATGCCGGCATCCACGTAGAACGGCAGGAACTTGCCGGCATCGTCCCGGGACAGGCCGAAGGTGGTCTGGGTCAGATCGTTGGTGCCGTAGGAGAAGAACTCGGCCTCTACGGCGATCTCGTCGGCGGTCAGTGCGGCGCGGGGCAGCTCGATCATGGTGCCGATCAGGTACTCCACCTTCACGCCGTACTGGGCGATCACTTCGTCGCAGATCTTGACCGCGTTGGCCTTGAGTACCGACAGCTCCTTGACGGTGGCGATCAGCGGAATCATGATCTCAGGCACGATGCTGAAGCCTTCGTTTTTGACCAGTTCACAGGCCGCTTCCATGATGGCCCGCACCTGCATGTCGTAGATCTCGGGGAAGGTGATCCCCAGGCGGCAACCACGGTGGCCCAGCATCGGGTTGAACTCGTGCAGGAATTCCACCTTGTTGCGCAGGGTCTGGGCAGGCACCTGCATGGTGGCGGCCAGGTCATCGATATCCTTGTCTTTTTGGGGCAGGAACTCGTGCAGCGGCGGATCCAGCAGGCGGATGGTAACCGGCAGCCCCTTCATCTCACGGAATATACCGATAAAATCGCCCTTCTGCATCGGCAGGATCTTGGCCAACGCCTTTTGGCGGCCCTCCGCGTCGGCCGACAGGATCATCTCCCGCACTGCAGCGATCCGCTCGGCTTCAAAGAACATATGCTCGGTACGGCACAGGCCGATACCTTCGGCACCGAACTCGCGGGCCACCTTGGAGTCGTGGGGAGTATCGGCGTTGGTACGGACCTTCAGGGTGCGGAACGAGTCCACCCAGCCCATCAGGGTGCCGAAGTCGCCGGTCAGCTGGGGCGGCACGGTGGGTACCTCGCCCAGCATCACCTGGCCGGTGGAGCCGTCCAGAGTGATGGTGTCACCCTTTTTGACCACCACGCCGTCATTGGCAACGAAGCTCTGGCTGGCGTAATCGACCTTGATATCGCCGCAGCCGGCCACGCAGCACTTGCCCATGCCGCGGGCCACCACTGCAGCGTGGGAGGTCATACCGCCACGGGCGGTGAGGATGCCCTGAGAGGCGTGCATGCCGTGGATATCTTCCGGTGAGGTCTCAATCCGCACCAAAATGACCTTTTTACCGTTCTTGGCCAGTTCTTCGGCCTCGTCGGCCGTAAAGACCACCGTGCCGCCGGCAGCGCCGGGGGAGGCCGGCAGACCCTTGGCGATCACCTTTTTCTCTGCCTTGGGGTCCAGCGAGGGGTGCAGCAGTTGATCCAGCTGGGACGGGGCCACCCGCAGAACGGCGGTCTTCTGGTCGATCAGCCCCTCCTTGACCATATCCACCGCCACCTTGATGGCGGCCTGTGCGGTACGCTTGCCGTTACGGGTCTGCAGCATGAACAGCTTGCCCTTCTCGATGGTGAATTCGATGTCCTGCATATCCTTGTAGTGCTTCTCAAGAATTGAACGAATATCAGCCAGCTGGGCGTAGCATTCCGGCAGCACCTCTTCCATCGCGGGCAGGTCCCCCGGTTTTTTCTGGTGCAGGTTAATCGGCTGGGGGGTGCGGATACCGGCCACCACGTCCTCGCCCTGGGCGTTGACCAGATACTCGCCGTAGAAGTAGTTGTCGCCGGTGGAGGGGTCGCGGGTAAAAGCCACGCCGGTGGCACAGTCGTCGCCCATGTTACCGAAGACCATCGACTGCACGTTGACGGCGGTGCCCCAGTCGGCCGGGATGTTGTTCAGTTTGCGGTAGGTGATGGCCCGCTGGTTCATCCAAGAGCCGAACACGGCGCCAATGGCGCCCCACAGCTGTTCCTTGGGGTCTTCCGGAAAGGACTTGCCCAGGTCGGCCTTGATCTTGGCCTTGAACTGGGCCACCAGGTCCTTCCAGTCGGCGGCGGTCAGCTCAGTGTCCAGGTGCACACCCTTTTCGGCCTTTTTCTGCTCCAGCAGGTGCTCCAGGGAGTGCTTGTCCATGCCCATCACCACGTCGGAGTACATCTGCACAAAGCGGCGGTAGGCATCGTAGGCGAAGCGCTCGTCACCGGCCTGGGCGATAATCCCCTGTACGGTGGTGTCGTTCAGACCCAGGTTGAGGATGGTGTCCATCATGCCCGGCATGGAGGCCCGGGCACCGGAGCGGACCGATACCAAGAGCGGGTTCTGGGCGTCACCGAAGGTGCGCCCCATGATCGCTTCGACCTTTTTCAGGTTGGTCTCGACCTCGGCTTGCAGCGCAGCGGGGTAGGTCTCTCCGTTGGCATAGTAGTAGGTGCAGACCTCGGTGCTGATGGTGAAGCCGGGGGGAACCGGCAGTCCGATGCTGGTCATCTCCGCCAGGTTGGCGCCTTTGCCGCCCAGCAGGTTTTTCATGTCGGCTCGACCCTCGGCCTGTCCATTCCCGAAAAAGTACACATACTTCGCTGCCATCAGAGACCTCCTTGGATGATACGGTTTTAATGTCCGTAAAAAGCGTTTAATGCAAGTGAAAACAATAGGTTATACCATATACGATGTTTCTTGATTTCTCAAGGTAATTTTGCCACCTCAATGCATAAGGGCGCATCAGTGCGCCCTTTGCGTGGTGTTGCGGATGTCGGTCGAAGTTATTTGCAGGCTGCAATGGCGGCGTCCATCAGGCTGGCGGCGTCGCTGGAACCAGCCCCGGACAGCTGGCCGATTTCGTCAGGGGAATAGCTTGCCACCAGATAATCAGCCATGCAGGCGCACTTGTCTGCGGCAAGCTTGGAGGATAAGGCATTGGGGCCTGAAGACGAACCAGCGATACAGGATTCAGTGAAGCTTTTTCGAAAATTCTGCTTAAAAGTGGCGGCATCGGTTTGTTGTTCGCGAGCACACCCGGTCAGCATGGCGACCGTGCAACAGAAAACAAGGTATAAACGCAGAGTCATGAAGCGCCTCCGAGTGGACAGGATGGAGACAACTGTAGCCTGATTTAGCCCAAAAGCAACCCTTACCTTTTGCGCAGCACCCGTTTGTCACCGGTACGAATGGTCAGCTTTTCGTTATCGAAGTACTCCAGCAGCGGGATCATGAACTTGCGCGACAGACCGGTCAGTTCGCGAAAACCGGACGGTATGATCTCGCCGTGCTGCTGCAAAAAGGTGATCAACTGCCGACGGATGTCTTCCAGGGCGTTGCTGGCATAAAAGATATCGCTGGAGACGCGGGCCACGCTGCCGTCTCGCACCAGTAGTGTCAGGTGGTCACGCACCTCTTTCTCGCTGCTGCGGCTGGCCTCGGCCAACTCTTTCACCGTGGGCGGTTCTTTACCGGCGTTCACCAGCAGCTCGCCCAGCTTGGACGCCAGGGCAGAGGTCTGGGCAGCCGCTGGTTTGGCTGCGCCGGCCAGACGCACCAGGTCCCGTTCGGCGGCCAGTTTGGCTTCCTTTTCCAGATCGGCCAGCAGCGGGGCAAAGAACCGCTGGTCGCTGCGTTTGGGCAGGCGGGTCTTTAGCTCTTCCTTGCTGATCCCATCTTTAAGCGGATTGGCAGCCAGATAGGTAGTCAGTTCAGCCAGCAGGCCGTGCTTCAAGGTTTCGATGGCCGCCTTGCTGAGGAAGATGCGCGGTTCGCGGGTCATCTGCACGATCTCGCCCGTAGCCAGCAACCCTTGCAGGGCCGCCTCGGCCTGCCTGCGGGGGATACCGGAGCGCAGCACGATCTCGTCAAGGCTGATGCCGGACAAGAGCGATTGGGCAACGATCAGGCTACAGGTCTTTTGGTGCTCGGCAACATCGAGTGATTGCAGGAGGTTGAGGGCCTCGTCACTGCGGCGACGGCGGGCCGGCGGAAACGGATCCAGCACAATCCCGCCGCCGATGGTGGCGGGCGGGGACGAGGCGCGGATCAGATAGGGGTCGCCGGAGACCAGCAAGAGCGGCTCGGCCAACCGTAGTTGCGCATAGGCGGTCTCGCCGGCAGGCAGCAGGTCGCGGTCCAGCAGGATCACCTGGGCGGTGACCTCGCTGGTACCGGTGTGGAAACGGATTGTGGAACGGTGCCGCAGGTCGCGGGGTGCGGCGGACAGGTGGTCCAGCCGCACATCCACCCGGCGGGTGGTGCGAAAGACGCCGGCCGGCACCACCACATCGCCGCGCTGCACCTGATCCAGGTCAACACCCTGCAGGTTCACCGCCAGCCGTTGGCCTGCCTGGCCGGTTTCGGCCTTTGCGCCGTGGGCCTGGATGCCCCGCACCCGGCCGGGTATCCCTCTGGGCAACAGCTCCAGTTCGTCACCGAGCCTGATCTCGCCGGCCAGCAAGGTGCCGGTGACCACGGTGCCGAAGCCGGACACGGTAAAGACTCGATCCACCGGCAGGCGAAAGTGCCCGTCCCGTTTTTTTTCAGCAGCCCCTTCAGCCAGCCTCGCCAGTTCAGCCTTAAGGTCGTCAAGTCCCTCGCCGGTCTTCGATGAGACCGGGATGATCGAGGCGTTTTCCAGAAAGGTGCCGGCCACGAATTCCCGCACCTCCTCCTGTACCAACGGCAGCCAGTCCGGTTCAACCATGTCCCGTTTGGTCAGGGCCACCAGGCCGGTGTGGACCCCCAAAAGCCGCAGGATATCGAGGTGTTCGCGAGTCTGGGGCATGATCCCCTCGTCGGCGGCGATCACCAGCATCACCAGGTCCATGCCGGCCACCCCGGCCACCATGGCCCGCACGAACTTTTCATGACCCGGTACATCGACGACGCCGAATTCGATGCCGCCCGGCAGCTCCAGATGGGCAAAACCGAGCTCGATCGTAATGCCGCGGGCCTTCTCTTCTTTCAGGCGGTCGGTGTCGGTGCCGGTCAGCGCCCGCACCAGCGAGGTCTTGCCGTGGTCGATATGGCCGGCCGTGCCGAGGATCAGGTGTTTCATACGAGAGGCGAATATCCTTGATGCGGTATTTTATTAAATAAGCCGATTACAGGTTCTTGGGCAGTTCAATCAGTAACGACCGGTCAGTTTCAGAGCGCTCTACCCGCGTATTATAGGTGTCGATGAGCTTACGGAAACCGCAAGTCAGCTTTTTCTTGGAAAAATACGATAGCTCTTCGATATTCTGGGAAACAAAAGACTCTATCGACTCAACCGCGATTTTACCTGGCAGGATCAGGTCGGCATTTTGCCTGGCTCCGGATAGTGTTCGGTCGGGGACCAAGAGATAAACACGATAGCCATCATCCAGATTTTTCTGGCATTTTTGATAAAGGGCGGGCATCGGTGCGACGGTTACGTGAAATGAGGTGTCACCTATACAAAAATCGCCTGGTCGGCCGAGTTGATCGTCTGCAGTGCTGTAAGACTCTGAGCCGATTTCCTTGTCGGGGAAGCGGAGTTCGAGTTTGGCACCAACAAGATGTTGCGCTACCGGGCCTTCTTTGCCATTTTCACGGGCCAGCGCAAGCAGCGCCTGCACCGCTTGCCATGTCGTCTTCGAGGCGTCATAGACAAGCTTGATACGTTCCTTCTTGTGGAATTCGATCACCTTGCCGACAAGAAACCGTTGCAACTCTTCTAGCACAGCATGGCGCTGCTCGTCGGCAAAGTTCGCAATGCCGGTATTTTTGAGTGCATCGAGCAGGAGCTTGATATCGCCAGGACCGCCACGGTTTGTTCGGCCACCTTCCTTGGCAAAAGGTCGATTCTCCCCATAACGCTCCAGAATCTTTTTTACTGCTTGACCGCTTGCGCCTTTGATCTGTGAGCCGCCGGGGGCTCTATGCGTTTCAAGCTCGAGATCACAGGCACCTTTCAGGCGCTCCAGCACCACCAGTGCAGCGGCAATAGTCCCTTTAGCCGGACCACCACTGGCCTTATGCACGGGCAGCTTGTCATACCAGTTCGTAATTGCGTCAAGCGGTCGCACTGCTTTGGTCATGATAGGTATCCTCACTCACGGGATAAAGGGGATTCCCCCGCATCAATTCATTGATTACCGGGTTCAGATAGTGTTCCGCAATCCATTCGATGACCGGGACGCAGACAGCGTCCCCGAACCCGAAGAGCGCCTGGTTTTGTGGAACATTGATGGTAAAATTGTCGGCGCCCATCAGCCGCGCGCATTCACGGGGAGTTAGCAATCTCGCAAAATATCTGCCCTTGCCTGCCTTGAAAAGAATCTGACGACCGCTCCCCCCGCGTGGCGTACGCAGGCAACCGGCAATGCCGTCCGTTCTTAGCTCTGCCATGGATACACCATTGCGCACACGGCGAAAAACCGTCCCGTATGAATAGGCAGGCGCATGGATCATCTGGTGGGCGACGTCCTTATGCCGCTCACTCATCTGGCTGTAAAGGTAGGCAGCTCGTTCCGTGCTCCACCAGAGATGTGAATCGTGTGGGATCTCTTCAATAACATCGATGAGCGTCGTCGAACGCTGCGGCTGTGACGGTAATGGACGTATCTGCCAGTCAATATCGTTATGTTTCAGGATGAAATCCGCCAGGGCCTTTGGCCTGACATCGCTTTCGAAGAACTGGAGTTGTTCATCGACGGTTGAGGTGTTGCGGTAATCGACTGCAATCCCAACAACGAAGAGACGCTGTCTGCTTTGCGGCACAAAACGGGCAGCATCCAGAATCATGGCGTCAACACGGTAGCCAAGCGAGTTAAGCGCACGCAAAGCGTTTTTAAAGTCGGCACCACCATGTGAAGTCAGAAAACCTGCGACATTCTCCAGGAGCACCAGCGGGGGTTTGGTGTCCTTCATTTTTTCAAGGATATCCACAAAACCCCAAAATGCCGAAGAATGACGACCCTTTAAGCCCTTGCGGCCTCCAGCAAGCGAAAGGTCGTTGCACGGGAATGAGGCGGTGGCCAGCGTTACGCGCGGTATCTGGTCAGCATCCAATGCATGGATGTCTCCCTCTACCAGATGCTGGTCAGCATCGGCAAATTGGTCACGATAGATATGACATTTTTTTGGGTCGAAATCGTTTGCAAAACGCAACTGCCAGCCCTGGCGCTCCAGCCCGAACCGCATAAGCCCGATACCGGCAAAAAATTCCGCAACCGTCTTTACTGGTATAGGCGCTTTTGTAGCTGCCTTGACTGCATCATGTATTGCTTGGAGCGTCATAGCTACACACCCTTCTACATCGCGTTGTATCTGGCTTTCCCAGAAACGGAGTACTGTCCAGCCGTTTTGGAGCAACAATGCGGACGCTTGACAATCGCGCCGCATGTTCGCCTTGATCTTCTTGAGCCAGTAATTTTTGGATTCAGTTTTTGTAAATTGGTCGTCCAGCCTGAGGAGTTTGCGCTTACGCCATTGGCCACCATGCCAGAAATCACCGTCAATAAATATGGCGATACGCTGCGATTTAAGAACAATGTCGGGCTTGCCGGGCAATGAACTGTTCTGCAACGAATACCTGATTCCATGGCTCCACAAGCGCTTACGGAACACGAGCTCTGGAGACGTATTCGCAGATGGCACAGAGCGCATTATCTCTGAAACCGAACGAGGAGTCATAACTTTTCCGCCGTCGGCCATGCATGGTCGCTCACAAGACCGGCAGGAATTTTATCACCTGTGGCAAATGGGCGTAACAAGAAAATCACCTCGCCGGAAGCTTCCCGGAAATACAGAACCTATGGTTTACCGTTCAGGTACTCCGCCAGGATCAGGCGGCTATGTTCGTCATCATGGCAGTAGACGCACAGGTTTTCCCAGTTGCTGCCGTCAGGCGGGTTATTGTGGTGATTGCCGTCCCGGTGATGGACGGTTAAAAGCTGCAGGTTTTCCCGCTCAAACTCCCGGCCGCACTTGGCGCAGATCCAGCCGTGCAGTTTGAGTGACTGCTCGCGATAGCTGGCGTTGGAAGGTTTGTTGTCTGTTTTCAGCTTGTTGACCAGTTGGCGCAGCTCTTCCGGCGAGGGCAGTTTGCGTGGTTGCGGGCGTCGTTGCACCATCTTAGCTGTCCTGGCGGGAGAAGCGGTAGCCCACCCCCCGCACGGTGATAAAGTGGACCGGGCGGGACGGGTCCCGTTCGAAATATTTGCGCAAGCGCACCACGAAGTTGTCCAAGGTGCGAGTCTCGGCATCGGAGGCGTAGCCCCAGACCGACTCCAGCAGCTCGCCCCGGGGGATGACTTGGCCTTCGCGCTGGAAGAACAGTGACAGCACCCGCACCTCCATCTCGGTCAGGTCGATCTCACCCTGGGCGGTCCTGGCACGATAGGAGAGCAGGAAGACATCGTTGTCGCCAAAATGGTAGCCCTCCTCCACCGGATCGGGGCGGTACCAGGAGGAACGCCGCAGCATCCCCTTAACCCGCAGCAGGAATTCAGCCAGGTTAAACGGTTTGGTCAGGTAATCGTCGGCCCCTGATTCAAGGCCTGCCACCCGGTCCAGATCTTCGGAACGGGCGGTCAGCATCAGGATCGGCACACGTGAGTCCAGCTCGCGCATCGCCCTGCAGGCCTGAAAGCCGTCCATGCCGGGCAGCATCACATCCAGGATGATCAGGTCGCAGCGTTCCACCCGCAGCGCCTCCAGTGCGGACTCACCCCGATCAAAATGGCTGACGACGTACCCTTCAAGCTCAAGGTTGAAACAGATGCCACGGGCCAGGTGGATCTCGTCTTCCACCAGCATGATACGGGGCCGGTCACTCATAGCGTAATGCCTCGATCGGGTTTAAGGACGCTGCCTTACGGGCCGGATAAAAGCCGAAGAAGATGCCGACCGCACCGGAGAACAGCACGGCGATGGTGATTGAGAGCGGTGAGATCAGGGTTGGCCAGGAGAGCAGCCGGGAGACCACCATGGCGCCGCCGGCCCCCAGGCTGATACCGATCAGCCCGCCCATTACGGTCAACAGCACCGCCTCGGTCAGAAATTGCAACAGAATGTCCTTGCGTTTGGCGCCGATCGCCATCCGGATACCGATTTCGCGGGTCCGCTCGGTGACCGACACCAGCATGATGTTCATGATGCCGATACCGCCAACGATCAATGAGATGGAGGCCACCGCCCCCAACAAGAGCGACATCGCCTTGGCGGATTGCTCGGCTACTGCCAGTATTTCCGAGAGGTTGCGCACAGTAAAGTCGGATTCTTTGGCACCGCCGATCCGGTGACGCTGGTTGAGTAACGCCGTGATCTCCTCCTCGGCCCGATCCAGCAGGTCTTCACTCTTGGCTTGCACCAGAATGGCACCGACATTATTGGGAAATTGACTGCCGATCAGTTTACGCTGGGCCGTGCGCAACGGCACGAAGATGACATCGTCCTGATCGGTGCCCTGGGGGGACTGGCCCTTGCGGTCCAGGATGCCGATCACGGTAAAGGGTACTTTCTTGATGCGGATCATCTTGCCCAGCGGGTCTTCATCGCCGAACAGGACCTGGGCGACGCTTTGCCCCAACAGACAGACCTTGGCAGCGCCGTCTACATCGGAGCTGGTGATGCTGCGGCCGGCCACCACCGGCCAGTCGCGAATGATAAGCAGTTCAGGGGTCGTGCCCATCAGCAGGGTTGACCAGTTCTGATTGCCGTAGATCACCTGACCGGAACCCCGCACCGTCGGGGCTGCTAAGGCGACCGAGGGGCATTCGTGTTGAATGGCGCTGGCATCGTCATAGGTCAGGGTCTGCACTCCGCCACTGCCGGTACGGATGCCGCCGCTGGTGGTGGAGCCGGGAATCACCAGCAGGATGTTGCTGCCGATGCTGGCGATCTGTTGCGAGATGATGTAGCTGGCACCGGAGCCCACCGCCATCATGGCGATCACGGCAGCGATGCCGATAATGATCCCCAGCATGGTCAGAAAGGAACGCAGCTTATTGATCCTGAGCGCCCGCAAGGCGATCCGTAGCGGCTGAGTGAAGTTGGTCATGGCATCATCTGGTTATGCACTGACCAGGCCCCGCAGCAGCGCGAGGTTGACCTGGTCCATCTCGTCGTTATCCCCCTTGGGTGTTTCAAGTATCTTGGGAATGGTAACAAAACGGGGGTCGTTCATGATACGGCGGAACGGCTCCAGCCCCAACATGCCCTGGCCGATATGGTCGTGGCGGTCAACCCGGCTGCCCAGGCCTTTCTTGGAGTCGTTGAAATGGAAACACTGCAGCCGCTCAAGCCCTAAAATCCGGTCGAATTCATCCATCACCGCCTGATATCCTTGGGGAGTGGTGGTGTCGTAACCGGCTGCAAAGGTGTGGCAGGTATCGAAACAGATGGCGAAACGCTCAGGGTAGCGACTGCCGGCGATGATCGTGCGCAGCTCATCGAAGTGACGGCCCAGGTTGGTGCCCTGTCCGGCGGTGGTCTCCAGCAGCACCAGCCCCTGGTACTGCGGTACCTCGCAGAACAGTTGATCAAAGGCCTCAATCACCCGCTGCAGGCCGACTTCCGGTGGATCATTGGTGTGTGAACCGGGATGCATGACGATCTTGTTGATACCCAGCCTGGCGCAGGTGGCCATCTCATCGGCAAAGGCGGCCAGGCTCTTGTCACGGGTCTCGCCGGGGGGGGCGGCCAGGTTGATCAGGTAGATGTCGTGGGAAATCACCTCGTGCAGGCCGGATACAGCAAAGGTTGAGCGGAACAGCTCGGCATCTGCATCGCTGATCAGCTTGCCTTTCCACTGGTTGGAGGAGCGGGTGAAGATCTGCAGAGTGCCGCAACCGGCGGCCACGGCCCGTTCGATAGCCTTGTGCAGGCCACCGGCAATGGACATATGGGCGCCGAGGTAGTCGCTCATGGGGCCACCAGTTGTTCGCTGAACAGCCGCACGGCGATCTCATCACCGGCCTGAAAAGCCTGATTAGCCGGGATCTGGGACACGCCGTCGGCCAGCAGTGAGGTGCGCAGGATGCCGGTCTCCTGGTTGCCGGCCGAGCGCACGAACCAGCGGCCGGCTTCCTGATCCAGCGCGACCCGTAGGAACTGCAGCCGGCTGCCGCCTTTAAGCGGCTCGCGCAGTGTGGCCATCAGTGTGGGACGCAGCAGCTTGTGATGTCCTTGCATTTTTAAGATCGCCGGCCTCACAAAGGCCTCAAAGGTGACCAGGCTCGATACCGGGTTGCCCGGCAGACAAAAGACCGGTTTGCCTTCGAAGATGCCAAAGGCGGTTGGTTTGCCCGGCTTAATGGCCACCTTCCAGAACAGAAACTTGACCCCCAGCTCTTCCAGCACCGCCCGCACCAGATCGCGGTCCCCGGCCGAGACCCCGGCCGAGGTGATCAGGCAGTCGGCAGTCAGGCCGGACCGCAGTTTTTCAAGGTGGCTCAGGCGGTTGTCGCGGGCAATGCCGAGCATGCGCGGCACGGCGCCTGCCTCACGAACTGCGGCAGCCAGGGCAATGGAGTTACTGTTAATCAGCTGTGCCGGACCGGGCGGCGTGCCCGGCTCCACCAGCTCGTCGCCGGTTGCGAGGATCGCCACCACCGGGCGGCGCTGCACGCTGACCAGCGGCTTGCCGCAGGAGGCCAACAGTGAGATTTCGGCTGCCCTCAGAGAAGATCCGGCCTGCAGGATGGTCTCGCCCTGGCGGATATCTTCCCCCTGACGACGGATATGCTGGCCCTGCTTGACCGTCGAGCCAATGGTGACCTGTTCGCCGGAGGTCTCGTCGGTCTCCTCTACCGGCACTACGGCATCGGCGCCAGCCGGTAGCGGAGCGCCGGTCATAATCTTGACGGCACAGCCGGGAGCCACGCTGATTCCGTCGGCAGAGGCCCCGGCCGGCAGGTAGCCGGTGACCCGCAGCTTGCAGGACGGTTGCCGGCAGTCATCGGTCCGCACCGCATAGCCGTCCATGGCCGAGTTGTCCCACAGCGGCAGGTCCCAGGGGGTGGTTACCGACTCGGCCAGCACCAGGCCGACCGCCTCGCTGAGCGGAACCTGCTCGTTGCCTACCGTGGAGACATTGTCAAGGATGGTGCGGAGCGCTTCGTCGTAGGAAACCATGTCAATCCCTCGGTACAGCCAGCATCTTGTCCAGGGCCGCCTTGGCCTTCAGCCGTACCTCGTCCGGCACACGCACCACCGGCTGCATGGTTTGCAGCGCCAAGAGCACGTCCTCCAGCGAGGTCAGTTTCATGTTGGGGCAGATCAGTGCCGGGCTGGCCGGGATGAACTGCTTGTCAGGGTTGTCCTGGCGCAGCTTGAAGAGGATACCGGCCTCGGTGCCGATGATGAATGTTGTGGCCGGGCTCTTTTTGCAGTAGTCGTACATGCCGCTGGTGGAGCAGACATGGTCGGCCAGGGCGGATACGGGGGGGGCGCATTCCGGGTGGCAGATGAACAGGGCGTCCGGGTGTTGGTCCTTCTTCTGCTGTACCGCCTCGACGGTCATCCGTTCGTGGGTCGGGCAGAAGCCATCCCAGTAGATGAACTGCTTATCCGATACAAAACGGGCGACCCAGCGTCCCAGGTTGCGGTCCGGGGCAAAGATCAGCGTGTCGCTTGCCAGTGATTTGACCACCGAAACCGCGTTGGCCGAGGTGCAGCAGATATCCGACTCGGCCTTGACCGCTGCGCTGGAGTTGACGTAGGTCACCACCGGCACGCCGGGGTGTTTGGCCTTCAACTCACGCAGTCCGACCACATCCACCATGTCGGCCATCGGGCAGCCGGCGTCGGGTCGGGGCAGCAGCACGGTCTTGTCGGGCGAAAGGATCGCCGCCGATTCGGCCATGAAGTGCACGCCACAGAAGACGATTACTGCGGCATCGGTCTTGGCCGCCTCCATGGAGAGTTGCAGCGAATCTCCGGTGATGTCGGCAATGGCCTGTACCTCGTCCCGCATGTAGTTGTGAGCCAGTAATACGGCGTTGCGTTGCTTCAAAAGGTCACGTATGGCCTGTGTCAGTTCGGGCGACGACATTTTTGCTCCTTCAGGCTGTTGCCTGTTGACAAAATATCAGCAATGGGACTATAAGAACAATTCCACGGGATGTAGCGCAGCCTGGTAGCGCACCTGCTTCGGGAGCAGGGGGTCGCACGTTCAAATCGTGTCATCCCGACCATCATCAATAAAAGGGCTTACGGCATTATTACCGTAAGCCCTTTTTGTTGTGCACTTGTGCTGCCGGCAGTGCTGGCGGGCATACAGCAGGATTCTGTATAGCACAGATGGCACCTTAATTCCAACGTCATTCGGCGTTGGATCAGGCATAAAAAAAGCCCGACCGGTAGACCGGTCGGGCTTTTAAGTTATGATCAGACTGATTAGGCCGGGTAAACCGAGACCTTTTTGCGATCGCGACCCATCCGCTCGAACTTCACCACGCCCTCGATCAGGGCGAACAAGGTGTAATCCTTGCCGCAGCCCACGTTGTTGCCGGGGTGAATCTGGGTGCCGCGCTGACGGTAGATGATGTTGCCGGCCTTGACCGGCTCGCCGCCGAACTTCTTGCAGCCAAGTCGCTGGCCGTCTGAATCGCGGCCGTTACGGGAACTGCCAACGCCTTTTTTATGTGCCATGGTTTATCTCCTCAAAAAGTAAATCGGTCAACGGCTAGGCGTTGATTTTTTCAATCTTCAGCACGGTGTGGTACTGGCGATGGCCGATCAGTTTGCGGGTGTTCTTGCGGCGCTTGGATTTGAAAACCAGCACCTTCTTGTCGCGGCCCTGTACGGCAACCTTGGCGGTTACCTTGGCGCCGGCCACCAGCGGGGCGCCGACCTTGATGGCCTCGCCGCCAACCATCAGCACTTCGCCGAATTCAACGGTGTCGCCTACCAGGCCTTCGAGCTTCTCGACCTTGAGAAAATCGCCTTCGGCGACCTTGTATTGTTTGCCACCTGTCTTGATAACTGCGTACATAGCTGTGTACCACCCCTTTGGTTTTTACAGAGTTGTGGACTATAGCCAAAGGGGCCTGGTCCGTCAAGTCTTTTTTCGGTCTGCACGGAGAAAAAACGGGGCAGATGCGTGACCTGCCCCGCTGGTCCGGATTAGCCGCAGCAGCTGGGTGCCTGATCGCTGTTGTAGGAAAGCCGCAGCCCGCACTTCTGGCACCGCCAGAAGAGTCCGCCTCAGCCGGGCATCAGGATCATCTTGCCTTTACATTCCGGGCATTCTTTTTCGTTCTGCATGACCGCCTCCGGTTTGGTATGGATGAACACAACTTTAGCCCGGCAGCAGGTCAAAAGTCAACCAACAGGGGACAGATAGTGGCTAGACAACCTGAACGGCAAGGCTCGCTACGCCGGGAATCTCGGCCTGCAGGCGGTCGCCGGACACCACCCGCCCCACCCCGGCCGGGGTGCCGGTCAGGATGATATCCCCCTCTTCCAGGGTGAATATGGTGGAGAGGTAGCTGATGATGCTGGCCACTGAGTTGATCATCAGTCCGGTGGAGCCGTGCTGCCGCTCTACGCCGTTCAGGCTCAATCGGATGGTCAACTCCTGTGGGTCGGCCACGGCCTCGGCCGGCGCAAAGTCGGACAGCGGGCAGGAGCTGTCGAAACCCTTGGCGATCTCCCAGGGCAGCCCTTTTTGTTTCAGCCGGTCCTGCACGTCACGCAGGGTCATGTCGATGGCCACGCCATAGCCGGCAACATGGGAAAGCGCCTCGGATTCAGGGATATCCTTGCCGTCATTGCCGATCAACACCGCCAGTTCGGCCTCATAGTGGCATTCCTGGCTAAAGGCCGGGATGCGAACCTGTTCGCCATTGTAGATTACAGCGGTGGCCGGTTTCATGAAGACCACCGGCGCAGCCGGGGTCTCGTTGCCCAGCTCTTTGATATGGTCGACGTAGTTGCGACCGATGCAGAGGATTTTGCCGATAATATATTCATTGCCGCTGGCGGGGATGGAAACGGTTTTCATGGTGTGGTCCTTGTTTTACTAATCAACAAAAATAAAATCTATGGCGCTTGTCAAGGCTGCCTTGAGACTTTCAAGCTGCGCAAGTGGGCTGTGCAAATGTCGCTCAGAAACGGTCAGGAGATCCAGCAAACTGGCAGAATACTGCTCGTTGGCATATGAAAACTTGAGTGTCGTAATTGAAATATCCGGCACGGCACTGCTCGGGCGTACCAAAGCAACGATGCGTGTACCGACCCGCAACTGATCATTCTGAACGTCCAACAGATAAGGGTAGGTTTCTGCCAGCTCGTGCAAGTGGTTTTTATAGAGACAAAGCCGCGCCACGTCAGTTCCCCTCCGCACGTAGTACGCCGTACAATCGTTCCGCTGCGGCCCCTCCTTCGGACTCAAGCAGACCGCACCGCCGGTTAATAGCCTGCTGATTCTCAAGCAGCCAGGCTTCACGGGCCTGGTTGCGTCGCATCTCGGCAATCATCGCATCAACCGACTTGCTCAGATTCAGGCCGATCTGTTTTACGAATTCTGCGTTTTCGCAGCTAAGCGAAATATTGACGTTTCTCTTGGGTGATGGCGCCATGGGCTGCCCCCTTCATACATCAAGCCTGACCACGTAACTCAATCCTACAGCAACAGGTGCGCATGCACAAGCGCAATGGCGTGCGCACCAAGATGCATGTATTTAAATTGGGACATCCCCGGTTTCTTTACGCGGCCTCCCCGGCCTCCCAGTCTTTAGCGACTGATTCAGCCGGACTTCCAGCATTTCTCTGAAGTTTTCAGACCCAAAGGGATGACCGGTGCGCGTCGCTTTGCGTATGCTATCGTTTGTTGCTACGTCATCCTCGTATATGAACGAGGCATAGCTGTGACGTTCCTGCGCCGCAAGCCAGGTCTCGGGGCTCAACAGATCATCGCCAATACCGGCTATGTGCGCTTTGGCGCTTGACCAACGGTAGTCTTCCACCTTTTGAACAAGTCCAGACTTCAGTGGATTGCGTTCGATATAACGTGCCACAGCCCATAGGTACCTGTTGTCATCTACGACGCAGGAAAAGAAACGGTTTTGCCAGATGCGCCCTGATTGTTTCAGTTTGCGGTTCAGGTATTGGGTATAAACTTGGTTAGTCAGGCCGACCCCGCGTGCCAGGGAATCCTCAGCCTCAGGTACGGCCAGTAGGTGGATGTCCCTATTTTTTCTTCATTTTTCCTGTTTTTTACCAGCCTGCAAAGTTAACCGGCGGTTATCAGTTCGTAGCCTTGCTCGATAATCACGCGGAATTTGACACTGGTGGTGGACCACTCTACAACATCCACCCTAAAAGGGAGGCCGGATTCGGCAAAAGCGTCTTTTAAGGCAGCCAGTTGGCGGAAATCCAGCGGGTTATCACCCATTACCACCAGATCAAGATCTGAAAACGGTTTGGCCTCGTCGTAGAGGTGTGGGAGGTGATGTTACGTTTGTCACGGTAGTCAAACCAGCGTTGCGGGTCTGCAATCAGGCCCCGTTCGGCTCCCACCCGGATTAACTCCTTAAACGGCAGGTGGTCCAGTTCTTCGCTGGAGGGAAGTTCCTGCTCAAGTTGACGTTTGAGCATCTTGTAGGCCAGCTCGTAGGTCTACTCAAAGCGCTGGATGCAGGCATCGCGGCTATCCTCGTCATCCGGCACGGTACGGCTGCGCTCCAGCACCCGTTGCAACGAGGTGAGTGCCTTCTCAAATGAACTGAAATCCAGCTGCATATCGGGCTCCTCCGCATCCTGCTGTTACAGCAGGCTCTCTCCGGTCATCTCTGTGGGTTGGGGCAGGCCCAGCAGTTTCAGGATAGTGGGGGCGATGTCGGCCAGCTTGCCGCCCTCTTTCAGGGTGACATCCTTACGGCTGTCGTCCACCAGCACCAGCCAGACCGGGTTCGTGGTGTGGGCGGTGTGGGGCTCGCCCCGTTCATCCACCATCTGTTCGGCGTTGCCGTGGTCGGCGGTGATCAGCACCGTACCGCCCAGGGCGCGCACCTTTTCTACCACCTTGGCCGCGCAGACGTCGACGGTCTCCACTGCCTTGATGGCAGCCGGCAGGATGCCGGTGTGGCCCACCATGTCGCAGTTGGCGAAGTTGAGGATCACCACGTCGTAGCGATCCTGCTCCAGCCGTGCGATCAGTTCGTCCGCTACGGCATAGGCGCTCATCTCCGGTTTCAGGTCGTAGGTGGCCACCTCTTTGGGGGAGGGGATCAGGACGCGCTCCTCGTTGGGGAAGGGGGTCTCCACCCCGCCGTTGAAGAAGAAAGTGACGTGGGCGTATTTTTCAGTCTCGGCAATCCGTAACTGTGTGAGACCGGCCTCTGCCAGCACCCCACCCAGCAGGTTGGTTAATGCCTGCTGTTCGAAGGCGATCGGCAGCCCGAAGGTGGCGTCATACTCGGTCATGCAGACGAAGCTGGCCAATTTCGGCACCCGTGGCCGCTCAAAGCCGTCGAACTGTTGGAAGGTGAGCGCCCGGGTGATCTCGCGGGCCCGGTCGGAGCGGAAGTTGAAAAAGATCAGGCCGTCGTTGTCGTTGATGCTGCCGACCGGTTGACCATCGGCACTGATCACGGTCGGCAGCACGAATTCGTCGGTCACCCCGGCGGCATAGCTGGCGTTGATCAGCTCGGTTGATGAGGAGTACTGCTGCCCCTGCCCAAGTACCATGGCGTTGTAGGCCTTCTCCACCCGCTCCCAGCGGTTGTCACGGTCCATGGCATAGTAGCGGCCCATCACCGTGGCGATCCGGCCGATGCCGATACGGCTCAGCTCTGTTTCCAGTTGCTGCAGGTAGTCGGCCCCGCTTTGGGGCGGGGTGTCGCGGCCATCCAGCAGGCAGTGGATGCACACATCGGTGAGCCCTTGCTGCTTGGCCAGCTTGACCAGGGCGTAGAGATGGGTGTTGTGGGAGTGAACCCCGCCGTCGGACAACAGGCCGGACAGGTGCAGCCGTCCTCCGCTGCTCCTCACCTTGGCAATGCAGTCCAAGAGCACCGGGTTGGTGAAAAAGTCGCCGTCCTCAATCGACTTGGTGATGCGGGTGAAATCCTGGTAGACGATTCGGCCGGCCCCCAGGTTCAAGTGCCCCACTTCGGAGTTGCCCATCTGCCCTTCCGGCAGACCGACCGCCATACCGGAGGTGCGGATCTGCACATGGGGAAAGTCGTTCAGATAGCCAGACAGGTGGGGAGTTTTGGCCATGGCCACGGCGTTTTTATCGGGGCAGGGGTTAATCCCCCAACCATCCAGGATCATCAATACTAACGGTTTTTTCATCAGCACAGGCTCCTTGTGTTTAGAAGCGCGGCCCCATCGGGGAGCTAGTCGTGTTGGACTTCTTCTTTTTGCCCTTCTCCAGCTGTTCGACGATTACGTCGTCACCTTCCTTGAGGGGGCCGTCACTGACCTCAACAAAGCCGGTGTCGCTCATGCCGGTCTGGACCGTTGTCGCCAGCGGTTTGCCGTCCTTGAGCAGGTAGACCTTTGGGCCGGGGGCTGCGGCGCTGCCTTTGCCCAGCGGCATACCAGGTTTTGCGGTGCGCTTTTCGGTAGCGGCGACGTCACGTGGCCTAAAGCGCAGGGCCGCCGCCGGCAGCTTGAGCACCCCCTCTTTGCGGCCGGTCTCGATGGAGACATTGGCGGTCATGCCCGGTTTGAGCAGCAGGTCGCGGTTGTCAACCTGCACCACCACCACGTAGGTAACCACGTTCTGTACGGTGATCGGGGCGCTGCGAATCTGGGTGACAGTGCCGCTGAAGCTCCGTTCCGGGTAGGCATCCACGGTGAAATTGACCGGTTGGCCCAGTTGGGCACGGCTGATATCAGATTCGTCGACGCTGGTCTCGATCTGCATCTTGGTCAGGTTCTGGGCGATGGTGAACAGGGTCGGGGTCTGGAAGGAGGCCGCCACAGTCTGACCCACATCTACGTTGCGGGAGATCACGATCCCGTCCACCGGCGAACGTATGGTGGCGTTTCTCAGGTTGGTCTCGGCCTGATGCAGGGCGCCCCTGGTCTGGGTCAGGCTGGCCTCGGCGGACTTTATGCCGGCCTGAGCCGACTCGTAGGCGGTTTGCGAGGCATCGAAATCGCTCTGCGAGACGACCCCTTCGGCCAGCAGCCGTCGGTTGCGTTCCAGGGTCCGGGTTGCATCGGCCAGGGTCACCCCGGCCTTCAGCAGGGAGGCCTGGGCGTTCATCCAGTTGCCGCGGGCTTGCTCCACCTGGGCCAGGAACAGGGCCGGCTCGATCTCGGCAATCGGCTGCCCTTTCTGCACCCGTGAGTTGTAATCGGCATGCAGCTTGAGGATGGTGCCGGAGACCTGTGAGCCGACCAGGACGGTAGTGACGGCGTTGACCGTGCCGGTGGCGGAGATACTGGAAACGATTGTGCCCCGCTCAACCTTGGCGGTCTTGTAGCTGACCGCCGGGGGACGGCTGAGCCAGAACCAGAGCAGTGCAGCTACCAGCAGTAGACCAACTATGCCTGAAATAATGAGTTTTTTCATAGGGCCCACAGACTACGCAGAAAAAAGCCCCGTGTCAATCGACACAGGGCTTTGCTGTTCCGCCTGCCGTTCTGCGGCAGGCTAACTTCGGCAACCCTCCTTGCAGTGGGAAACCGGACGGATTCTAAAATGCTCAGTCCACATGGCAGGTTCTCCTTTCGTAGGGAGTATGCTTAAAAAGATAATAATGGTCTTAAACTCAAAAGTCAACCGGATGTTACGTGCTATTTGAGCTTGAATCGGTGGCGTGCGGAGGTTATAAGAATCATTCAAACTTTTGCTGGCAGGGAGTTGCGCCTATGTCGTTCCGCACCATCGAGTGGCGAGATAATGCCGTGATCATGCTTGACCAGACCAGGCTGCCGACTGAGGAGCGCTACAACAGGTATAGTGATTACGCCTCGGTGGCCGAAGCGATCAAGGGGATGGTGGTGCGTGGCGCCCCGGCCATCGGTGTGGCCGCCGCCATGGGGGTGGCGCTGGGAGCCCGGGAGATCATCGCCGATACCCAGGAGTCATTCTTTTGCCAGCTGGACAATGTCTGCGATCTGCTGGCCCGTACCCGTCCCACGGCGGTCAACCTGTTCTGGGCCATTGTGCGGATGAAACGGATTGCCGAGTCGCTGTACGGTCAGCCGCTGGATGCAATCCGGGCCGCCCTGCAGGCCGAGGCGATTGCCATCGAGCAGGAGGATCGGCAGATCTGCAAGGCCATCGGCCGCAACGGTGCCGACCTGATCCCCCACGGCGCAACAGTGCTGACCCACTGTAATGCCGGCGGCCTGGCCACGGCCGGCTACGGCACCGCCCTGGGGGTGATCCGGGCCGCCCACGAGGCCGGCAAGCAGATCCAGGTGCTGGCCGACGAGACCCGGCCCTGGCTGCAGGGGGCCCGGCTGACCACCTGGGAGCTGATGAAGGACAACATCCCGGTCACCTTGATCTCCGACAATATGGCCGGTTTCTTCATGGCGCGGGGTGAGATCACCTGCTGCGTGGTGGGGGCCGACCGGATTGCCGCCAACGGCGATACCGCCAACAAGATCGGCACCTTCAGTGTGGCGGTGCTGGCCAGGGAGCACGGCATCCCGTTTTACGTGGCTGCACCGGTCTCCACCCTGGATCGGTCCCTGGTCGACGGCTCCCAGATCCCGATTGAAGAGCGGCCGGTGACGGAGGTGACCCACATCCGCGGCCTGCCGATTGCACCCGAAGGGGTGCGGGTGCGCAACCCCTCCTTTGACGTGACGCCGGCCAAGTACATTTCCGCCATCATCACCGAAAAAGGGGTGGTGCAGGGCAACTACAGCCAAGGATTGGCCGCCCTCTAGGCGGATACTGCCATGCCAAGCCGTTTCGATCACCGTTTTTCCTGGCTGCTGGCCCTGGACGAACCGTCCCGCGAGCAAGGTCTGGCCGACCTGCTGGAGGCCTCCGGCTTTGCCTACGGCGGCCGTTCGGCCACCAACCTGCTGTTGCTGCAGGCCAGTTTTTCGGTGGAGAGTCTGCTCAAGATCAGTCTGGCTGCCCTGCACGCCCCTTCGCCCGATCTGGCGCTGAACGGTTTTGAACGCTTGGTCGGTGTACTTGAACCGGCGACCGTGGCCAGCCTGCTCAAAAACCGCAAACGGCTGGGGCAGGCCCTGTTGCTGTGCGGCTCCTCTCCCTTTCTGGTTAACCTGATCTACAAATCGCCCTGCCTGTTGTCCCGGCTGTTGCTGGACCAGGAACTGGACCAGGCCCGCAGTTATGACGAACAGTTGGCCGTCCTGCGTCAGACCCTGCCCAGTGACGCCGATCTGGCAGTCCTGATGAAGACCCTGCGTTGCTTCAAACGGGCCGAGATACTGCGGATTGCCGCCCGTGATCTCTGCGGCCTGGCCTCACTGGAGGAGGTGACCCGCGAGCTGTCAGATCTGGCGGCGGTCGCGCTGCAGGTGGCCTATGAAACCTGTCGCCGCCTGCTGGAGCGGGAGTACGGCACGCCGTTGATGACCAGCGACCACGGCAGCCGCGTAGCCGAGATGACCATCATCGGTATGGGTAAGTTCGGCGGTCAGGAGTTGAACTTTTCCTCTGACATCGACATCATCTATTTCTACGAATCGGACAAGGGTGAAACCAGCGGTGTTGATGACGGCCGGGGCGGCCGTAAAGGGGTGGTGTCGCTGCACGCCTTTTTCAACAAGCTGGCCGAACAGGTTACCAAGGCGCTGCATCAGGTCACCGAAGACGGCTTTGTGTTCCGGGTGGATGTGGGCCTGCGGCCTGAGGGCAAGTCAGGCGATATGGCCGTCTCGCTGCGCTCGGCCGAGGTCTACTACGAGTCATGGGGACAGTCCTGGGAGCGGACCGCCATGCTCAAGGCCCGACCGGTGGCCGGGTCGCTGGAGCTGGGTGAGCAGTTGCTGCAGTTGTTGTCCCCCTTCATCTACCGCAAATACCTCGATTACAACCTGATTGAGGATATGAAGCTGATGAAGCAGAAGATCGACGCTTCTCTGGCCCGCAACCGTGAGGGTGAGCTCAACCTGAAACTTGGGCGGGGCGGTATCCGTGAGATCGAGTTCTTCATCCAGGCCCTGCAACTGGTCTATGCCGGCAAGACGCCCCGTCTGCGGGAGCGCAACTCGCTCAAGGCGTTGCAGCTTTTGCACGAGGCACGCATCATCAGTGAGGATGACCGTCGCCAGTTGAGCGAGGCCTACCGCTTCCTGCGCACCGTCGAGCATCGCATCCAGGTGGTGCAGGAGCGCCAGACCCACAGCCTGCCCACCAGTACCGAGGAGTTGAAGGCCCTGGCGCGACGGTGCGGATTTCTGCGGGACAACGGCCAGGAGCGTTTTGCAGAGACCCTTGAGGGACACCGTAGGCGGGTCTCTGCCATTTACGGCGGCCTGTTCTACAGTCGCGACGAGAAGCTGCAGCAGGCGGTGCCGCCGGAGGTGCTCTGTCTGCTGGACACCAAGGCCGATCCCGACCTGGTCAAGGATCTGCTGGCCGAACGGCGGCTGGAGGATGTGGACCGGGCCTTTGACAACCTGAACCTGCTGCGGGGCGGCAAGGTGCGGGGTAACATCACCGAGCGCAGCCGGCGGGTGCTGGCCCAGATCGCGCCACCGCTTTTGCAGTACCTGCTGGAATCGCCGGACCCCGATATGGCCCTGGCCAATGCCGATCGGTTCCTGGCGGTGGTGGCCGGCCGCTCCTCGTTTTACGCGCTTTTGGCCGAGAACCAGGAGACCCTGCGGCTCTTGGCCACCCTGTTCGGCACCTCCGAGTTCCTGTCCAAGATCCTGATCGGCCACCCTGAATTACTGGAGAGCATGGTGGCTCGTACCTACGCCTCGATGCTCAAGCCGCGCGAGGTGATGCATGAGGAGTTGACGGGGCTGCTGCAGCAGGCAGAAGATTTAGAAGAACGGCTGGATGTGTTGCGGCGCTACCGTAACGAGGAATTTCTGCGGATTGGCCTGAACGACATTCACGGCAAGGTGGGCCAGGGCAGCATCGCTGCCCAGTTGAGTGATCTGGCCGTGGTCTGTCTGGAGGCGGCCTACGTCATCGCCGTTGGTGAACTGTCCCGTTTTGGCCGGCCCTGCTGGAAGAACGGGGCAGGCTGCCAGCAGGCCCATCTGGCGATCATCGGCATGGGTAAGCTGGGGGGTGGCGAGCTGAATTACCATTCCGACCTGGACATCATCTTTATCTACGACCACCAGGGCGAGACCGACGGCGACAAGCAGATTACGAACCACGAATACTTTGCCAAGCTGGCCCAGAAACTGATCTCGGTGCTCTCCACCCAGACCCGCGAAGGGTATGTCTACAAGCTGGATACCCGGTTGAGGCCCTCCGGCAATGCCGGTCCGCTGGTCACTTCGCTGGAATCGTTCTTAAGCTACCACCGCAACGAGGCCCAGACCTGGGAACGGCAGGCCCTGACCAAGGCGCGGGTGGTGCTGGGTGATCCGGTGCTGGCCGACAAGATCAGCGCCGTGGTGCGGCAGTCGGTCTTCGGCAGCTCACTCGACGACGAGGGGCGCCGCGAGATCCACCGTCTGCGGATGCGGATGGAAAACGAGATCGCCAAAGAGAGTAAAGGCAGCTACAACATCAAGACCGGACGGGGCGGCATGGTGGATGTGGAGTTCATCGCCCAGTACCTGCAGTTGCGCCACGGCTGCCAACAGCCCGACCTGCGCAGCGCCAACACCGTGGCCGTGCTGAAGGGGGGGCGCAGTTGCGGACTAGTGAACAGCGCCGACGCCGACACCCTGATCAACGGCTACAAGTTCCTGCGCAAGCTGGAGAACCGCTTGCGGCTGCTGCATGATCATTCCATCAACGACCTGGCCGGTGACCAGCGCTACCTGGACAAGCTGGCCCGCCGTCTGGGCTATGACCCTAAACTGCGTCACCCCGGCCAGGCCCTGATGCAGGATTATGAAACCACCACCGAGGCGATCCGCGATGTCTACGAGCGAACCCTGGGTGAGCGTGCCGAACCTGTGCAGGATGCGGTGACTACGGGAGAATGACCTGAATGCCTCTTTCCTGGAACGAGATACGCGACCGATCCCTGGCCTTTTCCCGCGAATGGGCCGACGAGAGTTCGGAAGATGCCGAGGCCAAGAGCTTTTGGGATGGTTTCTTCAATGTCTTCGGCATCACTCGTCGCCGGGTGGCCTCCTTTGAGGCGCCGGTTAAAAAGGGCGATGGCGCCGGCGGGTTCATCGACCTACTCTGGAAGGGTGTGCTGCTGGTTGAGCACAAGTCTCGCGGCAAGGACCTGGACCGGGCCGCCAAGCAGGCCTTTGACTATTTCCCTGGCCTGAAAGAGCGTGACCTGCCCCGTTATGTGCTGGTCTCCGACTTTGCCCGTTTCCGGCTGTACGACCTGGACAGCAACGAACAGCATAGTTTTGCCCTGGCGGAACTTGCAGCCAACATCCACCTGTTCGGTTTTATTGCAGGCTACCAGACCCAAAACTTCGGCCAGCAGGACCCGGTCAACGTGCGGGCTGCCGAAAAGCTGGGGCGGCTGCATGACCAGTTCAAGGCCACCGGCTACGACGGCCACGCCCTGGAAGTGGTGCTGGTGCGGGTGCTGTTTTGCCTGTTTGCCGAGGATACCGCCCTGTTTGAACGGCGTCAGTTTCAGGACTACCTGGAGCAGCGCACCCATGAGGACGGCAGCGACTTAGGCATGCACCTGGCCCAACTGTTTCAGGTGCTGGACACCCCGCCGGAAAAACGGCTGACCTCCCTTGATGAGCAACTGGCCGGGTTCCCCTACGTCAACGGCCAGCTGTTCAGCGAAGCCCTGCCGATCACCTCTTGCGACCGGGCCATGCGGGAAACCCTGCTGGATTGCTGCGCCCTGGACTGGAGCCGTATCTCGCCCGCCATCTTCGGCTCGCTGTTTCAGAGCATCATGGACACCACCGCCCGCCGTAACCTGGGCGCCCACTACACCAGCGAGACTAACATCCTCAAGCTGATCCGACCGCTGTTTCTGGATGAGCTGTGGGCCGAGTTCGCCAAGATCAAACACAACCGCAACAAACTGTTTGAGTTTCTGAAAAAGCTGGGCAAGCTTAACTTCTTTGACCCGGCCTGCGGCTGCGGTAATTTTCTGGTGATCGCCTACCGCGAGCTGCGCCTGCTGGAGCTGGAGGTGCTGCGCCAGGTGCGGCAGAACGATCAGTTAATGCTGGATGTGTTTCAACTGATCGGGGTCAACGTCGATCAGTTCCACGGCATCGAGATCGAAGAGTGGCCGGCCCGCATTGCCGAGGTGGCGCTCTGGCTGACCGACCACCAGATGAACCTGCTGGTGTCGGAGGAGTTTGGCCACTACTACGCCCGGTTACCGCTCAAGAAGGCGCCGCACATCGTGCATGGCAACGCCCTGCGCCTGGATTGGCGCGAGGTGGTTCCACCCCACCGGCTGTCGTACCTGCTGGGCAATCCGCCGTTTGTGGGTCACCATTATCAGACTGATGAGCAGAAGCAGGATCAGCAGCTTGTGATGGGGCATCTCAATTCATCCGGTGTGCTTGATTTTGTCTGTAATTGGCACGTTAAGGCCACGGATTTCATGGCCGAAAATCCGGTTATTCGTAGTGCTTTGGTTTCCACTAACTCCATCTGTCAAGGTGAGCAGGCCGGCATCCTCTGGTCATATCTGTTGTCTCGCGGTGTAAAGATTCAGTTTGCCCACCGCACCTTCCAGTGGAGTAGCGAGGCTCGCGGTCAGGCAGCCGTGCATTGCGTGATAGTCGGTTTCGGCCTGAAGGATGCGGCTGAAAAGTGGTTGTTTGACTACGACACACCGAAAAGTGAACCCCATGCCATCAAAGTAGCCAATATCAACCCCTATTTGGTGGATGCCCCGGACTTGGTGGTAACAAATCGCAGCACTCCGCTTTGCGATGTGCCGCGCATGAGCTGGGGCAACAAACCCACTGACGGCGGCCACCTGATACTTACGCTGGATGAACGGGACGAGTTGCTGCTGCGTGAGCCGGCTGCTGCGCCGTACATTCGCCCCTACATCAGCGGCGGCGACTTCATCAATGGGGTGCAACGTTACTGCCTCTGGCTGAAAGATGTAAACCCGACAGCTTTGCGACACCTGCCGCTGGTCATGGCCCGTATAGAACAAGTCCGTCAAACACGGCTGGCCAGCAAAGCCGCCACTACCCGTGATTTTGCCCGCTACCCGACCCTGTTCCGCCAGATTGCCCAACCCGATAGCGACTACCTGGCTGTGCCGGAGGTTTCTTCCGAACGGCGGCCATTCATACCGATCGCCTTTGTGCCGCAGGAGGTGATCTGCAGCAATACGGTTCAATTCGTGCCTAATGCCACGTTGTATCACTTTGGCATGCTCTGCTCCACCATGCACATGGCCTGGATGCGGACTGCCTGTGGGCGTCTGAAAAGCGATTATCGCTATTCAAATACTATCGTCTACAACAACTTCCCCTGGCCCCAGCCCAGCGACAAGCAGCAGGCGGTTATCGAGGCCGCCGCCAAAGCGGTGCTGGATGCCCGCGCCAAGTTTCCCACCGCCACCCTGGCCGACCTGTACGACCCGTTGACCATGCCGCCGGAGCTGGCCAAGGCCCACCAGGCGCTTGATAAAGCGGTGGATGCCGCCTACGGCAAAAACGGCTTTAAAAGCGAAGCCGAACGGGTGGCGTTTTTGTTTGAACGGTATCAGCAACTTACTGCGCCGCTGGCCGTTGCAAGTAAGGCCGCAAAAGCCAGCAAATCGAGAAAGACGGACAAGGGGTAGAAAGAGGCGTCATGCACCTTTGTTATTTTGATGAAAACAAGCATACAGAAGAAAATCCGTTCTTTTTTGTTGGGGGCCTTTTGATACCGGATGCCAAAGCGCTGGAGTTTGAAAATACGCTTTCGCAAATAGCCTTCAACTTTTTCGGCACACGCACCATGACTGTACAGAGTGAACTTCACGGCAAGGAGCTGTTCCATGGTAAAGGGAATGCAAAAGGGCGCAAACTTGTAGAGCGGGTTCAAGTGTTCCAGGATGTCGCAACGTTTGTAACAAATAATCAGATTCCTGTCCGTATGGTGTGTATTGATGTTGAACGTCATAAACGTAAGTACGCATATCCGGTGCCACCCTATCGCTTAGGCTTGATGCTGATATTAGAACGGTTTTGTGAGTATCTTGATAAGGTGGATGATTTGGGACTGGTATTCGGCGATTACGAAGCCGATGAGGTTACCAATGCGGTTGTTGACTTTTCTGAGTATAAAGGAGCTGGAAAAACGCCAATGTATTTTGGCCGCCCACTTGGTCGGCTCCTTGATACCGTGTATTTTACCCAATCACACCACAGCCGGTTCTTGCAAGTTGCAGACTTGCTGGTTTACATGGCAGGCCGTTATGAAAACATGTCCGCGATTCCCGAGCGGTGGCACGAGCAACAGGTGTATGAAGCGTGGCAAAAAATAAAGGCCAGCGGGAATGTTTTCATTCAGCACTGGCCTTGAATTTTTGGAACGACCAGCCCTAAAAGGGAGGGACTCGCTTTGGAACGAGTACACTAGTCGCACATCAAAGGTAGCAAAAATCAGAAAAAAGTCTATAGAAACTTTAGCCAGATAATGGTTATTTTATTTTTTGAACGTAGGAGAACCACTCATGACCATTGCCGAACAGGTTGCCACCATTGCTCATAACGCCCGTCAGGCCTCCTTTGCCCTGGCCCGGCTTTCCACCAGCGCCAAGAACGAGATGCTTTTGCAGATGGCACACGGCTTGGAGGCTGGTGCGCAGCAGTTGATCAGTGAGAACGCCAAGGATCTGGCGGCTGGCAAGGAAAAGGGGTTGTCGGAGGCCATGCTGGACCGCTTGCTGCTGAATGAGGCGCGGATCAAGGGGATGGCCGACGCCCTGCGCGAGGTGGCTGCTCTCCCCGACCCGGTGGGTGAGGTAACCAAAATGTGGAAGCGGCCCAACGGGATCATGGTGGGCAAGATGCGGATACCGCTGGGGGTGATCGGCATCGTCTACGAATCGCGGCCCAACGTGACCGCCGACGCCGCCGCCCTGTGCCTTAAATCCGGCAACGCCGTGATCCTGCGGGGCGGTTCCGAGGCGATCCACTCCAACCGGGCCATCGCCGCCATCCTGCAGGGGGTGATGCAGGGCTTGAGCATCCCGGAGGCGGCCCTTTCCCTGATCCCGTTCATTGAGCGGGAAGGGGTGCTGGAGATGCTCAAGCAGGAGGAGCTGATCGACCTGATCATTCCCCGTGGCGGTGAGAGTCTGATCCGTTTTGTGGTGGAGAACTCACGGATTCCTGTGATCAAGCACTATAAGGGGGTCTGTCATGCCTTTGTGGATGCCTCGGTCGATGTCGAGATGGCCACCCGGATTATCCTCAACGCCAAGACCCAACGGCCCGGCGTCTGCAACGCCCTGGAGACCCTGCTGATTCACCGGGATGCGGCGGCACGCTGCATAGCACCCATCGCCCAGGCGCTGCTTGAGGCGGGGGTCGAGCTGCGGGGGGACGAGGCGTTCAGAACCTACGCCCCTGCCGCCAAGCCGGCAACGGACGAGGATTGGGCCGCCGAGTACCTGGAACTGATCCTGGCCTGCAAGGTGGTGGACGATATGGACGCGGCCATCGCCCATATCAACCGCTACGGCTCACTGCACAGCGAGGTGATCATTACCAGCGATTATGGCAATGCCCAGCGTTTCATCCGTGAGGTCAATTCGTCCTGCGTGCTGGTCAACGCGTCGACCCGCTTTAATGACGGCGGTCAGCTGGGGCTGGGGGCCGAGATCGGCATCTCCACCACCAAGCTGCACTCCTTTGGGCCGATGGGTCTGGAGGATCTGACGACGACGAAGTTCATAGTCTACGGCGACGGGCAGGTGCGAGCTTAAAAACGGTTTTTTCTGTAAGTAGCTGCCGTGGGCGTTTCTGCTCCGTTCCGGATGCCGCTCGAACCGCCGCTGCACGGCTCATTACGCTGCCGGCCCGATACTCACCCCTGCGGGGTTCAAACAGTCGGGCCGACGGTCACTTCACTCGCCTGCAGCGGCTGGCTCTCGGGCATAGTCACTGCGCAGGGCACTTCCACGACCTCTGGCTAGCTCGTTACTGCAGTTGTTCTGCGATCTTGTCGGCGATTCGCACCCCGTCCAGGGCGGCCGACATGATGCCGCCGGCATAGCCGGCCCCCTCGCCGCAGGGGTACAGACCCCGCAGACCGGGTGCCTGCAACTGGTCGTCGCGCACAATCCGCAGCGGCGCCGAGGTGCGGGTCTCCACCCCGGTCAGGGTGGCCTCGGCGGACACAAATCCCTGCATCTTTCTGCCAAACGAGACAATCCCTTCCCGCAACGTGGCGGTTACATAATCGGGCAGCACGGTTGCCAGGTCGGCTGTCACGGTGCCGGGCCGGTAGCTGGAGGCATGCCGGCCTGTGCCCTGCCCCAGAAAGGCCAGCAGGTTTTGGCCCGGTGCCCGGTAGTTGCCGCCGCCGGCCTCAAAGGCCAGCCGTTCCCAGTGTTGTTGGAAGCGCACACCGGCCAGCGGGTCGCGAGCGTCGAAGTCGTCCGGCCGTACATTGACCACCAGGGCGCTGTTGGCGTAGCCTGAATTTCGTCCCAGGTTGCTCATGCCGTTGGTTACCAGCATGCCGGACTCGGACGAGCTGGCGATCACCAGGCCGCCGGGGCACATGCAGAAAGAATAACAGCTGCGACCGGTTGTATCGTTGTTGTAGGTCAGGGCGTAGTCGGCCTTGGGCAGTGCCGGGTGGGGGCGGCCGTACTGAATCCGGTCGATCAGCTCCTGGGGGTGTTCCACCCGCAGGCCGATGGCGAACGGTTTGGGTTCGAGGATAAGGTTGTGGCGGGTCAGGGTGGCATAGGTGTCACGGGCGCTGTGGCCGATGGCCAGCACCAGATGGCGGCAGGCAAGCAGATGCTGATCGTTGCAGTGGGCGGCTGTCAGGTGACCTGCATCGGCCTCCAGGCCGGTCAGGCGGGTTGCGAAGCGGATGTCGCAGCCCAGGCGTTGCAGCTCACCACGGATGGCGGCCACCACTCGGCGCAGCCGGTCGGTGCCGACATGGGGTTTGGCCTGGCAGCGAATCTCCGACGGCGCCCCAAACTGGACCAGCTGCTCCAGTACCCAGGCGGTGTTGGGGTCCCGCAGGCGGCAGGTTAACTTGCCGTCGGAAAAGGTGCCGGCCCCGCCTTCGCCGAACTGGACATTGCTCTCCGGGTCCAGCATGCCGTGCTGCCAGAAGCCGGCCACATCCCGCACCCGCTGTTCCACCGGCTGTCCCCGCTCGATAACGGTGGCGCCAATACCGTGGGCCGCCAGGCGCAGGGCGCAGAACAGGCCGGCCGGTCCCATGCCGACCACCAGCACCGGTTCGCTGCGACGTGGTGTGCAAAAAATGGGCGCAGCGTCAGGGACAAGACGTTCCAGGTGCGGTATGCCTGGTTGTTGTGACCAGAACGTGTCCTCATCAGCCAGACTGAAACGAACGCTGTAAACCAGCAGCACCTTGGGCTTTTTACGTGCATCGACCCCTTTGCGCAGGATACGGAAATCCAACAGGTCCTCTGGTGGCAGGCCGCAAGTAGCGGCGGCCAGTAGCGGCAGCTGTCCTTCGTCATCGCCGGGATGCAGGGTCAGGTTGCGCAGGATAAGGGGCATGGTTCAGGCCGGATCTTGGTCTGGTGGCTGGTGGTGATCCGCCAGCTGTTCAACCAGGATTACGATGTCCAGTGCCGGGCTGGATTTGGGTAGGTGGTAGCGGGCACCCATGTCGGGGACCTCGTGTTGGTGCGGCGGTTCGTGGAACATGGAGGTCAGCAGGATGATGACCGGTTCCTGATCACCCCGCTCCTGCGCAAGGCGACGGATCTCCTTGCAGGTGCTGACCCCCCCCAGGCGCGGCATGACCAGGTCACTGATCACCACCTGCGGCAGCCTTTCCAGATAGACTTTGATCCCCTCAATGCCGTCATGGGCCGTGAAGACGGTGTAGCCGCTCTGTCGGAAGGTACCGCCTAACACCCTTAGAAAGAAGGGGTCGTCGTCGATCAGCAGGACCGTTTTTGTTGATGCAGTGCTCATTCGGTTACGGGCCTTGCAGTGCCGGGAAACAGACCCGGAAGATGGTGCCGCTGGGCGAGGTCTCTTCAATGGTCACGTCGCCGTGGTAGAGACGGGCGATGCGGCGAACCACCGGCAGGCCGATACCGGTGCCACGGTTTTTGGTGGTGAAGAACGGCTCAAACACCTTTTCCTGCAGCTCAGGGGGGATACCTTTGCCGGTGTCGCTGACCCTGACCACGATCTGGTTGTCCGGGTTGGTGATGGCAATCGCCAGTTGCCCGCCCTGGGGCATCTCCTGCAGGGCGTTCTGGAACAGGTTGGTAAAGATCTGCTCCAGTTCAGCCGGGTCGGCCTTGAGTGGCGGCAGCGGCAGGTTGTATTCCAGAGCGACCGTTATGTGGTGGCTTTCGATCTGGGGTTTGAAGATCTCAAGCGCGGCCTGAATCACCTCGTGAACCTGAACTGCCGGCTTGATCGTCCGGCTGCGCCCAGCGGCATCCACCAAGCGCCGGATGATGCCGTCGATCCGGTCGACCTCTTTCATGACCTTGTCCAGATACTCCTGCTGCTCTTCGTCCTGGGCACTTTGTTTCAGAAGCTGGGTGAACAGGGAGATCGAATTGAGCGGATTGCGGATCTCATGGGCCATGCCGGCTGACAGGTAGCCCAGTGCAGCCAGCTTTTCGGTCTGGGCGATCTCGGTCTGGGCCCGCTGCAGGGCCTCGGTCTTTTCACGAACCCGCTCCTGCAGCTCCCGGTTCCAGGCCTCAATCTCCAATAGCAGCCGTTCCCGTTCGCTTTGCAAGGCACGGTTGGCCTGTTCGATCTCGCGCAGCCGCAGCACACCGTCGACCCGCTCCACAAGCGTACGATTGTTGAACGGCTTGAGCAGGTACTCGGCCGCCCCGGCCTTCATCAGTTCAACAACGATCTCTTCGCTGCCCTGGCCGGAAAACATGATGACGTAGCTGTCAGGGAACTGGTCACGCAGGGTGCGCAGGGTGGTCAGGCCGTTGCTGTCCGGCAGCATATAGTCCATCAGCACCAGTTCGGGGCGTTCGGATGCTACCAGGCTGAGGGCGGTCTGTGAATCGGTGGCGGTCAGTACCTGATAGCCGCGTCGAGCCAGGAGCAGGTTTACCAGTTCAAGGATGGCAAGATCATCATCAACGACGACTATCTTGGCGAGCGGCGCTGCGCCAGCGGCAGTATTGAGTGGCATGCGGGTGTTTTAGTTGCTGCTGGCGAGGCGGATGGTCAGCACCGGGCAGGGGGCGCCACGCACCACCCGCTCGGCAGTGCTGCCGAAGATCAGATGGTCGAGACCGCTGCGACCGTGAGTGCCGATCACGATCAGTGAGGCATCCTGTTCCTGGGCAGTGCGGATGATCTCTTCGTAGGGAACGCCACTGACGACTGTGGTGGTGTAGTTGCCGAAATCAACCAGGTTTTCCTTGCAGAAGGTCTCCAACATGCTGACGGCGCCGTCGGCGATCTCTTTTTCCAGCTGGTCGAAAGAGATGTGCGGTACGTAAAAACCACGCAGATCAACCGGTTCGTTGATTACGTGCACGATCTGCAGCGAGGCGTCAAACTTGCGGGCCAGGGTCAGGGCATAGGCACAGGCCTCCACCGAGCAGTCTGAAAAATCGGTGGCCACCAGAATCTTCGTAAATGGTTTCATAACTATCCCTCCTCGCTGGTGCCGGCCGGCTCGTGAAACATCTTGCGCATCACCTTTTTCAGTTCATCCAGTTTGACCGGCTTGTTCAGATATTCAAAGGCCCCCAGGTTGAGCGCCTCAAGGTACGATTCCACCTCGCCGAAGGCGGTGATCATGATCACGTTGCTGGCCGGTTGCTCTCGGTTCAGCTCCCGCAGAAAGGTCAGGCCGTTCATGACCGGCATGTTCAGGTCGGTGATGACCAGTTCAACCGGCTGGATACGGATCTGGTTCAACGCCTCGCTGCCGTTGGCGGCGGTCTTGACGTCGTACCCTTCGCGGGCCAGCAGGCGCGTCAGCGCCAGGCGAGTATTTTCCTCGTCGTCAACCACCAGTATCCGTTTTTGCGCTTTTGCCACACCTGACTCCGTTCGCTTGGTACATGGTGCAAGTCTAGCACGGAGTCAGGAGCTGTCAAGAAGCGGTGGTTGGTTAGGGCGTCACACCTTGCTCGGTAAGGGAAAGCACAAGTGATGCACCGTTTTTAACAGACGGCTTGTATGGTCTGCCGTTCACCTCGAATTCGACGCTGCCGGGGTCGTCCAGTTCCAGGTGGATACTGCGGTCGGCACGCCACTCAATCAGGTCGCCGGGCGTCAGGTCATAATCCTGGGCGGTGACGGTATCCAGGGTGATCAGCAGGGTGCCTTTGCGCACCGCCTTGATGCGCAGCGTAACACCGGTTTGCACAGGGGTGAGGGCAGCCGTTGTCGCCGGGTCGGTGACGGCGGCATCGCCAGCCGGGGGCATCGGCAGTTGCTGTGCGCTGGATAGCTGTGGTTGGACCGTTACTGCCGGCGCCGGCGCCGCAACGGGCGCAACAGACGGCGGTGCCGGCTGATCAGCAGGACGCATCAGCAGCGCCACCACGATGGTGATCGCCAGCAATGCCGCCGGCAGCAGCAGGCGCTGCCAACTGAAACGGCTGTGTTGAAGCTGTTCTTCCAGCGCGATGCTGGCAGCCGAGTTCTCGTCCGGTTGCTCCGCTTCGATCATCCTGATCAGATCACCGGCCTTAAGACCGAGATGGTTGGCGTAGGTCCGCAGGAATCCTTTGAGATAGGCCGGGCTGGTGAACTCCTGGTGACGATCCTCTTCAAGTGCCCGCAGGTAGTTTTTACCGATCTTGGTGGCCTCGGCAGCATCAACAAGGCTCATGCCGCGCAGCTCACGTTGCTTGCGCAGGATCGGCCCAGGGGTAAGCTTCGTCTCGGTATCCTGAACAGCGTGGTCTGGTTCCATGTCGGCTCCTACTTGAGCAGTTCCAGATACTCCTGCGCACTCCGGCCGATCTCTGCATCGGGGGCCAGCCGCACCACTTCCTTGAAGGCATGGCGGGCTGCCACCAGATCACTCTTCATCAAGCCCAAGCCCAGATGGTAATGGGCCATCGGGTAGTCGGGGTAGTAGTCAAGCGCCTTGCGAAATTCGGCGATCGACTGGTCGGTCTTGCCCTGGGCAGCCAGCACGCGACCGATGGCAACCCGCACCACCGGGTTGCGGGGGTTTGCTGCCCGCACATCGTTGAGTTCGTCCAGGGCCTTGTCGTAGTCGCCCTTGCCCAGGTAGGCCAACCCCAGGTTGACGACGGCGCTGTCATGCTGCTCGTACAGCAGGTCATCCTTGACCAGCTTGAACTGTTGGATGGCCTGATCCCAGCGCTTAAGTTCCATGTAGGTAACGCCCAGGCCGTTACGGGCCGTGGAGTAGTTGGGTTTGAGGTTGATTGCCTTGAGAAATTTTGGCTCAGCCAAGTCGGGTCGCCGCTTGCCCAGGTAGGCCAGGCCCAGGTTGTAGAGCAGTTCCGGATTTTCGTCATCGAGCTTTTCAGCCTCCAGCAACTCCTGCAGGGCAGCGGTGTAGTTGCGCTCTCCCAGGTGCATGGCACCCATCTGCAGGTGGTACGAAGCTGATTTGCCGGTGGGTGAAGTGGTGGTGCAGCCGTTCAGCAGCAGGGGCAGTGCCAGGGCCAGCAACAGCATGGTTCGAAGCATGCAATCCCTCCTAGACGGGGTAACCGTGCGAAACGGCGGGCAAAAGGTAACAAAAGGCGGCAGCGTTGTCAATCAGACCCGTGTAGTTAGCCGCTTGTCGACAGGTCACGAAAGGTGGTCAGCTGCCGGAAGCTGCGGTAGCGGGACTCTATTTCCGGGTACTGCAGTCGTTTCAGCCGCTCAAGACTGAAGTCCTCGACGTTGAAGGAGGCCATCACCGAGCCGAATACCAGGGCCTGGCGAATGCCTTCCTCGCTGAGGTCGCCGGTGTTGGCCAGATAGCCGATGAAGCCGCCGGCAAAGGTGTCGCCGGCGCCCGTCGGGTCGAAGACCTCTTCCAGCGGGTAGGCCGGGGCCGCAAAGACCGAACCGCTGGTGAACATCAGCACGCCGTATTCGCCGCGCTTGACCACCAGCCGTTTGCAGCCCAGAGCGATGATCTGGCGGGCAGCCTTGATCAGGTTCGGCTCGCCGGTCAGCATGCGGGCCTCACCCTCATTGATGATCACGATATCCACCCGCTTGATGACCTCCTTGAGGGCGGCTGGTTTTGAAGATATCCAGAAGTTCATGCTGTCACAGGCCACCAGACGGGGGTTTTTGACCTGATCAAGCACCTCAAGCTGCAGTTCAGGGTCGATGTTGGCCAGGAACAGCACATCGGTTTCCTGGTAGCTCGGCGGCAGCTGGGGTTTGAACTCCAGCAGTACGTTCAGCTGGGTATCGAGGGTCTGGGCCTCATTCAGGTCAAAGCCGTACTTGCCGGTCCAGTGAAAGGTCTTGCCAGGCAGTCGCTGCAGACCCTGCAGGTCGATCTCCCGCGAACGCAGGAACTGCAGATGTTCTTCGGGAAAGTCCTCCCCCACCACCGCCACCAGCGAGACCTCGCTGAAAAAGCTGGCCGAGGTGGAGAAATAGGTGGCCGAACCACCCAGCACGTTTTCTCCCTTGCCAAAGGGGGTCTCAACGGTATCAAAGGCCACGGTGCCGACAACGACGATGCCCATCTGCTATGCTCCTTTTTTCAGGTACTTGCCGATGATCGGGTCCAGCTTGTGCGCGGTCTCGGCCGGGATAAGGCCGCGGTCGGTAATGATGGCGTACTGCAGGGCGCTGCCGCAGCTGCAACCGCGGGTCGCCTGCGCGTCGGCGGCCGCCAGCCGGATGATCTGCCTGGCCATGGTCACGTTCTGGTGCATGATGGCCAGGATGGCGTCCACAGTGACGGTCTCGTGGGAGTCATGCCAGCAGTCATAATCGGTGGACAGGGCGATGACACCGTAGCAGATCTCAGCCTCGCGGGCCAGCTTGGCCTCGGTCAGGTTGGTCATACCGATGATGTCGCCCCCCAGGGTGCGGTACATGTGCGATTCGGCCCGGGTCGAAAAGGCCGGCCCTTCCATGCAGATGTAGGTGCCGCCGCGGTGCACCGTGGCCCCGGCTGCCAGCCCTGCCCGCAGCAGGGTTTCGGAGAGGCAGCCGCAGGTGGGGTCACCGAAACCGACATGGGCCACCACGCCGTTGCCAAAGAAGGTGTCCGTGCGCAGCCCTTTGGTGCGGTCGATGAACTGGTCCGGGATCACGATATGGCCCGGCACGATCGCCTCTTTCAGGCTGCCCACGGCTGAGACCGAAATGATCCGCTCCACCCCCAACAGTTTCATGGCGTAGATGTTGGCCCGGTAGTTGACCTCAGAGGGGAGCAAACGATGGCCACGGCCGTGGCGGGGCAGAAAGACCATCGCTACCCCGTTCAGTACGCCGGTGATGAATTCGTCCGAAGGGTCGCCGAAGGGGGTCTGCAGCCGGACCCGCTCTACCTGTTCCAGCCCCTCCATTTCGTATAAACCGCTGCCGCCGATCACGCCGATCATGCCGTATCTCCCCCCGTGGTGTGCTGTTCACGCTGTCTTTTGTGCAGCTGCTTTTCTGCTGACATGGAGGCCGCGGCCTCCCGTTGGGCACGCTGCAGTTCGCTGGCGGTATGGGCCGTGCCGGCACCCATGCAGAGAAAGACCTTCGGCTCGTTTTGGGAGGCGCTGGACAGCTGGTGGCGGAAGCGGACCAGGCAGGCGGCGGTCTGTTGCTCGTCCAGACCGGGCAGGATGATGGCAAAGCCGTCACCGCCGGTGCGGGCCACCAGGTCTTCAGGCCGAAAAGCCTCCCGCAGCAGGCGGGTGGTCTTCATCAGTAGCAGATCGCCGGCCTCTCGCCCCTCCAGGTCGTTAACCTCCTGCAGATTGTCCAGCGAGGCGATCACCACGCTGACCGGAAACCTGCGGCCGCGGCTGATCCGGTCCAGTTCGGTATCGTAGTAGGCTCGGTTGTAGAGGCCGGTCATCGGATCGTTGACCGTCAGATAGGCCAACTGTTGTTCGCGCTGACGGCGTTCAGAGACGTCATGGCCGACGCTCAGGATCTCGATCAACTGCCCCTTGTTATTGTAGGCTGGCGCATTGGCCCAGGAGATCCAGACCCGGCTGCCGTCCCAGCGGCAGTTTTCGTGTTCGGCACTGGGAAAGGCCTCAGGATTGTTGCCGATTTCTGCGATCAGCATCCGCAGGTTCTGACCGGTGCTGCCGCTTTCCGGCACGATGGTCCCCACCAGATGACGTCCCACCAGTTCTTCGGGTAGAAAGCCAAAAAATTCACAGGTATAGGCGTTGGCAAAGCTGATGATACCGTCCGGGGACCAGCGCAGGATGAAGCTGTTGGTCCGTTCCACCATCTCGCGGTAGTCGCGCTCAGTGCGCCACATCCGTTCATCGATCCGTGTCCGGTCCGATACGTCCCGGATCGCTCCTTGAAAGCCGATCGGCGTGCCATCGGCCCCCCGCACCAGGTTGATGCTGACCTCGGCATGCACGATCCGGCCCGAGGCATGGCTTATCTTCAGTTCCAGCAGCCGGGGTAGTGGTTTTTTTGGCGTTTCCCGATCTGTGATATGGCTTAACAGTCGAGCGGCGGCAAACTCGCGGGAGGTTGGCGCCATCAGATCCAGCAGACAGCGGCCCATCAGGCTGTCCGCTGCATAGCCCAGGGTGCCGGTCACGGCAGGGCTGATGTAAGCCAGCTGCAGTTCCAGATCGGTCAGCCAGATGACCTCGATGCTATTTTCCACCAACAGTCGAAAGCGATCCTGGCTGAGCAGTGGCATGGCAGCTACTCCTGGCCGGTTTTGGGCTCGAGCCGACCTTTAAGCTGACCACAGGCGGCCGAGATGTCGCTGCCCCGGCTGTCACGGGTGATAACCGTGAAGTGCCGGTCCAGCAGGAATTTATGGAAGGCGTCCAGCGCCGCCCTGGTGGGTGGCCTGAAGTCGGCCCCCTCGTGGGGATTGAACGGTATCAGGTTGATCTTGCAGGGGATGTCCGACAACAGACGTACCAGCCGTTTGGCATCCTCCGGCGTATCGTTGAGACCCCCCAAGAGCACATACTCGATGGTGATCTTGCGGCGGCCCGGCAGCGGAAACTTCTTCAGGGCCGCCAGCAGGGTGGCGATCGGGTAGCGTTTGTTGACCGGCATGATCCGGTCCCGCAGCTCGTCGGTGGTAGCGTTCAAGGAGACCGCCAGGTTGACGGTTACCTCCCGGCCCAACCGTTCCAGCTCGGGCACCAGCCCGCAGGTGGAGACCGTCACCCGCCGGCTGGAGAGCTTGAGCCCGTTGTCGTTGACCATGATCTTGAGGGCGGCAATCACGTTTTCCAGGTTGTGCAGCGGCTCGCCCATCCCCATCAGCACGATGTTGCGCACCTCTACGTCCCGTTTCACCGCCAGGATCTGGTTGACGATCTCGGCCGTGGTCAGGTTGCGGGTCAGCTTAAAGGTGCCGGTCAGACAGAAGGCACATTGCATGGCGCAACCGGCCTGGGTGGAGATGCAGAGTGTGTTGCGATCCTCGTCCGGGATCAGTACGCTCTCTACCGCATTGCCGTCTTCCAGTCGAAACAGGTATTTGCGCGTGCCGTCGTTGCCGACCTCAATCGCTTCCGGTTCCAGGCGGCTGATACGGGCCGTCGCTGCCAGTTCTTCCCGCAGCGCCTTGGAGAGGTTGGTCATCTCCTCGAAACTGGCGGCATCCTGCTGATAGAGCCATTTAAAAAGCTGGGTGGCGCGGTAGCGCTCCTTGCCCTGGCCTGCCAGGAACTGGATCAACCCCTCAAGGGTCAGATTTTTAAGGTCGGTTGTGTGCATAAAAAAAGGCCCTTCCTTGCTTGGAAGGGCCTTCGATGCGACTCGTTAGCCCACCAGCTCAAGGGCGCTGAAGAAGTAAGGGATCTCGAATGCGGCGGTTTCCGGGGCGTCGGAACCGTGGGCCGAGTTCTCTTCGATATTCTTGGCAAAGTCCTTGCGGATGGTGCCCGGCTCGGCGTTGGCCGGGTTGGTGGCCCCCATCAGGGTGCGCCAGTCGGCGATGGCGTTTTCCTTCTCCAGGCAGAGCACCACCACCGGGCTGCGGGACATGAAGCTGCACAGGTCGTTGAAGAACGGGCGCTCCTTGTGGACATAGTAGAAGCCCTGGGCCTGGGACAGGCTGAGTTGAATCTTCTTCATGCCGACGATGGTGAAGCCTTTTTCTTCGATACGGCTCAGGATCTGGCCGGTCAGGCCCCGCTCAACGGCGTCCGGCTTGATGATGGCAAAGGTGCGTTCCATACTGTTCTCCTTGCTGAAGTCTGGTTTAATGAACGGTTTCAGTAGCATGTAAGGGGTGGGATGTCAAGGTGAACCGGCGTTGAGCGGCTGTGGCGACGCTGCATCATCCTGGATGCGGAGATGATTGCCAAGTTGGTCATTCAAGGCTATGGTGCGGCCTATGCAAACCTCTGTCCCTGTCACCAGCAGTTCACCCCGTCATGCCGCCTATCTGGCGCTTGAGCGTCTGTCCGGCAGCGATCTGCATGCCGATGATCTGATCGACCAGCAGTTGTCCCGCGGCCGGCTCAGCGGACCGGACCGGGGGCTGTTTGCTGAGCTGGTGTTCGGCGTGTTGCGGCACCAGGCCACCCTCGACCATTATCTGGCCCAACTGGTGGATCAGCCGTTGGGCAAGTTGCAACTGCCGGTGCTGCTGCTGCTCAGACTGGGGCTGTATCAGCTGCGCTACCTTGATCGGGTGCCGTCCCATGCGGCGGTGCATGAAAGCGTCGAGCTGGCCAAGCGGCTGTGCCCCAAGGCCAGCGGTCTGGTGAACGGCGTGCTGCGGGCTGCCCAGCGACGTAGCGACAGTCTGACGCTGCCCGACCGCACCGTCGATCCGGCGGCGTGGCTGGCGGCCGCCTACGCGTTGCCCGACTGGCTGGCCGCACAGTGGCTAGAGCAGTTTTCGCCGGTAGATGCGGCCGCCCTGGCTGCTGCCAGTCTGGAACCGCCCCTGCTGACCCTGCGCACTAACACCCTGCGTACCACGCGTGATGAACTGCTGGCATTGTTCGCGGCCCAGGGGATCGCTGCCGAGCCGTGTCGTTATGCCCCGGAGGGGATTCAGTTGCTGGAGCGCTGCTTTGTCCCCACGTTGCCCGGTTTTGGCGAGGGGCTGTTCGCGGTGCAGGATCAGGCCTCCCAGCTGGTGGCCCATCTGCTGGACCCCCAGCCGGGTGAAACGGTATTGGATGTCTGCGCCGCCCCGGGGGGCAAGGCCACCCACCTGGCTCAACTGATGGGTGATCAGGGGCGGCTTATGGCCACCGATCTCAACCAGCGCAAGGTGCGCAAGATCGAGCAGACTGCCGCTCGTCTGGGGATCAGCTGCCTGCAGGTGGAGCTGGCCGACGCCCTGCAGGAGGGGTATCAACAGGGGCGACAGTTTGACCGGATCCTGCTGGATGCCCCCTGTTCCGGCCTGGGGGTGATCCGGCGTAACCCGGAGGCCAAGTGGCGCCTGCAGCCGGCCGATTTTACCCGGTTTGCCCAGCGGCAGCGCCAGTTGCTACAGCAGGTGGCCCCGCTGGTCCGTCCCGGCGGTCTGCTGGTCTATGCCACCTGCTCCACGTCACCGCAGGAGGATGAGGCGGTGGTCGAGGATTTTCTTTCCCGTCATCCGCAGTTTGTGGTAGAAAATGGCGCTCAGGTGCTGCCCGCCCGGCATGAATTATTCACTGCTGACGGCCACCTGCGGACCTGGCCCCATCGCCAGGGCTGCGACGGTTTTTTTAGTGCCCGCCTGAAGAGGATTACTGCATGAAAAAGATCGCACCTTCGATCCTGTCCGCCGATTTTGCCCGCCTGGGCGATGAAATCCGGGCCGTTGAGGCGGCCGGGGCCGACTATATCCATGTCGATGTGATGGATGGCCGGTTTGTGCCCAATATCACCATCGGTCCGCTGGTGGTAGAGGCCGCCCGCCGGGTGACCGGTCTGCCGCTGGACGTACACCTGATGATCGAGGAGCCGGAGCGCTACGTGGAGGAGTTTGCCCGGGCCGGGGCCGACATCATCGTGGTGCATGCCGAGGCCTGCCGCCACCTGCACCGGGTGGTGCAGCAGATCAAAGGGCTGGGCAAGCGGGCCGGGGTCTCGCTTAATCCGGCTACTCCGCTCTGTGCGCTGGACTACGTGCTGGAAGAACTGGATCTGGTGCTGCTGATGACGGTCAACCCCGGCTTCGGCGGCCAGTCGTTCATCGAATCGGGGCTCACCAAGATCCATGAACTGCGCAAGATGCTGGACAGCCGCGGTTGTGAGGCTGAACTGGAGGTGGATGGCGGGGTCAAACCGGCCAACATCGCCCGGATCGCCCATGCCGGGGCCGACGTGCTGGTGGCCGGTTCAGCCGTCTTCGGCAGCTCCGACTACGCTGCCACCATTGCCGAGATGAAGCGCCTGATGCAGGAACCTCGCCTGTAACTTCTATCCTGGGAGCGGAAGCACCATGGCCGATAGTGTACTGATCATCGATGACTCTGAGGCGGTGCGGGACAAGATCATCAAGACCTTGGAACCGCTGGATCTGTTTGCCCGCTTCTACCAGGCCGAAGATGGTCTGGAGGGTTTTAAAAAGCTGATGGCCTCGCCGGTGGACATCATCCTCTGCGACCTGGAGATGCCCCGCATGGACGGCTTCAAGTTCCTGGGGATGCTCAAGACCCGGCCTGAGGTGTCGGACACCCCGGTGATCATCCTGACCGGCAACGAGGACCGCGAGCTGAAGATCAAGGGGCTGGATCAGGGGGCCTGCGATTTTCTGACCAAGCCGTTCGATCCCGAGGAACTGGTGGCCCGCATGAGGGTCCACCTTAAGATCAAGCATCTGCAGGACGACCTGAAGCGGACCAACGAACTGCTGCTGGAGCTGTCCAACACCGATCACCTGACGGGCCTCTTTAACCGGCGTTTCCTGATCGAGGCCCTGGACAAGGAGTTGCAGCGGGCCCGCCGCAAGGACGGCATGGTCTCGCTGATCATGATCGACCTGGACCACTTCAAGCGGATCAATGACAGCTACGGCCATATGCAGGGCGACGTGGTGCTGCAGAAGGTGGCGTTGCAGCTGCAGAAGGAGCTGCGCAACTACGATGTGGCGGCCCGCTACGGGGGCGAGGAATTTGTGGCGATCCTGCCGGATACCTGCCTGAAAGAGGCCTACATGGTGGCGGACCGGATCAGGCTCTCGATCCAGGGAATGCACCTGGCCGGGCCGATGGCGGTTGAGCGGATCACCGCCAGCCTGGGGGTGTCGGTCTATCCTTCGCCACACTATGAAGATATCGACGGCCTGCTGCGTTCGGCTGATGAGGCGCTCTATCAGGCCAAGGAGCGGGGCCGCAACCAGGTGGTGGTCAGCGACCCGGCCGGCATGACCTGATCGTGATAAGGACTTAAAGCTAGATCGAATAGGAAGTAAAGTTATGGCAGTGCGTTGTGCTGTGTCCCGTGTACTGGCGGCGGTCCTGACCGCCGCTTTTTTATGTCTGCAACCGCTGCAAACGGCCGGTGCGGAGCCGCTTGTCACTGCTCCGCCGTTGGGTGAGCGTTGGTTCGCCATCCTGATGGCCGATGAGCAGGTCGGTTTTTACCGGCAACTGATCACCGCCCTGCCGGAGGGCGGTTTTCAGATCGAGGGCAGCGGCAGCGTGCGGATGCGGGTGATGGGCTTCAGCAAAGAGGCCAGTTCCCGTGAGGTCTATCGACTGGCACCGACCCTGGCCCTACAGACCGTCGAGGTTGAGCAGACGATCAACGGCCAGCATTCACGGTTGTCCGGCAAGGTGGTGACCGATGGCCTGCTGTTCACGCAAGTGGTGGACGGTAAGGCCCGCAAGCGGTTACTCAAGGTTAAGGGGCCGCTGCTGGCCGGGCCGCTCTTGAACCTCTACCCGCTGCTGAAGGGGCCGTCGGCCGGCGCGGTCTACCGGGTGCAGATCTTCGATCCTGAGGAGCTCAAGATCAAACCGGTCATCATCACGGTGGTGGGCGAGCAGGCCACCCCTGACGGTCAGCCGGCTATCAGGCTGCGCAACGACCTGTACCCCTTTGTGGACAACGATATCTGGGTCGATCGTCAGGGCAATACGCTGCTGGAGTCGGTACGGGACGGGCTGGTGGTGACCCGGGCCGAACAGCCTGAGCGGCTGGCGGCGGTGGTCAGCGGCATGGCCCTCTCCAAGAAGGACCTGATCTATGACCTGAGCCTGGTGCGGGCCGAGCCGGGCCTCAAGCGGTCACCTTCGCAGTTGAGCGGACTGGCGGTGGCCATCGACGGCTATGGCCAAGCGCTGCCGCTGGTGGCCAGTGACCGGCAATGGGCCGAACGGGATGTTGAGCGGCTGGTGATCAGGACCGGCTCACTGCGGCCAGCTACAACGGCGCGCAGTGTGGTGCTGGACGGTAGTCATCTGGCTGCTGTAGAAGGGATTGAGGCCACCAGTCCGGCCATCATCGCCTTGGCCCGGCAGATTGTTGACGGCACGACCGGCGATGAGGTCCAGGCCCGGGCCCTGTCCAGCTGGACGGCTCAGTATCTGACCGACACGGTGGACGACAGCGGCAGCGCCCTGGCGGCACTGGAGAAAAGGAGCGGTAACTGTCAGAGCCACGCCAAGCTGTACACCGCCCTGGCCAGGGCCGGCGGCATTCCGACCAGATTTGTATCCGGTCTGGTCTCTCGGGACGGCCGGGGCTTTCTGTACCATAGCTGGGCGGAGAGTTGGCTTGACGGTCGCTGGGTGGCGGTGGACCCCACCTTTGACCAACTGCCGGCCGACCCGACCCATCTGGCCTTGTTCGAGGGGCATACGCTGGCTGACCTGGCGCCGCTGGTCGGCCTGATCGGCAGGATCAGGATCAGTGTGCTGGAGGAACAGGCGCCCTAACCGGTTTGCAACAGCCCCTCGATCGTTGTCCGGTCGATCCCCTCCAGCGGGCCGATCGCCGCAAGGAAGCGGTTGTCCGCCTGGAACAGGTGCCGGGCCAGCCCACGCACCTGGTCGGCGGTCACCTGTCGCACCAGCTGCTGGTCGTCATCAATACTGCGCACCATCCCCATCAGGGCGCCCCAGCCGTAGCGGGCCCCCATCTCGGTCACCGAATCCCTGCTGTAGTCCAGATCGGCCAGGTAGGCGGTCCTGACCCGCTCCAGCTCCTGCGGCGGGATCGGGTTTTCACTGACCTGCCGCAGCTGCTCCAGGATTGCGGCGATTACCGCAGTGAGGTTTTCCGGTGCCGTGGCGCAGTCAAAGGTGATGCAGCCGGTCTCGTCATAGGCGCCGATGGCCGAATCCACCGCATAGACCAGCCCCAGCTCTTCACGCAGCTTCAGGTGCAGTCGCGAGCAGCCGCCCCCGGCCAGCAGCCGGCGCAGCACCTTGAGGCCGGTTATGCGCGGGTCATCACGCCGGAAGGCCGGAAAGGCCAGTTGCAGGGTGATCTGGCTGTCGGCGTCCGGCACAAAGGCACTGCGCCGGTTGTCCTGCACCCGGGTGGGTACCGGCAGCACGGGGGGTGTTGTCTGCGGCTGCCAGTTACCAAACCAGGCCTGCGCAGCGGCCAGCATGGCGGCCGGGTCGTGGGGGCCGGCCACCACCACCACCGCATTGCCCGGCCGGTACCAAGCGGTCAGGTGGTCACGCAGATCGGACTCGCTGATCCGTTCGATATCTTCCAGGCTGCCCACCGTGGCGCCCCCCAGCGGGTGGCCGGGCCAGAGCAGGCGGCCCATCACCAGGTCCGGGTTGGTCACCACGCCCTGTTCATTGATATCCTCCAGCGCCTCTTCACCGATGATCCGTCGTTCCAGATCAACACCCTGCAGGGTAGGCCGCAGCACCATCGAGGCCAGGATCGCCAATCCCTGCGCGGCATGGTTGGGATGGATGCGGGCGTAAAAACAGGTGGAATCGGCATCGGTGGCGGCATTGACGCTGCCCCCCAGCTCTTCGAAGGCGGTTTCGATGGCCAGGGAGTCGGCATAGTCGCTCGTTCCCCGGAACAGCATATGCTCCAGAAAGTGTGACAGACCGGAACGCCCCGGCGGGTCGTTACGGGCCCCCACCTTGATATAAACCGCCAGTTCGACGCTGTGCAGGTGGGGTAGCGGCACTGAGACCACCCGCAGTCCGTTGGCAAGGCTGCTGGTCTGATGCTGCATCAGGCGCCCCCTGCCAGGGCCCGACGGATCTGGTCGCAACGCTGGCGGTACTGATCGGCGGTCAGCTGCAGTTCCTGATGGGGTTCGGACCAGATCGGCCGCGGCCAGAGCGGATCTGAGTGAAAGCGCGGCACCAGGTGCCAGTGGATATGGGGCACCATGTTGCCCAGCAGTTCATAATTGAGCTTGTCGGGCTCAAAACAGAGGGCCAGGGCCCGGGCCACCCGGCTGACCTCTTCCATCAGCCCCTGGCGGATCACTTTGTCCAGATGGAACAGCTCAGTCTGGTGCAGCTTGGTAACCAACAGACAGTAGCCGGGGAAGAACTGGTCACGGTTGAGGATCAGATAGCTGTGTTCAAGTTCGGCGATCCGCAGGTCGGCATCGCTCTGCCAGCGGTCGCACATCGGGCAGGGGGTACTGGTCACGGGGAGGCTCCTTTCCGTTCCACAAGGGGCAGTTGCAGGGTGATGGTGCAGCCGGCGCCGAGGCCGTCACTGTCGGCCCGCACGGTGCCGCCGGCGTCTTTGATGGCCGACTGGACGATGTACAGCCCCAGGCCGGTGCCGCGCACCCGTTCGTCCTGCTGCTCAACACGGTAAAACATCTTGAAGACGTTCTGCAGCTGCGACGCTTCGATGCCGCGTCCGTGGTCGCGAATCGAGAGGCAGGCCTGACGGCCCTGCTGTACCAGTCTGATCTCGAGCTCGGGGGTGCCGGGGGAATACAGCACCGCATTTTCCAGCAGGTTGCGCAGCACGGTGCCCAGCTCATCAGGTTCTACCGCCACCCGCAGGCCGGGGGTCAGGTTCACCTCAAGCCGGGTGCCGGGGGGCAGGCGGTGCCGTTCCCGGTCGATATACTCCTGGATAAAGGCCGAGAGATCGATCTCCCGCGGCTCGGCAGGCCGGCGGCGCTGCTCGATGCGGGCCGCCAGCAGCAGGTTGTCGATCTGGGAGTGCAGCCGCTGGGTGTCCTCCAGCATGGTCTGCACAAAGGCCTGCAACCGTTCAGGCGGCAGCTCGCGCAGGCTGATGGTCTCCAGGTGCAGCTGGATCGAGGCCAACGGCGATTTCAGTTCGTGGGTCAGCTGGGTGATGAACTCCCGCTGCTGTTGGTAGAGCCGCGACTGGCGGCGCCAGAACAGAAACAGGGTGTAGACCCCCACCAGGATAATGGCCAAGAGCAGCAGGCCCTGCACCAGGGTAAACCAGCCCCCCACCTGGGAGAGCAGGTCGGGGCGATAGCGGCTGGCCAGTTCCTTCAGCTCGCGGTGTTTGCCCACGAACCAGGTAACCCACAGCACCACCAGCGCCACCCAGACCAGCTGGATGCCGACCAGTGCCATGACCGGGTGAACGAAGCGGCGCATCGCTTTCATGAGGTAAACGGCTCTCTTTCGCGGTTGTGTTGATAACGGTGTTCTGTTATAACCCAATTCCGCCGACGATGACAAAAGTTGTTTGTTGCTTATAAAGGAGTGGACGATGGCGTCGTACAACTTCATCCGCCTCAAGCGGTTGATGCTGATCTACCGTGTGGTACAGGTGGCCCTGCTGGGGCTGCTGCTGTTCATGGCCTTTAATTTCCAGAAACTGTTCAGCCTGATGGGGGTGCCGGCGCTGTTCATGCAGAGCGTCATCGCCGCCATTGCCTTCCAGCTGATGATGACCTACCCGGCCTGGTTGCTGGCCCGGCGGGACGTGGCGGTGGAGATTGAATCCAGCCAGACCGATCTGAACGGCGACCAGTTGATGGCCCTGCGCCGTCGCAGGCTGGGGGGTGATCTCTGGAAGCTGTGCATCATGGGCTTTTTCATCGTCTTCATCATGATGTCCCCCGATGTCTCCAAGACTCGCGCCATATCCAGCGTGTTGGCCGCCAGCTATTTCGGCTTCCTGCTGATCTCAATCACCTATTTCCAGTGCTTCAACTTTCTGAGCAAGCGTAAGCAGCAGGAGTTGGCCGCCACGAAGTAGCTGTCACCGAAGCAGTTACGATGTACAAAAGGCCCGGCAATCTGCCGGGCCTTTTGCGCTGCAGGCTTAGTAGTCGTCGCGACCGTGTCTGCCTTTAGGCTGCTTGTGCTCTCCCTTTTCCCACCGTTTTTGCTCCTTGCGGTACTCCTTGTCCTGCTTGCGTTGTTCTTTCTGCTCCTTGCCGGGGCGGTAGTGCTTGCCGCGGTAGTGGTCGCGGTCGGCGGCATAGGCACGATATTCGTGGTCGCGGTGGTAGCGGATCTTTTCCAGCTTGTGGCGCCGCACCTGGGGCGGCAGCTGGTCATGACGGGTTGCCACCCAGGGGCCGTTGTAGTGGCTGGCACGGTACCAGTTGTTGCCGTGAAAGAGGTAGTAGCTGCCGGAAACCAGCACCAGGTCATGGGGCATGTCCACCCCGATGTAGATGCCGAGGCTGGGGGGCGAAAGAAACAGCGGCGGGGCATCGAAGAAGATCCTGGGCAGGCCCGGCAGCGGCGGGGGAGGCGGCAACGGCAGGACCGGCGCGCCGACGTTGATGTTGACACTGACGTTGGATTCGGCCTGGCTTGCAGCTGGGGCTGCCAGCAGTGCTGCCAGCAGCAGAGTGAGCATAATGCTGCGCATCGGATGATTCCTCCTTGGTACGTGATGCAGAAAGCTATAGCACATTCAGTGCCATGCCTGAAAAAAATGCTCCAGTTTTGCAAACACCTGCTCGGCGTCGTCGATCACCTGGGCCGCTGCCGGCAGCGATTTCAGGAAGCGCTTGCCGTAGTTCTTGGTCACAATCCGGTTATCCAGGATCAGCACCGCCCCCCGATCATCCCGGCTGCGGATCAGGCGGCCAAAGCCCTGGCGGAGCTTGAGCACCGCCTGGGGCACCGACATCTCACGAAACGGGTCGCCCCCTGCGGCCGTGATCCGTTCGGTCCGGGCCTGCTGGATCGGTTCGCTGGGCACCTGGAACGGCAAACGCACGATGATCACCAGCCGCAGGGCGTCCCCCTTGACATCGACCCCCTCCCAGAACGAATCGGTGCCGAACAGCACCGCACGACGCTCCTTGCGGAAGCGGGCCAGCAGCTGGTGACGCCCAGCGCCCTCCCCCTGACGCAAAATGGTCAGGCCCAGCCGTTCCAGGTCGTTTTTCAGGCTGGCGTGGGTCTGTTTAAGCAGGTCAAAGGAGGTGAACAGCACAAAGGCGCCGCCTTGGGAGAGGCTGACCGCCCGCAGCACCGCCGCGGCCAGCGGCTGGCGGAAGGCGGCGCTGGTGGGGTCCGGCAGGTCACGGGGGATACCGACCAGGGCTTGGGCTGCATAATCAAAGGGGGAGGCCAGGGCCAACTCCTCCAGCCGTTCCGGTTCAAGCAGATCCAGGCCGGTGCGACGGCGCAGGTAGCCGAAGGAGTCGCCCACCGTCAGGGTGGCTGAGGTCATGACCACCGTCTGAATCGGTTCCAGCAGCGCCGCCTTGATGGTTTCGGCCACCTCCAGCGGTGCCACGCAGATGGCGGCCTGGCTGCCGCGGCTGGTCTGGCGAGCCTCCAGCCAGCGGCAGGCGGTTTCATCCTGCTCGCAGAACCAGCCCAGCTCCTGGGCAACCGTCAGCAGCCGCTGACCGATCCCGGCGGCGTCGGTCAGCCAGCTGTCCAGGCCCTGCCGGATCGGGTCAGGCAGCTTGGCGGCGGCCCGGTCCAGGGCCCCCAGGCCGCCTGATAGCTCGGTCAGCTTTTCAGACAGCAGTCCCAGCCGGTCCTCTAGTTCCTGCCAAAACGCGGTACCCCGGACCTCAGGGGTGATACGGCACTTGATCTCGCCACCGCGCTGATCTGCGCCGGGCAGGGGTTCCGTCTGCAGGGCAAGGGCCAGCCAGTCCAGTTCTCGATCCAGTAGGGCGGCCAGCTCCTGGGTCTGGGGCAGCAGGGCCGCCTCGATCAGGCCGGATAGTTCCTGATACAGGCCGTCAAGCTCTTCGGGCAGCTCCTTGCCCAGCCGTGTGTTGAGCACCGTCAGGATGCCGGCCCGGTTACCGCCGGGGGCCAGGCGGGACAGCTGCCGCAGCAGGCCGGCCCGGCCGATCCTCACCGACAGGGCGCCGGTGGCCGCTTCCTCAAGGTGGTGGGCCTCGTCGATGATCAGTCGGCTGAAGGGGGGCAGGATCGCCACGGCGTCGTAGCCGCTTTCCCGGCGCAGGGCGATATCGGCCAGCAGCAAGGCGTGGTTGACCACCAGCAGCTGGGCCGCCGCTGCGTCCCGCCGGGCCTTGTAGAAGAAGCAGCGGCCGAAGTGGGCACAGCGGGAGCGGCCGCACTGGTCGGCCTCACAGCGCAGGTCGTCCCACACCTCCCGGGAGGGGTGGAAGGAAAGGTCGCTCAGGCAGCCGCTGGGGGTGGTCTCGCTCCAGGCGGCGATGGCGTTCAGCTCTTCACTGGCCGCGTCCGGGAACAGGGTCGGCTCGGCCTGTCCCGCCTCCAGCTTGCGCAGACAGAGGTAGTTGCCGCGGCCCTTGACCAGGCAGGCGCTGAAGGGGGTGCTGCTGTGGCGCTGCAAGAGCGGGATATCCTTTTTGATCAGCTGCTCCTGCAGGTTGATGGTGTTGGTGGAGATCACTACCCGCTGTTCGTTGCGCACCGCCCAGAGCAGGGACGGAATCAGGTAGGCCAGCGACTTGCCGGTGCCGGTGCCGGCCTCGATCACCGCCACCCGGTCCTGATTGAAGGCGTTGGCCACGCAGAAGGCCATCCGCACCTGTTCCGCCCGTGGTTCGAAGCCTTTCAGGTGACGGGCCAGCAGCCCTTCCTGGCCGAAGGCCCGCTCCAGTTCGTCGAAGTTCAACAGTTCGCCGCTGCGGGGGGTGTGGGGCGAGACCACCAGGTAGCAGCGTTCACAGGAGTTGTCGATGATGGCGAAGCCGATGCCGTTGTTGCCGCAGATCGAGGCCAGGTCCAGATCGGCCTCGGAAGGGGTCAGGTTGCCGGAGGGGTGGTTGTGCAGCACCATCTGGCCGGGGGTGGCCCGGGAAAGGATGGCCGGCACCGCCCGCTGGTTGCCCCGGGCGATGGCGCAGGCCTCCACCAGGCAGCCGTTGTCGTCCGGCTGGGCGATGAAGAAGACCTCGTTACCCTGGGCGGCGTCGATCTCGTGGCGAATCAGGGCGCTGCAAGCGGCGGAAAAGGTGGTCACGGCAGCAGCATCCCCAGCAGGCCGGCCCCCAGGATCATCAGCATCGGGCTGACCTTGGTGAAGCGGAACAGGCAGAAGGCCGCCACCAGCACCAGCCATTGCCGCAGGTTGCCCAGGGTGGCCCCCAGCGACCAGGCCGCCGAGGCCACCAGCCCCACCACTGCCGGCAGTACGCCATCCAGGGTGATGCGGATCAGGTCGATCTCTTTCAGCCGCGTATAGTAGCGGCCCACCAACAGCATCAACACCACACAGGGGGCAAAGATGCAGATGGTGGCCACCAGTCCGCCGCCAAAGCCCCCCACCCGCACACCGGTGAAGGTGGCCAGGATCGCCAGCGGACCGGGGGTCAGCTGGGAGATGGCCACGCCGTCCAGAAATTCACGCAGCGAGAGCCACTGGTACTGTTCCACCAGCAGGTGCTGCAAGAGCGGGATCAGCACATAGCCGCCGCCGAAGAACAGCAGGCCGATCTTGAGGAAGGTCCAGGCGAGAGTCAGCATCTCAAACCAGCCTCCGTCGGTAGACGGCAGTGCCAAAAGCCCAGACCAGGCCGGCGGCCAGCACCAGGGCCACGTTCAGCTTGAAGAGCGCCGCAGCGGCGAAGGCGGCCAGGGCCAAAATCCAGTCGTTGCGGCCTTTGATCTGTTTTTTGCCCATGTCCAGCACCACCGCCAGGATCAGGGCGATCACCACCGGGTTGGTGCCGGCCAGGGCCTTCTGCAACAGGGCCAGATGCTGGAAGCGCAGGTAGAGCCAGGCCAGCAGCGAGACGATCAGAAAGGAGGGCAGCAGGAATCCGACGGCTGCCAGCAGCCCCCCCGGCACGCCCCGCAAGCGGTAGCCCACAAAGGTGCAGCTGTTGAGCGAAAACGGACCCAGGATCTGACCAAAGGCCAGGCCGTGCAGGAATTCCTCCGGGGTGACCCACTGTTTCTCCTTGACCACCATCCGCTCGGTGAGGGCCACGATGGCCATGCCGCCGCCAAAGCCGGTCAGGCCCACCTTGAGAAACAGCGTAAAGATCTCCCACAGGCTGACCCGCACGGGAGCAATGATATCTGGCTTCGGGTCGATCACGGTGTAAGGTGCTTCTCCCGCAGGGCCACCTTGTTGGTCTTGCCGACACTGGTCCGGTCGATCATATCCACCAGCTTCACCTTGAGCAGCACTACCTGCTTGTTGACGACCCCCTTGTCGGCGTACTCTTTGACATGGTGGGTCAGATCCTTTTCATGCAGCCGGCTGTCCGGCTTGGGCACCACCAGCGCCAGGGGCCGCTCGCCCCATTTCTCGTCCGGTTGGCCGATCACGGCCACCTCGGCCACGCCGGGATGGTGGGCGATGATATCCTCCAGCTCCAGCGACGAGACCCATTCGCCGGCCACCTTGAGTACATCCTTGGTCCGGTCGGTGATCTTGACATAGCCCAGCTCGTCCCGCACCGCCACATCTCCCGTGTGCAGATAGCCCCCCTCCCACAGCCGCTCCGAGGCTTTATGATCCTTGAGGTACCCTTGGGTCAGCCAGGGAGCCCGCACCACGATCTCACCGCTGCTTTTGTTGTCGCGGGGCTGTTCCTGCAGCTGGCTGTCCACCACCTTCAGGTCCACCAGCGGTATGGTGCGGCCGGTCTTGCAACGGATCACGGCCTGCTCTTCGTCAGATAGCTCCAGCATTTCGGGTGAGAGGTGGGAGATGGTCAGGATCGGGCAGGTTTCCGACATGCCGTAGCCGGTAAAGACGTCGATCCCGCGCTTGATGGCCTCCAGGCAGAGCGCCTTGGGCATGGCGGCACCGCCGATGATCAGCTTCCAGCCCTTGAGATTGATCCGCTGGGCATGGGGGTGTTTGAGCAGCATATGCAGGATGGTGGGCACGCAGTGCGAGAAGGTGACCCCTTCCTTTTCCACCAGTTCCAGCAGGGTGTCCGGCAGGTAGCGGCCGGGGTAGACCTGCTTGACCCCCAGCATGGTGGCGATATAGGGCACCCCCCAGGCATGCACATGGAACATGGGGGTGATCGGCATATAGACGTCCTGACGGTTGAAACTGCCGTGGCCCACGGCCGAGCCCAGTACGCTCATCACCCCCAGGGTGTGCAGCACAAGCTGGCGATGGCTGAAGTAGACCCCCTTGGGCAGGCCGGTGGTGCCGGTGGTGTAAAAGGTGGTGGCGCGGGTGTTTTCGTCGAAGTCGGGGAAGCTGTACTCCGGCGATGCGGCGGCCAAGAGCGCCTCGTACTCGCCGGCAAAGGGGATGTGGGTTTCAGGGGCTGTCGGCTCGTCATTCAGCAGCACGTAGCCACGCACGTTGCCCGACTGTTCGATGCGGCCCTTGATCTGTTCCACAATCGGCAGAAATTCGCTGTTGACCAGCAGCAGGTCGTCCTCGGCGTGGTCGATGGTGTAGAGGATCTGTTCCGGCGAGAGCCGCACGTTGATGGTGTGCAGCACCGCGCCGATCATCGGCACGGCAAAGAAGCATTCCAGATAGCGGTGGGAGTCCCAGTCCATCACCGCCACCGTGTCGCCCCGTTTGATCCCCAGCCGGGTCAGGGCATTGGCCAGCTGGGCCACCCGCTGCCGCAGATCGCGGTAGGTGAAACGGTGGTTGCGGTAGACGATCTCCTGATCAGGGGCGTCCACCACCGGGCAGAACAGCAGATTTTTGATCAGCAGCGGATACTCATAGGCTGACGGGGTACGGGTGATCAAGGCATCTGACATACCAAACAGGCCTCCGGTTACGTAGGGATGGTTATGATGGGTTTGAGAGCAAAAGCCGGTGCAGCGCGGCGCTGATCGCCCAACAGAACGCGCCGACCAGCAGCGCCAGCGGTACGGTCATGCCCCGCTTCAGACAGAGCAAAAGAGCAGCGAAGAAGGCAATGGTGGGTCCGATGCCCCACAGCACCCCCCGCACATAGTCGTTGATCCGCAGGGTCTGGGTCGGGTCGTCGCTATAGAGCCAGAGCAGCACGATCAGGCTGGTGAGCGGCATGGTGGCGATCAGGCCGCCCAGGCCGGGCCAGCGGCGTCCCACCAGCACGCAGGCCACGATGATCAGATTGGAAAGCAGCAGTTTGGTCAGGAACATGGTGGGGTGCGGTTGCCGGCCGGTCAGCGCCCGCAGGACAGGCCTGCCGCCGGTAGCAAGGTTTGCCGGATCATAGCGTCGATGGCTTGGCGGCGCTGATGATGTAGATCGGGTTGTGGGCCTCAAACAGCTTGTATTCGGTCAGCGGCCGGGTACGGGCCACGTTGACGCAGACCACCTCCACCTGGTAGCCGTGGTACTCCAAAAGTTCCACCGCGCGACCCAGGGTGTCGAGGGTCACGGCGTTGATCACAATCAGGCCGCCCCCTTTCAGGCGACGGTCCACCTGCTCGACGATATCACCCAGGCTGCCGCCGGCGCCGCCGATGAAGACCCGGTCCGGGTCCGGCAGCTCCTCCAGCCCCTCAGGGGCCTCGGCCTCGATCAACTTGACGTTGTGGGCGCAGAACTTGGCCAGATTATCCCGCAGATAGGCCACACACTGCGGATTTTTTTCAATGGCGAACAGCTTGCCGTTGGGCACCAGGTTGGAGGCCTCGATGGAGACCGAGCCGGAGCCGGCGCCGATATCCCAGACCACCAGGTCGTTCTGCAACTGCAGTTTGGCCAGGGTCACCGCCCGCACTTCCTGGCGGGTGATCAGCTTCTTGATGGTGGCGAACTCCTCGTCATCAATGCCGATCAACGGATATTGGGTCAGGCTCGGCTCCCAGGTGCGGATCAGGATCAAGAGGTTCAGTTCGGCGTGCTGCAGGGTCAACAGGCCCTTGACCGTGGTGCGGGTGAACTTCTCACCCGGCAGTCCCAGGTCTTCACAGACCCAGGCCTCGTAGCCTTCGGCCCCGCGGTCGATCAACTCCCGGGCTATCGCCGCCGGGGTGTTGATGCTGTCGGTCAGCACGCAGGCCTTTTCGGCCGCCACGATCTTGTCGATGGCCCGTCCCATGCCGCGGCCATGCACCGACAGGAAGATGGCGTCGTCCCAGGGCTCCTTGATGCGGGCAAAGGCGTACTGCATGCTGGTGACGTTGGCAAAGATCTCCAGCCGCTGCTTGGGCAGGTTGCGCAGCAGAAAACGGCCCACACCGAAGAAGTTGGGGTCGCCGGAGGCCAGCACCACCGCCTGCTTGTCGGTGGTCTTCAGCAGCTCAAGCAGCTCCGGTGGTTCCGGCAGCAGCACCTTGGTGCCGGTAAAGTCGGGGAAGCGGTCCAGATGCCGCTGGCGGCCGATCAGCAGGCCGGCCGTGGCGATGATCTCCAGCGCCTTGGCGCTGAAGCCCTCCTGGCCCTCAATGCCTGCCCCGATCAGATAGATGGTGTCCTGTGCCATACGGCCCCCTGTGCGCTAAAACCCGTTGTGGGGCGTTAGTATAGAGCATCTTTGGGCGAGCGGCAAATAGAGAATGATCATCATGAGCGGCATGCTAGATGGCAGTGCGCTGGTCAGTGAGTTGTACTAACTGCAGTGCGATCAGGCCGGTCAAAGCCAGGGTTGCGAAGGCGGCTCCGGCGTAAAAGGTCAGCGCCGGACCGATTAGCGTCCAGAGGCCACCGGCAATGACGCTGGCAGCCAACAGGGCGATGCCGCTGATCAGGTTAAAGATGCCGAATGCGGTGCCGCGTAGTTTTTCTGGTGCGGCATCTGCGACCAAGACGGCGAACAGTCCTTGAGTCGCCCCCATGTGAAGTCCCCACAGTGCAGCCCCCACGCCAACCAGCCAAACATTGACGGCACAGGCCAGCACAAGGTCGGCGATAATCAGCAGGGCTACACCACACAGCAGTAACCGACGGCGGCTACCGTTATCGGCAAACCTGCCGAAAGGGTAAGCACTGATAGCATAGACCACGTTCATCACGATCAGTATCAGCGGTGTCCAGGTTACGGCCAGTCCCAATTGTTGTGCCCGCAGCAGCAGGAAAGCCTCCGAAAAACGGGCTAGGGTCAGCACCCCAACGATCAGCAGTATCCCCCAGAACCGACGAGGCAACAGGCGCAGCATGGTCCGGTTGATTTGGACACGTTCCTCCCGTGGTTTAGGTGCAGATTCCGGTTCCTGAACACCGAATACGATCAGCAGGACACAGATCAGTGCCGGTAGCACCGCCACCCAGAATGCGAGGCGGAAGTTATCGTGGCTGGCTGCCATCAATAACATCGCTATAAACGGTCCGCTAAATGCGCCAATCGTGTCCATTGACTGGCGCAGGCCATAAGCCGCGCCGCGAATCTGATGTGGGGTGATGTCTGCGATCAGGGCATCGCGGGGGGCGCCGCGAATTCCTTTGCCAATTCGGTCGATAAAGCGGGCAGTTAATACGGCACCGATACCAGTAGCTAGTGGAAAAAGCGGTTTTGTAATGGCCGCTAGGCCATAGCCAAGCAGTACCAGCGGTTTACGACGCCCAATCCAATCGGAGAATACGCCGGAAAAGACCTTGGTGACGGAGGCCGTCGCCTCGGCTATGCCTTCGATCAGCCCTACTGAGAGAGCGCTGGCCCCCAGTACCGTCACCATGAATAAGGGCAGCAGGCTGTGGATCATTTCTGATGAAAGATCCATGAACATGCTGACTAACCCGAGGGCGATTACTCCTTTGGGGAGCCTCTGTCGTGAAGTGGGTGCCATTTTTGACTCCTGTCTGTCGGTAGTGAAAAACCGAAGGAGATCATAACCGGCTAGGCGCCGTAGCCGGCAATTGATAGGGGTGCTGCAACCGACTGAAATGAAAGTGTTACTACTGCGGTTATGCCGCCATGCCGGACAGGGTTTTGCGGAAACGGGACAACGCCAGCGTGAACAGTGCACTACCGATGATAAGCAGTGCGATCATCTGGGGCCAAACTGTTTCCAGACCGGCACATCGGTAGAGAATCGCCTGGCTGGCCGAAACAAAGTGGGTGGTGGGGGCCAGCAGCATCACGTTCTGTACGAACTCGGGCATGCTTTCGCGCGGTGTACTGGCGCCGGATAACAGTTGCAGCGGCATCATGGTCAGCATCATCAGCAGGCCAAACTGCGGCATGCTGCGTGCCAGCGTGGCCATGAAGATGCCCAGCGAAGTGGTGGAAAACAGGTGCAGCGTCGCCACCAGCAGGAACAGCGGTATTGAGCCTTCGATCGGAATACCTAGCCAACCCTGGATCACGAAGGTAATCGACATGGCAGTGGCCAGCAGTACCACCACCGCCATCGACCAAATTTTGGATAACATGATTTCGGTGGGCGTGACCGGCATTACCAACAGGTGCTCGATGGTGCCGTGCTCACGTTCACGGATCAGGGCCGATCCAGTCAGAATAACGGATAACATAGTGATTATGCTGATGATTTCCATTACGCCCAGGGTCCATCTCTGGGTCAGTGTCGGGTTAAAGCGCATGCGCTGTTCGATCCGGATCGGCGGCGGCGAGTTGTCGCGGTGGCCCTGCATGAACTCGGCCACCTCGCTTTGGATAATTTGCGTGATGTAGCCGTTGCCGGTGAAGGCCTGGCTCATTCGTGTGGCGTCGACGTTAAGCTGGATAGCGGGGTTGCGACCGGCCATCAGATCGCGTTGGAAGTTGGGCGGGATGTTGATGGTAAAGGTATAGCGGCCGGCATCCATGCCGGCGTCCATCTCTTTGATGGCGATGATATCGGGTGGCAGGAAGTAGGGCGGTTGCAACGCTGTGGTGATCCGGGCGGATAACTGCGAGCGATCCTCGTCTACGATGGCCACAGGAGTCTTGCTCAGTGTTTCCGGGGCCGAACGGGACACAATGTAGATCGCCAGGGTGAAGGCATAGACGATCAGAATCATCATTATCGGATCCCGCAGCAGGCTCCAGAATTCTTTAATACCCAGATGGAAGATATGGCTTAGCTTCATATCAGCGGTCCTGTTTCCTCAGCAGCAGAATTGAGATGACCAGGATCAGCGGCGCCCAGATCAGCAGCGGCAAGAAATGCTGGGCGAGGTCGGTAAAATCAAGTCCCTTGCCAAATACACCACGGCTTATCAGCAACATATAGGTGGCCGGGTTGATTTCGCCGATCAGACGGCCAAATCCTTCCAGAGAACTGACCGGGTTGAGCAGTCCGGCGTAGTTGATGGCCGGCAGCATGGTAATCAACATGGTGATGAATATGGCGGCTATTTGCGAACGTGTAAAGATCGAGGCGAACAGGCCGAGACCGGTTGAAAAGGTCACAAACAACAAGGCGGCCAGAGCCAGCGTCGGAAAATTGCCGGTGATAGGCACCCCAAACAGCGTGATGGTCATCAGCGTCATCAGCAGAAAGCTGACCATGCCCATGAAGATGTAGGGTGCTTGTTTGCCCAGCAGAAACTCACTGCGCGTCACCGGTGTCACATACAGGTTTAGGATGGAGCCCATCTCCTTTTCGCGGACCACCGACAGGGCGGATAGCATGGCTGGAATCATCAACAACATGAGCGGGATCACCGCCGGTGCCATGGCCGGTAGGCTTTTTACATCCGGGTTGTAGCGGAATCGGGTCTCCACCCGAATTAGAGACTGTGGCGGTTGGCCCAGTCGCTCGGTGGAGAGCTGAGTCAGCCAGTGCTGGTGCATTCCCAACACATAGCCCTGGATGGTCTCGGCCCGTTGTGGCACGGATCCGTCAATCCAGACCGCGATGACGACTGGCTGGCCCCGCTGGATGTCGCGCGCGAAGTTGGGCGGAATCTCCAACGCCATGGTGATCCGGTTGGCGCGCATGGCCAGATCGAGTTGCTGATAGTCGCGTAGGGGCGGCATCTCCCTGAAATAACGCGAACCAGACAGGTTGTTGATATAATTGTAACTCAATATGGTCTGATCCCGATCAAGCACGGCAAAGCGCAAATTCTCCACATCCATAGTGATGCCGTAGCCGATGATAATCAGCAGCAGCAGGCAGCCGACCAGGGCCATGGTGCCGCGTACCGGATCGCGCCGCAATTCAAGCGATTCACGTAGCGCATAGCTGAACAGGCGGCGCAGGCTGAAGTTTCGGTGGAGTCGTGGGGCAGACGGTTTGGCAGGGGTCTGTGCTGTCTGGTCCCGTTGCCCGTTTATCGGTGCGACTTCGTCAGGACGGGCTTGGTCGTCATCGGCCCCGGCTTCCTGCAGATAGCCAATAAAGGCCTCTTCCAGCGATGACGCACCGCGCTTTGCCGTCAGATTCGCCGGTGAGTCACTATCGAGCACCTTACCGGCGTGCATCATGGACATGCGGTCGCAGCGCTCGGCTTCATTCATAAAGTGGGTGGAGATGAAGATGGTGACGCGATCCTGACGCGACAGGCTGATCAGAAGTTCCCAGAAGGTGTCGCGAGCAATCGGATCTACCCCCGAGGTGGGCTCGTCCAGGATCAAAAGTTCCGGGTTGTGCACGAGCGCCACCGCCAGTGACAGACGCTGGCGCATTCCCATCGGCATGCTGTCGGGCAAGGTATCAGTTTCGTCCAGCAGGCCGAAGCGAGCCAGTTTTTCGTGCACACGCGTCGGAATTTCGTTTTCCGGCACCTGGAACAGGCGTGCATGCAACACCATGTTCTGCATCACCGTCAGCTCGCTGTAGAGCGAGAATGACTGTGACATATAGCCGACGCGGCGGCGGATATTCAGGTCGCGTGCATCGACCTTGTTGCCGAAGATCCAGGCCTGCCCTTCGCCGGCATCCAGCAGGCCGGTCAGCATCTTCATGGTGGTACTCTTGCCGCAACCATTTGAACCGAGAAAACCGAAAATTTCGCCGCGTCGGATACGGAAACTCACATGGTCAACGGCCGTAAAATCGCCGAAGCGCATAGTCAGGTCTTTGGCCTCGATGGCAATCTCTTCCCGGCCGTTGTCGAACAGTGGCGGGATGATGACCTCCCGGTGACCACGGCGCTTTTCTTCTGGCAGAAGCTGGATAAAGGCGGCCTCCAAGCTGTCGGTTCCGGTGCGTTGCAGCAACTCCAGTGTTGATCCGGTGGCTAGTACGCGGCCTTCGTCCATGGCAATTAGCCAGTCGAAGCGGCTGGCCTCGTCCATGTAGGCGGTGGCCACCAGCACGCTCATGTTATGGCCGCCGGCACGGATGCTGTCGATGAGGTCCCAGAACCGGCGGCGGGCAAGTGGGTCAACGCCGGTGGTCGGCTCGTCCAGGATCAGCAGATCAGGATCGTGAATCAGGGCGCAGCAGAGTCCCAGCTTTTGTTTCATGCCGCCGGACAGCTTGCCGGCTGGGCGCCGTAAAAACGGATATAGGCCGGTGGCACGCGTCAGTTCGTCAATGCGACGACGGCGTTCTGCGGCATCGTGGCCAAACAAACGGGCAAAGAACTGTAAGTTTTCTTCGACAGACAGGGTGGGGTACAGGTTCTTGCCCAGGCCTTGAGGCATGTAGGCGATATCCGGGCAGACCAAGGTGCGGTGCTTACGATCGGCCATGTTGCCGCCCAGCACCTCGATCGTGCCCTGCTGGATCGTTCGCGATCCGGCAATCAGTGACAGCAGACTGGATTTACCTACACCATCCGGGCCGATCAGCCCGATCATGCGGCCACTGGGCAAGTCGAGGGTAATGTTGTCCAGGGCCTGTGTTGCCCCGTACCGCAGGCTGACCTGCGTCAGGCTGACCACCGGAGTTGAGGGGGGAGGCTCGTTCATTGCGGCAGCCTGATCTGCAGGTGCGGCGGCCATGGTCTGGTCTGGTCCAGCCGGACCCAGGCCACGCCCGGCAGCCCGGTCTTCACCTGGGCGCTGTATTTTCTGAGCAGCTCGGGGGGAATCTGGGCCTTGATACGGAACATCAGTTTTTCGCGCTCAACGGCGGTTTCAACGGTCTTGGGGGTGAACTGGGCCACGTCGGCCACAAAGGAAGCCCGGGCGGGGATCACGTACTGCGGGGCCACATCCAGCACCAGCCGGATCTCGGTGCCCAGCGCCACCTTGCCTGCCGCCGCAGTGGGCAGGAAGAAGGTCATGTAGACGTCACTTATATCAACCAGGTTGACGATGCGGCCGCCGGCGCCCACCACCTCTCCCGGCTGGACCACCTTGTACTGCACCCGGCCGTCGCGGGGGGCGCTGAGCGTGCTGTCGTCGATATCAGCCTGGATCCGTTCAACATTGGCCCTGGCAGCCGCTACCGTTGCCTGGGCGCCGCTGATCTGGGTAGCGGCGGCGGTGATGGTGGCGTCACTGGCGGCCAGCTGGGCCCGCGCGGCATGCAGCGCCGCTTCGGTGCTGCGTAGCTGGGCCCTGTCGTCATCGGCGTCCTGACGGGCGATGGCTCCGCTGTGGGCCAGCTCATCCGAGCGCTGGGCATGCTGTTGGGCCTTGAGCAGTTCGGCCTCACGCTGGGCAATGGCGGCCAGGGCCGCCGCCCGTTCACTCTGCCGCTGGGCCAGCTGGCTGTGGGCCGTAGCCACAGCGCTCTGGGCCTGCTGCAGCTGGGCCTGGGCCTGGCGCAACTGGGCCTCCAGGTTTGCGGTATCCATCACCGCCACCACCTGTCCGGCGGTCACAAACTGCCCTTCCTCGACCCTGATCTCCTTGACCCGACCGGCCACCTTGGCAGCCACATCGATCTCCACCGCCTCAATCCGCCCGTTACCGCTCACCAGACCGCTGGTGCTGCGGTTGGTGCGGTACTTCTGCCAGCCGATAAAGGCCGCGCCAGAGGTTGCCAGCGCGATAACAACGATGCTCAGCCATTTTTTCTGTTGTGGTGTCATGCTCTCTCCGCTCTGCAGGCTGCTGGGGCACGGTTGACTGATCTGCTTGTCAGTTTAGCACGTTTCCCGCTTTTCGCATCACAGCCAGTCGGTCAGCATGACGCCGACACTGATCCGGTTATTGAGATGGTTGTAATCCACCAGGCTTTCGCCATAGCCGTTGAAATACTGGATATAGCCCTTCAGTTTTTTGTGCAGCGGAAAGCTCCAGTCCAGCTGCAGCGCTCCCTTGTTGTCGGTCCTGCGCAGGTTGTTGCGCAGCATCAGCGTCAGGGTATGGTTGCCGATTTTTTGCAACAGCTGCAGCTCGCCGTAACCGTAATAGCGTTCCATATGGGGGTTGTCGTCATCCTGTGCGTTTTCGGGGATACGCAACCAGGGCCGGACGGTCAGGTAGGTGTCGTCACGGTTGAACAGCAGGCTGGCAGTGATCCGGTTCCAGCTGCGGGATAGCGGCTCTGACCGGCCGTTGGATTGGTGGTTGAGCCCGACCGTCACCAGCTGACTGGTGACCCCGAGCAGCTGATAACCGGTCGTGAAGGCCAGAAAGAGCTCCGGCTCGAAGTTTATCTCCCGGAAAGGCGATGATGTTTCGGTGTTGTAGGCCTGCCAGAAGGCAAGCTGGCTGTAGGCCGCATATAAGGTGCCGTTGTCGCCGAAGATGTTTTCCCATAGCGGGGTCTTGATGCTGATCTGGAATTTAACCTCAAGGTTATCCAGCGATTCGCCATGGGTGCTCGACCCGTTGTAGGCGGCATGGTTTGGTGATCGGTTGTAGCTGATCGGCAGCAGGTAGTTGGATTTGTGGGGCACAATAGAAAACAGCAGGCCAGAGACCTGCTGTTCCTGGTGCAGCCGGGTTTGTACGGCGGTTACGTCGGAGACGACCTCAGGTGCTGACGACGAGGGCAGCCCTGACGGGGAGGCCGGTTCTGCCCACACCGGCGGTCTGGTGAGTAGCGTCGCAACCAGGAGCAGCAGGGCTGTCGGCGCCGGGCGCGGCACCTTGATCACTTGGCGGCACCGCCGCCCAGCACCTTGTAAAGCGTGACCTCATTGGCCAGCTTGGCCAGGCGCACACTGATCAGCCCCTGCTGGGCGCTGTAGGTGGAACGCTGGGAATCCAGCACGGTCAGGTAACTGTCGACCCCTTTGCTGTAGCGGGCCTCGGCCAGGCGGTGGCTGTCGGCGGTGGCCTCGGTCAGGGCCTGCTGGGCAGATAGCTGCTCAGCCAGGGTGCCGTTGCTGGCCAGGCTGTCGGCCACCTCGCGGAAGGCGGTCTGGATCGCCTTCTCGTACTGGGCCACGGCTATGTCGCGCTCGGCCTTGGAGACCTCCAGCCGGGCCAGGTTGGCGCCGGTGTCGAACAGCGGTACGCTGGCCTGGGGCATGAAACTCCAGGCAGCCGAACCAGGCTGGAACAGATCGTTTAAGCTGGCGCTGGCGGTGCCGAAGCTGGCGGAGAGGCCGATCCGCGGGAAGAAGTTGGCCCGGGCCGCACCGATGTTGGCGTTGGCGCTTTTCAGGCGATGCTCCGCCGCCAGGATATCGGGGCGGGCCAGCAACACCTCGGAGGGCAGTCCGGTCGGCAACGGCTGCAAGGCGGTCACGCTGCTTAACTCGGTGGGCAGCAGCTCGGCCGGCAGTGGTGCCCCCACCAGCAGGGTCAGGGCGTTTTCGGTCTGTGCCAGTTGGGCGGTGTAAAGGGCGCTGTCCACCCGGGCTGCCTCAACACGGGTTTGGGCCTGACGGAGGTCCAGCTGGGACGAGGCGCCGGCCTCGAAACGGTGCCGGATCAGCTGATAGCTCTCCTGCTGACTCTTGAGGGTCTCCTGGGCCAGCAGCAGCCGTTCCCGGTCGGCGGCCAGGGTCAGCCAGGTATTAGCCACCTCGGCCACCAGGCTGATCTGCACCGCCCGTTGGGCCTGCTCGGTGGACAGGTACTGTTCCAGGGCCTGATCTTTGAGGCTGCGCACCCGACCGAACAGGTCCAGCTCGTAGCTGCTGACCCCCAGGCCGACGCTGTATTGGCGGTTGATCCGGGCCTGGCCGGTAGGGGACAGATCGGCCGGCAGACGCTGGATGCTGGCCCCGGCCGTGCCGTCAATCTGGGGCAGCAGGTCGGCCCGCTGGATTTGATACTGGGCCCGGGTCTTCTCGATGTTCAGGGCCGCTACCCGCAGGTCGCGGTTGTTGGCGAGGGCCAGCTCGATCACCTGCTGCAGGCGTGGTTCGATAAAAAACTCGCGCCAGGGGATCTCGGCCGCCGGCTTCTGATCAGGCTGAGCGGCCAGTGCCCGGTAGGCCGGACCAGCGGGCCAGTCAGACGCCACCGGCGCATCGGGCCGTGTATAGCTGGGGGCCATGGTGCAGCCGGAAATGAGTGTCGTGACGGTAAGCGCCAAAACAGCATTTTTAACGCAAAGGCGCAGAGGCGCAGAAGGAGATACCGTTTTTTTACGGCTAGCTGTTGAAAAATATCGTGTGTCAGCGGCGCTGGTTAAAAGTTTTTTTCCGGCTGCTTGAGCCAATTCTTTTTTGCGCCTTTGCGACTTGCTTGCATCCTCTGCGTTACGATTGTTTTTGGTGTTCATATCAGTGCCCCTCCACAACAGCAGGCTCAACAGGATGCTGCCTGTATTTCTTCCGGCCAAAGAACCGTGAGACCATAACAAAGAAGAACGGGATGAAGATCAGGTCGATGAAGGTGGCCGACAGCAGGCCGCCGGTGACCGCTGTGCCGATGGCGTTCTGGGCTGCGGCTCCGGCCCCTTTGGTCAATGCCAGCGGCAGGGTACCAAAAAAGAAGGCCAGTGAGGTCATGATAACCGGCCGCAGCCGGATCTTGACCGCAGACAGGGTGGCCTCCACCAGTTCATGGCCCTGGTGCATCTGATCTTTGATGAACTGGATGATCAGGATGGCGTTCTTGGTGGAGAGTCCCACCGTGGTCAGCAGACCGATCTGCAGGTAGACGTCGTTGGGCAGCACCCGCAGTGTCACGGCGACCACCGCACCCACCAGGCCCAAGGGCAGCATCAGCAGGTTGACGAACGGGATGGTCCAGCTTTCATACAGGGCGGCCACCGCCAGAAATACCACCAACAGCGAGATGGCGTACAGTGCCGGGGCCTGCTTGCCGGATTGAATCTCTTCGTAGGACAGACCGGTCCACTCGTAGCCGATGCCGGGCGGCAGCTGGGCCGCCATCCTTTCCATCTCGGCCATGGCCTCGCCGGTACTGACGCCCGGAGCGGACTGGCCCATGATCTCCACCGAAGGCATGCCGTTGTAGCGCTCCAGCCGGGGTGAACCGTATTGCCAGCGGGCGGTGGCAAAGGCCGAGAACGGCACCATCGCGCCCTGATTGTTGCGCACATACCAGGCGTTGATATCCTCCGGCAGCATGCGGTGTTTGGCATCAGACTGCAGATAGACCTTTTTGATCCGCCCGTTTTCGATGAAGTCGTTCACATAGGAGCTACCCCAGGCGCTGGCCAGCACCTCGTTGATGCTGTCCAACGACACACCCAGGGCGCCGGCGCGCACATCGTCGATATCCAGTTTGAACTGGGGCGAATCATCCTGTCCGTTGGGGCGTACCGCCATCAGCTTGGGGTTCTTCATGGCCATTCCCAGCAGCTGGTTTCTGGCCTCCATCAGTTTGTCATGCCCCAGGCCGCTGCGGTCCTGCAGCATAAAGTCAAAGCCGTTGGCCTGGCCCAGCTCCACCACGGCCGGTGGCGAAAAGGCAAAGGCCATACCGTCCTTGATCTGGGAGAAGGCCCCCATGGCCCGACCGGCCACCGCCGGGGCTTTCAGGTGGGGACTTTTTCTCAGCTTCCAGTCCTTCAGGCGTACCCAGGCCAGGCCCATATTCTGACCAAGACCGGCAAAGCTGTAGCCGGCCACTGTGATAATCGTTTCAACGGCCTCTTTTTCATTTTCCAGGAAATGTTTTTCGAGCTGTTCCACCACCTTGATGGTCCGCTCCTTGGTGGCGCCGGCCGGCAGCTGGATCTGGCAGATGATGAAACCCTGATCCTCATCCGGCAGAAAGGCGGTGGGCAGGCGCATGAAGAAAAACACCATGATGGCCACGATGCCGCCGTAGACCAGCAGGTAGCGGACCGGTTTGTTGAAGGAACGACCCACAATCCCTTCATATTTGCCCCGGCCTTTATCAAAGGTCCGGTTAAACCAACGGAAGAACGGACAATACCAGCCGCTTTCGCAGGGATCATGCCCCTTTTCCACCGGTTTGAGCAGGGTGGCGCAGAGGGCCGGGGTCAGGGTCATGGCCACAAACACCGAAAGGATCATGGCCGAGATGATGGTGATCGAGAACTGGCGGTAGATCACACCGGTGGAGCCGCCAAAAAACGCCATCGGCAGGAAGACCGCCGTCAGTACGGTGGCGATCCCCACCAGGGCGCTGGTGATCTGCCCCATGGATTTCACGGTGGCATCATGGGGCGACAGCCCTTCTTCAACCATGATCCGTTCAACGTTTTCGACCACCACGATGGCGTCGTCAACCAGCAGGCCGATCACGATCACCAGGGCAAACATGGTCAGGGTGTTGATGGAGAAGCCGGCGGCCGAGAGTACCCCCATGGTGCCCAACAGCACCACCGGCACGGCGATGGTCGGGATCAGGGTGGCGCGGATGTTCTGCATGAACAGGAACATAATCACGAATACCAGGATCACCGCCTCGATCAGGGTCCGCACCACCTCTGACATGGAGACCTTGACAAAGGGGGTGGTGTCATAGGGATAGACCACCTTGACCCCGGCCGGCATGTACTTTTCCAGCTCGGCCATCTTGGCCTTGACCCGGTTGGCGGTATCCAGTGCGTTGGCCCCGGCTGCCATCCGCAGCGCCATGCCACCGATCGGCTTGCCCTTGAAACGGGCCTCGATGTCGTAGTTTTCGGTGCCGATCTTGTTGTCGGCCACATCCTTCAGCCTGACCGTGGAACCGTCCGGGTTGGTGCGCAGGATGATGTTGTCAAACTGCTCCGGGGTCTGCAGCAGAGTGCGGGCGGTGATGGTGGCGTTCAGTTGCTGGCCGCTAGTGGCCGGGGTGCCGCCGAACTGACCGGCTGACACCTGGGCGTTCTGGGCCTGTACTGCGGCGATAACGTCATTGGTGGTCAGCTTATAGCTGTTCAGTTTGTCCGGCTTCAGCCAGATCCGCATGGCGTTCTGGGAGCCGAACACGGTCACTTCGCCGACCCCTTCGGTGCGGCTGATGATGTCCTGAACGTTGGCTACCAGATAGTCGGTCAGGGTGTAGCGGTCCAGGGAGCCGTCTTCCGAAACCAGGCCGACCATCATCAGGAAGTTCTTGGTGGATTTGACCACCTGGATGCCCTGACGCTGTACGATCTGGGGCAAGAGCGGCGTGGCCAGTTGCAGCTTGTTCTGCACCTGCACCTGGGCGATGTTGGGGTCGGTGCCGGCCTTGAAGGTCAGGTTGATGGCCACCGCGCCGGCCGAATCGCTGGTGGAGGACATGTAGATCAGGTTGTCGATGCCGTTCAGCTTCTGCTCGATCACCTGGGTGACCGTATCCTGCACGGTCTGGGCCGAGGCGCCCGGATAGGTGGCGTTGATCGTAATCTGGGGCGGCGCGATCGGCGGATACTGGGAAACCGGCAGGGTCTTCAGCGCCAGCAGGCCCGCCAGCATCACCAGAATGGCGATCACCCAGGCAAAAATCGGTCGTTCTATGAAAAAATTGGCCATGGAGCGGCTCCTTTACTTTTTGGTTGCGGCGGGTTGCTGAGCCGCTGCCGGCTGCTGTTGCCCGGGGGCTGCTGCGGGCTTGGCGCCGAACGGCACCGCCTTGACCGGCGTGCCGGGACGGGCCCGCTGGATCCCTTCCAGGATCACCCGGTCGCCGGGTTTAAGGCCTTCCGCCACCAGCCAGTTATCGCCCACGGTGCGCACTACCTTGATGATGCGCGGCTCCACCTTTTCTTCAGCTCCTACCACCATCGCCAGGGCCTCGCCCTGGGGGGTGCGGGTTACGCCCCGTTGCGGCACCAGAATGGCTTGCTGACTGACGCCCTCTTCAATGATGGCCCGCACGAACATGCCGGGCAGCAGCAGCTGCTTGGGGTTGGGGAACAGGGCCCGCAGGGTGATCGAACCGGTGCTCGGGTCAACGGTCACCTCCGAGAATTTCAGGCTGCCCGGCAGCGGATAGGGGCTACCGTCTTCCAGCAGCAGTTTGACCGTGGCCTGGTTGGCGCTGCCTTTATTCATCACGCCGCTGGCCAGGTTCTGCTTCAGCTTGAGCAGCTCGGCGCTGGATTGGGTCACGTCCACATACATCGGGCTCAACTGCTGGATGGTGGCCAGGGCGGTAGGCTGGCTGGCCGTGACCAGGGCGCCGTCGGTGACTGACGAGCGTCCGATCCGTCCGGAGATCGGTGCGGTGACCTTGGTATAGGCCAGGTTGATGCTGGCAGTTTGCACAGCAGCCCTGGCCGCTGCCAGCTCGGCCTCGGCCTGCTTGAGGCCCGCCTGGGCGTCATCGTTGTCCTGTTGGCTGACGGCCTTGATCTGGACCAGCTCCCGGTAGCGCCCAGCCTTGAGCCGTGCCGTTGTCAGCGTGGCTTCTGCCCGGGCCTGGTTGGCCTTGGCGCTGGCCAGGGCTGCTTCGTAGCTGGACGGGTCGATCTGGTACAGCACCTGCCCGGCCTTGACATCACTGCCCTCAGTGAACAGCCGCTTCTGGATGATACCCCCCACCTGCGGCCTGACCTCGGCTATCAGATGGGGGGCGGTGCGGCCGGACAGTTCGCTGGTCAGGGCCACCCGTTGTGGTTGAATCGTGATCACACTCACCTCGGGCGGTCCTTGTTGGGGCATGGGGGGCTGCTTTTTGCCGCAGGCGGTGCAGGTAAGAGTTGCCGTCAGCAGCAGCGCGGCGGCCATCAATCGGGTTGGGTTGTTCTGGAACATACTGTACCTCGTGTCAGGGAGTAGTAATCCTTAAAATGAATGAATATTCAGAAGTCTTGTCAGCGTTTCAGCGAATCCCAGCAGGCCTCGGCGATTCTCCTGATCAGCGTAGCATCTAATTGGACAAAGCCTAGGATGTGATTTCGGGACACCGAGACGATCGGGCCGAAGGCCAGGTCGAACAATAGCACCAGCGGCAGGTCCTTGATCACCTGTTGGGCCACCCCCTGCTTGAACAGCTCGCAGTAGATACCGCAGTCATCATGCTGCCCCAGCAGCCGGTCACGGCGGAAGGCCACGCCGTAGGGCGAATTGTGAAACTGTTCGACATATCTGAATTCAAGGGGGTTGGCGATGAAGAACTGCAGCAGGCTGCTGACCAGGTGGATAAACCGCTCCCGAAACGGCTTGTCAACGGTGTAGCCAGCCAGTACCGAGGAGTTGATCCTGACTTCAACAGCAAGATACAGTTCGTTGATCAGCACATCCTTGTTCTCAAAATAGCGGTAGATGGTACCTGCCGCCACCCCGGCCCGCTCGGCGATCAGCGAGCAGGGGGCGTCGTGAAAGCCATGCTCGGCCACCAGCTCCAGGGTGGCCTGCAGGATCGCTTCCCGTTTATCTTCTTTTGACATGGGCCCCTCCATAATGAATGACCGTTCATTCATAAACTGATCAGCGGGCCTGGTCAAGAAAAAAAACGGCACTGCCGGGATGCAGTGCCGTGAGAATGCAGCGTAGTATCAGTAGGTTTACTTGTTCTTCTTCTTACGCTGGTTCGGGTCCAGCTCCTTCTTGCGCAGGCGGATCGAGGTGGGGGTCACCTCCACCAGTTCGTCGTCATCGATGAATTCCAAGGCCTGCTCCAGGGTCATGGAGCGGGGCGGGGTCAGCTTGATGGCGTCGTCGGAGCCGGAGGCCCGCACGTTGGTCAGCTTCTTGCCACGGCAGGCGTTGACCTCCAGGTCGTTGTCGCGGGCATGCTCACCGATGATCATGCCGCCGTAGACCTCCACGCCGGCGCCGATGAACAGCACGCCGCGCGGCTGCAGGGCATCCAGGGAGTAGGCGGTGGTCTCGCCGTGCTCCATGGCGATCAGCACCCCGTTCTTGCGGCCGGGGATGTCACCCTTGTAGGGGGCGTACTCGTGGAAGGTGTGGGTCATCACGGCGGTGCCGCGGGTGTCGGTCATCACCTCGCCCCGCAGACCGATCAGGCCCCGGGCCGGCACCACAAACTCGAGTCTGACCATCTCGCCCATCGGGTGCATGGCCACCATCTCGCCCTTGCGGGGGCCCATCTTCTCGATGATGGCGCCCTGGAACTCGGAGGCCACATCCACCACCAGATATTCCATCGGCTCCTGCTTCACGCCGTCTTTTTCGCGTATGATCACCTCGGGCTTGGAAACCGCCAGCTCAAACCCTTCGCGGCGCATGTTCTCGATCAGGATGGAGAGGTGCAGCTCGCCCCGGCCGGAAATCTTGAAGGTGTCCGGTGAATCGGTGTCCTCCACCCGCAGCGAGACGTTGGTACGCAGCTCCTTGGTCAGCCGCTCGCGGATGTTGCGGGAGGTGACCCACTTGCCTTCGCGGCCGGCAAAGGGGGAGGTGTTGACGATGAAGTTCATCGCCAGGGTCGGCTCGTCAATGGAGACGTAGGGGACAGCGATCGGGTTCTCGGCCGAGGCCAGGGTCTCGCCGATGCAGACCTCGTCGAAGCCGGCCACGGTGACGATATCGCCGGTGCCGGCCTCCTGGATCTCCACCTGCTTCAGACCTTCGTAGCCCAGCAGCTTGGTGATCCGGCTGCGGCTGACCGTGCCGTCCTGCTTGATCATGGCCACGGTCTCGCCGGCCTTGATCTTGCCGTTGAAGATCCGCCCGGTGGCGATCCGGCCGATATATTCGTTGTAGTCGATGTTGGCGATCAGCATCTGGAACGGGGCGTTGGCATCGCCCTTGGGCGGCCGCACGTTGGACTCCACCACCGCAAACAGCGGCTCCATGCTGTTGGATTCAACGTTCACATCCAGCTTGGCGTAGCCCATCTTGGCGCTGGTGTAGACCACCGGGAAGTCCAGCTGCTCGTCGCTGGCCTCCAGCTCGCAGAACAGGTCGAAGACCATGTTCAGCACCTCGTCCGGCCGGGAACCGGGACGGTCGATCTTGTTGATCACCACGATCGGTTTGAGGCCCAGGTCCAGGGACTTTTTCAGCACGAAGCGGGTCTGGGGCATCGGACCGTCAAGGGCATCCACCAGCAGCAAAACGGAATCGACCATCTTCAAGACCCGTTCCACCTCGCCGCCAAAGTCGGCGTGACCGGGGGTGTCCACGATGTTGATCTTGTACTGGCCGTGGTGGATCGAGAGGTTCTTGGCCAGGATGGTGATGCCGCGTTCCTTCTCCAGGTCGTTGCTATCCATCACCCGCTCGGTGATGGCTTCGTGCTCGCGGTACACGCCGGCATGTTTCAGCATGGCATCCACCAGGGTGGTCTTGCCGTGGTCGACGTGGGCGATGATGGCGATATTGCGGATACGCTCCTGCATTGTTGGCTACTCCTTCAGAATGAAAAAGACGGGCGCAGGCCCGTCTTAGGTTGCAGAGCAGTATGAAGAAAAACAGGGCTGCTGACAATCAGTTTTTTGTGATAGCCTAATAAAATCATGGACAACGCATTTACGCTCACCACAAGTTACACCCCCCGCGGCGACCAGCCCCAGGCCATCGACGAACTGGTGGCCGGCATCCAGCGGGGCGACAAACACCAGGTGCTGCTGGGGGTGACCGGCTCCGGCAAGACCTTTACCGTGGCCAATGTCATCGCCCGTACCGGCCGGCCGGCCCTGGTGCTGGCCCCCAACAAGACCCTGGCCGCCCAGTTGTACGGCGAGTTCAAGGAGCTGTTTCCGGACAACGCGGTGGAGTTTTTCGTCTCCTACTACGACTACTACCAGCCCGAGGCCTACCTGCCCAATACCGATACCTTCATCGAGAAGGACTCGGCCATCAACGACGAGATCGACAAGCTGCGCCACGCTGCCACCATGTCGCTCCTGACCCGGCGGGACGTGATCATCGTGGCCTCGGTCTCCTGCATCTACGGCATCGGTTCGCCGCAGGCCTACCGGGCCATGCATATCTTCTTCCACCAGGGGGACGACTACGGCCGCGACACCCTGCTGAAAAAACTGGTGGAGATCCAGTACGAACGCAACGACACCGACTTTCATCGCGGCACTTTTCGGGTGCGGGGGGATGTGATCGAGGTCTTTCCTGCCTACGACAGCGAGCGGGCCTTACGGATCGAGTTTTTCGGCGACGAGGTGGAGGCCATATCCCAGATCGACCCCCTGCGGGGCGTCGTGTTGCAGAAGCTGGCAAAGTGCGCCATCTTTCCGGCCTCGCACTACGTCTCCACCAAGGAGAACCTGGAGCGGGCCGTGGAGCAGATCCGGCTGGATCTGGAGGAGCGGATTCGTCACTTCAAGGCCCAAGGTAAGCTGCTGGAGGCGCAGCGGATCGAGCAGCGCACCTACTACGATATCGAGATGATGGAGGAGATGGGCTTCTGCCAGGGGATCGAGAACTATTCCCGCTATCTGGACGGTCGTCAGCCCGGCGAGCCGCCCTTCACCCTGATCGACTATTTTCCAGACGACTTCGTGCTGTTTGCCGACGAATCCCACATCACCATCCCCCAGGTGGGGGGCATGTACCGGGGCGACCGCAGCCGCAAAGAGACCCTGGTGGAGTACGGCTTCCGCCTGCCGGCCGCCCTGGATAACCGCCCCTTAAATTTTCAGGAGTTTGAGGCCCGTATCAATCAGGTGGTGCATGTCTCGGCCACCCCGGCCGACTACGAACTGGAGCAGGCCGGCGGCGTCTTTGTGGAACAGGTGATCCGACCCACCGGCTTGGTGGACCCGCCGATCACGGTGCGCCCTGCCCAAGGGCAGGTGGATGACCTGCTGCATGAGGTGCGGCTGACCGTGGCCAAGGGGGAGCGGGTGTTGGTGACCACCCTCACCAAACGGATGGCCGAAGAGCTGACCAACTACTATCAGGAACTGGGGATTCGGGTGCGTTACCTGCATTCCGACATCGATACCATCGAGCGGATGCAGATCCTGCGCAGCTTGCGGCTGGGGGAGTTCGACGTGCTGGTGGGGATCAACCTGCTCAGGGAGGGGTTGGACCTGCCGGAGGTCTCCTTGGTGGCGATCCTGGATGCCGACAAGGAAGGTTTCCTGCGTTCCACCCGTTCGCTGATCCAGACCTGCGGCCGGGCGGCCCGCAACGTGGAGGGCCGGGTATTGATGTACGCCGATCAGGTGACACGGTCGATGCAGGGTTGCATCGACGAGACCGAACGTCGCCGTGCCAAGCAACTGGCCTACAACGCCGAGCACGGTATCACCCCGGAGACGGTCAAAAAGGGGATGCGCACGATTCTGGAGTCGATCGAGGAGCAGGATTACGCCGCCCCGCCCCAGGTGGCCGATGGGCTGGGCGACTACGGCGGCGACCTGAAGCAGATTCCGCAGCTGGTCAAGAAGCTGCGCAAGGAGATGCTGGCCGCCGCTAAAGAGCTGGATTTCGAAAAGGCGGCCGAGCTGCGGGACCGGATCAAATCGCTGGAAGATGCAGAATTAAAGCTACGTTAGCTCCTCAACCGCTGTCGTGAACTCCTTCAATTGACGCCTGAGCAACGCCAGTCCAGCCGATGCCCCGCTGATGTCGCCGGTTTTGGCCGCCGTCTCGATGGCGGCTGCGGTCTCCCGCATCTGCATGGCGCCGATATTGCCGCAGGAGCCTTTGACCGTGTGGGCCGCCACCCGTAATCCGTCGGCGTCGCTGGCGGCAATGGCCAGCTCAATCCCTTCCAGGCTGTGCACGATACCGTTGTGGAACATGCCCATGAACTTGGGCAGCAGGGCCTCAGCGCCACCTAAACGCTCCAGAAGTCCTGCCCGGTCGAAGACCGGCGGTGTGCCGCTCTCCGCCACCGGCGCCACCGGTGGCGGCGTCGGCGGCAAAGCAGCGCAGCTGCCGCTGCCGCAGAAACGCTGCAGCGCAGCCACGATGGCAGCCGGTTTGACCGGTTTTGACAGGTAGCCGTCCATGCCGACCTGCAGGCAGCGTTCCTGGTCTTCCTTGGCGGCATAGGCGGTTAAAGCGATGACCGGTGTGTGTGGACGCCCCTCGCTGCGCTCAAACTCACGGATCGCCATGGTGGCCTGCAGGCCGTCCATCACCGGCATCTGCACATCCATCAGCACCACATCGAACCGCTCCTGCCTGAAGGCCTGCAGTGCTTCCTGCCCGTTCAGGACCTCAACAAAATGATGCTCCTGCTGCGACAGTACTGCCTTGACCAGTTCCCGGTTGACCGCTACATCGTCGGCCAAAAGGATCGACAGCGTGGGCAGGGTATGGTGTCCGTCGGCCAGCGAACAGGCCGGGGCCGGCTCCTGCTCGATCTCCAGGTCTGCCGGCGCCAGTGCAAACTGAACGGTAAAGTAAAAGCGGCTGCCGGCGCCGGGGCTGCTCTCGACCCAGATCGTGCCGCCCATCAGTTCCACCAGGCTGCGGCAGATGGCCAGGCCCAGCCCGGTGCCGCCGTGGCGTTTGGTGGTGGTGATATCGGCCTGTTCAAAGATTTCAAAGATCCGCTGTTGGGCCTCCTGCGGGATGCCGATCCCCTGGTCGGTCACACAGAAACGGAGCACGACCTCGTTTTCGGTCCGGTGCTCCAGCTGCACCGACAGGTTGATCTCACCCTGTTCACTGAACTTGATGGCGTTGCCCAGCAGGTTGATCAGCACCTGGTGCAGCTTGAGCAGGTCACCCACCAGCCGGTCCGGCAGTTGCGGGTCGATGGAGACTACCAGCTTGAGTCCGTTCTGCTGGGCTTTGACCTCCATCGGCAGCAGGCCGTCGGCCAGACTTTGCCGCAGCAGGAACGGCATCGTCGACAGCTCCAGCCGTCCGGCCTCGATCTTGGAAAAGTCGAGGATGTCGTTGATGATCACCATCAGGTTTTCAGCGGAGTCGCGGATAGCCCGCAGGTGTTTTTTTTGCTGCTCGGGGGAGAAGCCGTTGCCCAGCAACAGCTCGGTCATACCCATGATGCCGTTCATCGGGGTGCGGATCTCGTGACTCATGTTGGCCAGGAAGGCGCTTTTGGCCTTGCTGGCGGCAATGGCCTGCTCACGGGCCTCAACCAGCTCTTCGATGGTGGTTTCCAGTTCATGATTGGTCTGCAGCAGCTCTTCAGTCCGCTGCCGCACCATCGCCTCAAGCCCCTCGCCATAGCGTTGCAGCCGGCTGTCACGCAGCTGCACCTGCTCCAGCATATCGTTAAAGCCGTCGATCAGGCGGCCGATCTCGTCGGCGCTGGTGTTTGCCACCCGCTGCGAGTAGTCACGGTCGCGGCTGACCTGCTCCATGGTGGCGGCCAGGTTGACGATCGGTGTTGAGATCAGCTGCTGCAGGAAGCTTGACAGCAGAAAGGCCACCAGGCCGGCCACCAGCAAGACCGCAGCCGCAATCATCAGCAGCCGCTGCAGGCGGGCGGTGAGGGCGCTGATGTCGGACTGGATCACGATGGTGCCGATCCGTTGATCGTCGGCCATGATCGGCCGCGCGATCTCGATGTCGAAATCAAAATCGATGCCCTGAAAGGTGGCCTCCCGCAGCAGGGCGTGGGGGGATGGCTCATGCAGCAGATCGGAGCGCACAAAGCCGGCATAGCCGCGCTGGTCGCTGGTCAGCACAAAGGCGGCCATGATCTGCGGTTTTTCGTGCAGACCGGCCAGTATTTCAGTGGCTGCCGGCCGGTCGTTGAACAGGAGCGGGGTGGCCATGTTCTTGGCGATGATCTCGGCATAGGCGCTTAGCTCGCGTAGCACTTCGGCGCGGGTGGTCAGCGTCTCGTTGATCACGAACGAGAGCGAGGCCAGCGACAGCACGGCAAAGCTGATGACAACCATCAGGACCATCAGCTTGCGGCGGATCGGGGCCGTATGGAAGCGTTGGCGTATCAGGTTCATGACGTAGTCCGCCTGGTGCGTAATCGCTTAGGTTCGTCTGGCCTTACAGCGTTGGGATATCGGCAAGCTGTATAAAATCATCATACTGTCGCCGTAATTTTGCCAGCCCTGCGGCAGCGTCACTGATGTCGCCGGCCTTGGCGGCGGTCTCCAGCACGGCGGCGGTCTCGTGCATCCGCAGGGCGCCGATGTTGGCGCAGGAGCCTTTGATGGTGTGAGCCTGTACCCGGACGGCATCGCTGTCGTTGTCGGCGATGGCCTGTTGCAGCTGCTCAAGGTTTTTTTGTACGCCGTTGCGGAACAGGCCGATAAAGCGGGGGATCAGCGCCTCTGCCCCACCCAGCCGCTCCACTAACTCATCGCGGGCATAGACCGGCTGTAGTTCCTCACCTTCAGCGGGAGGCAGCTTGGGTGCTGCCGAAGGCGGCGGTACGGCCGATCCCGTTGCACAGTGACGCATAAGCATGGACAACAGGCAGGCCGGCTTGACCGGTTTGGCCAGATAATCATCCATGCCGGCGGCCAGACATTTTTGCTGGTCTTCTCTGGCGGCGTAGGCTGTCAGGGCCACGATCGGCGTGTGGGGGCGGCCGGTTGCCTGCTCCAGCTGCCGGATGGCGGCTGCGGCCTGCAGTCCGTCCATCTCCGGCATCTGGATATCCATCAGCACGATGTCGAAACTGCCGCCGGCATAGGCCTCCAGCGCCTCGCGACCGTTGGCGGCCTCGGTGATACGGTGGTCGTTGCGTTGCAGCACCGCCTTGGCCAGTTCGCGGTTGACCTCCACATCGTCGGCCAAAAGCACCGACAGGCCGGCAGGCTGGGGCTGGTCGGCGGCGACCGTCGGGGACGGCTGTTCGACTTCAAAGACGGCGTCGCCAGCGGCGGGCTTAAGCCGTACCGTGAAGTAAAAGCGGCTGCCGACCCCCGGCTGGCTCTCCAGCCAGATCATGCCCTGCATCAATTCGGCCAGCCGCTGGCAGATGGCTAACCCCAGCCCGGTGCCGCCGTAGCGTTTGGTGGTGGTGACGTCGGCCTGTTCAAAGCTGTCGAAGATCCGCTGTTGCGCCTCAAGCGGGATGCCGATCCCCTGATCGGCCACGCAGAAGCGCAGCACGATGGCCTCTGCCTCAGGCTGGCCGGCAGAGACCGAGACGGTGATCGTACCCTGGTCGCTGAACTTGATGGCATTGCCCACCAGGTTGGTCAGCAGCTGGTGCAGCTTGGGCAGGTCGCCCTCCAGCCGGTCAGGCAGCTCGGGGCTGACCTCCAGTGCCAGCCGCAGCCCCTTCTGTTCGGCCCGTACCCGCAACGGGTGCAGGCCGTCGCTGAGCCCGCGACGAAGCAGGAACGGCTGCGACAAGAGCGACATCTTGCCGGACTCGATCTTGGACAGGTCCAGGATGTCGTTGATGATGATCATCAGGTTGTCGGTGGAGTCGCGGATTGCCAGCAGGTGCTTGCGGGCCTGTTCGGGTGAGAACTGTTGTTCCAGCAGCAGTTCGGTCATGCCCATGATGCCGTTCATCGGGGTGCGGATCTCGTGGCTCATGTTGGCCAGAAAGGCACTCTTGGCCCGGCTGGCTGCCACCGCGTGCTGGCGGGCCTGCTCCAGTTCACGGGTTCGTTCCTCCACCCGCTGTTCCAGGGTATCCATCTGCTCCCGCAACATCCTCCGCAGGGTCACGCTTTCCAGGGCATAGGCGCAGGTGTACAGCACGATCGAGAGGGCGTTCAGGGCCGGCGCCTCGATGGTGATCCCCTGGCCCGGCAGCAGGCCGATCAGCATGCCCAGGATGCGGGACTGGGTGGAAACCACCTGCAGCAGCGCGGTCTGATCATCGGCTGCCGGCGACAGTACGGCCTGGTTGCGGTTCAGGGCCCAGGCAAAGGAGCCGGACATGATCTGCCGGTCGGCCTCGGTCTGCAGCAGCTGCAGGGAAGCGGCCGGTTCGGCGATGGTCAGCTCAAAGCTGCCGTCCTCCTGACTAATCAAAAATCCCAGCGAGGAAAAGGGGATCAGGCGGCGGATCTGGGCCAGGGTGGCGCGGTAGATGGCTGATGGATCACTGGCCCGGGCCAGGTCGGCCTGAAAGTCGCCGCTGGAGGCCAGCATCTCCAGGATCGCCACGTAGCGGCGGTTGGATTCCTCCAGGTAGCTGATCCGCTCCTGTTGGAAGAAGGGGAAGGCAGCCTGGTCGTCATGCTGGCTCATACGCCCTCCGTCAGGATGCTGAAGGTCTCTTCCAGCTGCGGCTCGGCCTGTTTGATGATTGTGCCCAGCTGGTGGGGCGACATCCCCAGCCGGTCCCAGGCGGCGGTGTCAAGGGGCGGCAGGCACCACTCGCCGGTCTGGCCGTAGTCCATCGCCTGGCAGATCAGATCGGACAGGTGGATGGTGGCGGCCTCCAGGGGGAACTGGGCGGCCCGGGACGGGTGATGGTGATGTTCCACCGGTTCGGCGATGTTGGCCGGGATCTTCCAGGATTGCAGCAGCGCACCGCCGGCATCGGCGTGGTCGAAGCCCAGCCGCTCGGCCTCGGTCAGGTGATAGGGCAGCCCGCTGCTGCGGCTGTGCTGCATCAGTTCCATCACCACCGGCGGGATGGTGGTGGCCATCATCAGCTGGCCGATATCGTGCAGGATACCGGCCACGAAGAACCGCTCCACATTGGGTTCGCGGCGCCAGGTGGCCAGGGTGCGGGCGATGATGCCGCAGGCCACGCTGTGCCGCCAGAAGGAGGTCATGCTCATCAGCTCCGGCGGGATGCCGGTGAAGACCCCCATCACCGAGGCGGCCAGGGCCAGGTCCCGCAGCTGCTGGGTACCGATGATGGTGACCGCCTTGTTGATCGAATCCACCTTGCCGAACCAGCCGAACAGCGGGCTGTTGGCCAGCCGCAGCAGGCGGGCGGTCAGGCCCTGGTCCTCGGTGATGATTTTGGAAATGTCGTCGATGGAGGTGCGGGGATGGTTGATCGCCTCGTTCAGGCGCTCGTAGAACAGCGGCAGTGAGTAGACCGTGCTGGTGCGGTCCACCAGCCATTCCACGGTATAGACCGGCTGATCAGCGAAGGCCATGCTGCACCCTCCTGATGGCGGCCAGCCGCAGCAGTTCCCGCAGCGCCGGGTGGTCGGTGCCGGCATAGCTGAACAGCGGCAGCAACGCACCTTCGGCCGCAGCCAGGGCCGCCGGGTCCACTTCGGCCGGCAGCGGCGATTCGTCGTTCACGTAGTCGATGCCGGCGATATCGACCTCAACCACGCCCCAGGTGCGGAAAATGGTCAGGTGCTTCTGGCTCAGCTCTGCCCCGGCGCCCAGCAGCATTCGACCGGTGCGGTCCAGTACGTCGTTGGCCAGCACCATGCCGACCTCGAGGCTATCTATCGGCAGCATCCCCATCAAGCAGGTCTCCGTGGATAAAATGGCAGCACAACGCGCATACGCGGGGTGTGGACCCTCGTTGTAACCGATCAGACAAACATGGTAAAGAGATTATCACTTTTTTGACCGGCGTCATGTCGGTAGTGGCAATAATCCGGCAGGATGACAACATGCAAACGATGACTCGGCAGATGGCAAAGGATATCAGGGTGATCGGCAGGTTTACCGAGGTCTGGTGCGCCGGCCACGGTCATGACGGGCGACAGTCGGTGGCGGTGCCCGGCAGCGACAAGTCGGTGCAGCTTTGCCCGGAATGCGCCGAGTTCTTCGGTTATGCCGTCATGAAGCGGCAGAACTGTCCGCTGGAAGCTGAAAAGCCCAGCTGCAAGCATTGCCGCATCCATTGCTACGCTTCGCAGCAGCGGGCCACGGTCAGACAGATCATGGCCTGGTCAGGCAGAAGGATGCTGCTGCGCGGACGACTTGATTATCTCTGGCATTATTTCTTTTAAGCGAAAGGAGCAGTACCCATGTTGAGAAAAATTGTAAAGATCGACCCGGACAAGTGCGACGGCTGCGGCCTATGCGTCCCTTCCTGCGCCGAGGGGGCGATCACCATCATCAACGGCAAGGCGGTGCTGGCCGCCGACAACCTCTGCGACGGTCTGGGGGCCTGTATGGGTGAATGCCCTAAGGACGCCATCAGTATCGAGGAGCGTGATACCGACGCCTTTGATGAGGCGGCAGTGGAACAGCACCTGGCTGCTCAGTGCAAGCCGGCGCATGCCTCGTCTCCGGCGCACGGACAGGGCCATAGTCACGGCCATGGTCATGGCGGCGGTTGCCCCGGTTCACGGATGATGTCCTTCAATCGCCCAGCTGCTGCCCCGGCCCCTGCGGATGCCGCCAAAGGCAGCCGTCAGAGCCGTCTGGCCCAGTGGCCGGTGCAGATGCAGTTGGTCTCACCCACGGCCCCCTACTTCCAGAATGCCGACCTGCTGTTGACTGCCGACTGTGTACCGTTGGCCTATGCCGGCTACCATGAGGATTTTCTGGACGGCAAGGCGGTGATCATGGGCTGTCCCAAGCTGGACGACAACCAGTTCTTTACCGAGAAACTGACCGAGATCCTGCGGGTGTCCAGCATCAAGAGCGTGACCGTGCTGCGGATGGAGGTGCCCTGCTGCGGCGGCATCAGCTGGGCCGCCAAGGAGGCGATCAAGAACAGCGGCAAGCTGATCCCCTACGCCGAGGTGACCATCGGCATCCAGGGGCAGATCAAGTCCTGAGACCGCTTTACCAGAAGAACAACAAAGCCGGGCGACCTGAGGTCGCCCGGCTTTGTTCTATCTGGCAAGCTCTGCGGAGGGCCTAGATGGTCAGGGTGAATTCTGCGCCGTTCTCAGTGTTGCGCACGGTGAGCGAGCCGTGCATGACCCGCTCGATAATGGTCTTGCAGATGAACAGACCCAGGCCGGTACCCTGGCTCATGAACTTGGTGGTGTAGTAGGGGTCGAAGATCCGGTTGATGACCTCAGGCGCGATGCCGCCGCCGTTGTCGCTGATGGTGATGACCGCATGGCCATGCTCGGCGGTGCAGCTTACCTCAATCTGCGGATCCTGGACCTTGCGGTTGACCAGGGTCTCGCGTGCGTTGCCCAGTATGGTCATCAAGGCTCGGGTAAACTCGTTGTAATGCCCGCTGATGGTGCAGCTGCCCCGGCCGTGGTACTGCAGGCGGATCTCGTTGGCCTCGCAGCCCGGCCGGACCAGCTGCACTACCTCCTCGGTGCGCACCACCGGGTCGAAATCAACCACGTCCTGGTCCGCATGGAACAGGCTCCTGAAGCCCTCCAGGGTACGTGATAGGGAAGAAAGGATCCCCAGGGTGTCATGGCTGAAGTGTGCCATCAACTCCGGTGTCAGTTCGCCTTCTTCGTACTGGAACTGCAGCTGCTGGATCAGAAGCGAGGTGTTGTTAAGCGGCTGACGCCACTGATGGGCCAGGGCGCTGAGCAGTTCCCCCATCACCACGATCCGTTCCTGCTGCAGCAACTGCTGATCCTTCTCGCGGTTTTTCTCCACCTCTTCCGCCACCCGCTGCGCCAGGGTTTCGTTCAGGGTCTGCAGCTCCTTTTGCTCATGCTGCAGCGCCTCCTGCAGCTTCTGGCGCTCGGCCATCTCCTGCTCCAGCGAGACATTCTGCTGGTGCAGATCTTCGGCCTGACGGTCAAGGGTGGCGATCAGACCGTTGAAGGTGGTGGCCATCCGCTCCAGCTCGTCATGGCTGGTGGCGGTGAAGATCCGGTCATCGCCGGTCTTGTTGGGCAGCTCCTGCAGGTGCTGTGTAAAGGCCTTGAGCGGCCTGCTTAAGTACCCCATGTAGGCCGAGATGATCAGGATCAGCGCGATCAGGCTGGCGGTGATGGCCGTGGCGAACATGATCCGCATGGTGATGATCGGTTGCATGACGGTCTGGCGCGGAAAGCTGGCGGCCAGCACCCAGTCGACTGATTTGAGCCGTTGTACCGAGGTGTAGACCTGATCGTTTTTGCGGCCCACGTTAAGGCGGGTACCGTTGAAGCCGCCCAGGGCGTCGTCAAAGAGTTGCTGGTGGCCAGGGGCAACCTGCTTCATGACCTGCTCAGGGAATGAATGAATGATGATGGTGTTGTCTGAGCTGACCAGACGGATGAAGCTATCCGGTGTGCTGACCGCCTTGCTGAAACGGGTCAGGATGTTGTCGCGCTTCAGGCTGAAGGCGCCGGCCATCACGGCCAGCGGACGGCCCGAGGGGTCCAGCACCGGCGCAGAGACGATGATGCCTGATTCGTCGCCGGTGAGGCAGCAGGGTAACGGGTCGGAGACCTGCGGCTTACCGCTGGCCAGGGTCTGTTTGAAAAACCGGTCGTCGCCATAAAAGGTGCGCCGGCGGTTGGGCAGGCTGTGGCACTCGCTCAGCAGGTTACCGTTCAGGTCAATGAGCATCAGATGCAGGTTGAACAGGCGATGCAGGCCGGTGCGGCTTTTCAGAAAGGCGCTGGCCTTGTCCGGCGCGTCCAGCGCAGCAAGGGGAAAGACCAGGGCGTTGGCGTTGAGCAGCTCCTTGGCATTCTGCAGCGTGGCGTCGATCTCGCTGGCGGTGAACCTGACCATGGCTTGCTGCTGATGGATGATGGTGTCAAACTGCTTGCGCTCGAAATAGTGCAGGGTTACCACTGCCAGGAGCAGGAAGATGGCGGTGGTGACGGCGGTGGTGGCGATGATCATTTTGCTGCGCAGGGTCATGGAATTCCCTCGGGAGCGTGGACTGCCTAGCTTACTAAAACCTACCACAGATTTTTGTAAATGAAAGCCGGTCGCCTATGCTACATGTTGCAGGCAAAGATGCCTGCGTCACCCCGGCGGTGACCGCTAGAGAGGGAGATGCGATGGTTCAACCACTGATTGCCATTACCATGGGCGACCCATCCGGAGTCGGACCTGAGGTCATCCTGCAGGCGTTGGCCGACCCGCAGCTGCGGCGTTGCTGCACACCGCTGGTGCTGGGTGACCTGCGCGCCATGCAGCGGGCAGTCAAGGTCTGTGACAGCAGCTTGCAGTTGGCGACGGTGGGTGCAGCGGTCGAGGCGTTGGGGCTGCCCGAGGGCGCCCTGGCACTGCTGCCGCTGTCAGAGCTGGCTGATGACGATATTCGCTACGGCCAGCCTTCGGAGCGGTCCGGTGATGCGGTCTACCGTTATATTCGCCGTGCTGCTGAACTGTGCCTGACCGGCGAGGTGGCGGCCATGGCCACCGCCCCGATCAGTAAGCAGGCGCTGCACCGTGCCGGCCACCACTACCCGGGACACACCGAGCTTTTGGCCGAACTGTGCCGTTGCGACGACTTTGTGATGATGCTGGCCGGTGACCTGCTGCGGGTGTCGCTGGTGACCATCCATGAGGCGCTCAGCGCGGTGCCGCCCCTGATCACGACCGAGCAGGTTTTAAAGACGATTCGCGTGACCGCCGGCGGCGTTGCGCCGCTCTGCGGCAACCGTTCGCCGCGCATCGCCGTGCTGGCCTTGAACCCCCACTGCGGTGAGGCTGGGGCCTTCGGTACCGAGGAGGCCGACGCCATCCTGCCGGCCATTGCTCAGGCTCAGGCCGAAGGGCTGGATGTGGCCGGGCCCTTCTCGGCAGACACCTTCTTCCACTTTGCGGTGCAAGAGCCGCCTCCCTACGATGCCGTCGTTGCCATGTACCACGATCAGGGACTGATCCCGCTCAAGATGCGGCACTTCGATGACGCTATCAACATCACCCTGGGGCTGCCGATCATCCGCACTTCGGTTGATCACGGCACCGCCTACGACCTGGCCGGAACCGGCAAGGCCTCGGCCAGCAGCATGCAGGCCGCCATCCGCACCGCCGCCAGACTGGCAACCGGCCGATGAAGCTGCCCCCGCTGATCCCCGGCAGACTGATCAAGCGCTACAAACGTTTCCTGGCTGATATCCAGCTGGAGGATGGCTCCGTGGTGACGGCCCACTGCCCCAACTCCGGCAGCATGTTGGGCTGTAACCTGCCAGGCCTGCCGGTCATGCTTTCGCTGAGTCCCAACCCCAACCGGAAGCTGGCCTATACCTGGGAACTGGTGCAGGTGAACGGCTATTGGGTGGGCCTGAACACCATGCTGCCCAACCGGCTGGCCGAGGAGGCGATCCTGGACGGCACGGTTGCCGAACTGCAGGGGTATGCGAACCTGCGGCGGGAGGTGTCCTACGGCAGCGAGCGCAGCCGGATTGATATCCTGCTGGAGGGAGAAAAAGGGCACTGTTACGTTGAGGTCAAGAATGTCACCCTGGTGGAGCATGGACTGGCCCTGTTCCCTGATGCAGTCACCGAGCGGGGCCAGAAACATCTGCGGGAGCTGATGGAGGTGGTGAAAAACGGCCACCGGGGGGTCCTTCTGTTCACCGTGCAGCGGGGGGATGGCAGCGCTGTGGCGCCGGCTGACGCCATCGATCCGACCTATGGCCGTTTATTGCGCGAGGCGGTCAAACAAGGCGTGGAGGCCTTGGCCTACCGCGCTCAGGTCAGCCCGGAACAGATCCGGCTGACCGAGCGGTTAGGGATGCAGCTGTAGTGCGGAAAACAACGGCGGCTTAACTGGCCGGAATCATCGTGGCAAACTGACGTTCAACCTGTTTGGCATCCTGCTGCAAGCCCCGGTGGACCTCCTGCGACATCGGGTCGGGGAAGATCTCATCAGCACCATTTTCCAGTCCCGCCACAATAGCCTGCGCTACCTGATCGGGGGTCGTTTTGGCCATCTCCTGTCCGGCCGTCATCCTGGTGTCCACCGGACCGGGGTAGATGCCGACCACCCGCACACCCTTGGGTGACAGCTCGGCCCGCAGACCTTGCAACAGGGAGTGCCCGGCCGCTTTTGAGGCGCAATAAGTCCCGTTGACCGGTAGGTTGACCATGCCAATGATCGAACAGACATTGGCGATGATCCCGTTGCCCCGTGCGACCAGAAATGGCGCAAAGGCACGGCAGACGGCCAGGGTGCCGAAGAAATTGACTTCCATCTCTTCGCGGGCCGCTTCCATGCCGGTGGGGCCCAAAAGCCACATGCAGCGGTTCAACCCGGCGTTATTGATGACGATATCAACATCGCGATGCTGTTCGGCGGCTGCCGTCACACAGGCGGCATTGGTGATGTCCAGCCGGAATGCGACCACCCGGTCGGCGTCAAGATGTGCCAGTTCCCTGACAGCGTCGATGCTTCGTGCTGCCGCATAAACCTTTGCTGCACCTCTGTTCAGCAGCGCCTTGACCAGGGCCGTGCCGATACCGCCGTTGGCCCCGGTGACCAGTACATTTTTCCCTTGAAGATCCATCGCTACCATCCTTTCTTGGTACTCACTGGATTGCTGCACGTTGCCGGCGATAGAGTCGTCTGAACAGCAACAGTACGACGAGTCCCACGGCACCGCTCAGCAGGTAGCCCGTCTTGAAGCCCGCTTCCCTGATGACCGCTCCCATTCCGATTGAGCTTACCATCATGCCTGCATAGATGCTGGTGTTGTAGCACCCCAGAGCCAATCCGCGCATCTCGCGCGGTACTGCATCGACAACCAGCGCGCTGACCACGGTAAAGGCGGTTCCCATGCTGATTCCCATGACAGCTGCGACGGCCATCAGAGTCAACACAGAGTTGCAGAGGCTGAAGGCGGCCAGTGCCAGGGCGAATAGTGCCAATCCGCCACTTACCAGCTGGCTACGATCCGTCACCCGATCGCAAAGCTTGCCTGAAGGCAGCCGCGAGAAGGCGTTGGCCAGTGCCTGTGTGGCAAACACCAGGCCGATCTGGGTGGTGTGCATCCCCATACTGCGGATGTAGAGCGGCATAAAGGTGACAAACATGCCGAAACCGATGCAGCCACCGGCAGTGGCCACCAAGCAGGCCATCAGGCGGCGGTTTTTTGTCAGGGTTCTCAGCATCGGTACGATCGGGGGGCAGGGCTTAGTGCTACCGCCACAGCGGTTGGCGCCCTGGTTAGGCAGGGCGAGTAGCGTTACCACAAACATGGCCAGGATCAAACCACCGGACACCAAGAAAACTGGCCTCAATCCCAGAACGGAACTGAGGAAGCCACCGGCCGCCGGGCCGAGGGTCATACCGCCGTAGAGAGCCATGGTGTACCAGCCGTAGGCTTGGCCAAGAACCTCAGGCGGTGTTACATCGGCTACGTAAGACATGAGAGTTGGCGAGAAGGCGGACAGGCCGATGCCGAATAGCAGGTAGATGCCGGCCATTTGCAGCGGAGTACGGCTCAGGTACAGCAACAGCGACGACCCTCCCAGCAGAAGCAGGCCTGTCAGCAGCGGCAGGCGGCGTCCCATACGATCCGAGATGAGGCCGGAAGGGATGGAAAGGAGACCTGCCATCAGCATGAAAGCGCCGTTGATCATGCCGACCTGTAAGGTGTCAGCCCCGAGTGAGGTGGCAAACAGCGGCACGATTGGAATCCGCATGTAGGAGCCGAAGAAGCAGACAAAGCTGATCAGACAGGCAATCAACAACAAGCGGCCGGCAGGGTATCTATTTGCTGCTTGCATGGGGCGGGTATTCCGGTAGCCAACTGACATTTTTTAATGGTAACCCTTGTTTATAGTACCGGGAAGGGGTGAGTAGCACAAAAAAGATGTGCACATCCTGATACCCTAACTGACTGAGCAGACTATGAAGATTTTCGGCAATCCGGTCATGTAGTTCCGGGGGCCGGGGAAACATAAAAATTTCTAGCGAACGGGGTGAGGCGGTAATCCGTTTGATATTGAGCAGCTCTATTTTGACAATCTCACGTGGCACGGCGGCGATACGGGAAAATTCATCTACCAGTAGCGGACTCGCCTGACGCAGGAACGCTTCGTCAAACCCTTTGAATCGCAAGTAAGGCATTAAGTTCTCCGGCATGACCCGCATAGCGGGTTTCCTCTGCTTGGTCGATGGTCTGACCAAGTGTGGCAGGAGCCTCTGGAACCATCCTGCTAACCTTCAAGGCCTGTTTCAGGATGGTGTAAAGACGGTGAGACGACTCTTCCGGCGCTGCCTTGATACGGTCCGGCTGCCGGGTCGCCTGGGTCAGCAGCAGCGGAGAGCTGGTATACAGCAGGAGCCCAAATCCCGCCACAGCGCCAATTGCCGAACCCAGCAGGCGATAGACACTCTTTTCAAGCAGCATTCCCCGGGCCGGCTGGATCACAATCAGTGCGGTCATGGCTGCCCAGTACAGGTTTTCGATCTGCAGGAGCATCGCAACAGCTAGTGCGGAGAGAGCGGCGATGGTGCCGAGGATGGCCTGCAGTATCTGCGGCCGTGCTCCGGTTGGCTCAGCTCTCGTAATCCACGGCCACGATCGAGGAGCAGTTGGCCTTCATGAACGGCACCACCTCGCCGGCGTGGTAGGGGTGCACCTGATAGGCCTGTAGATCATTCAGCGAGTCGAACTTGGTGACCAGGGCCACGTCGTAGGAGCGCTCTGAACGGATGACATCGATGCCGGCCTCCAGGTGGCGCAGTTCGGCAATTTTTCCCTCCATCGACAACAGTTTGTCCCGTACGGCGGTGATCTGTTCTGGTGTTTGTGCTGCCAGTTTAAAAAAAACGATATGGGTTACCATGCTGTTCCCTCCCCTTCAAAAGTTCCCTTCAGATACCGTGAATTGACCTGATCTGTCAACGCCACCTTGAGCAACCGAAAATTCATGCTAAACTAAGAGCCAGCTGGTTATGAAACGGCCAGGTGGCCGTGGATCCTCCGGAGGTGATTGCCATGCCTGAATCCAAGCTGATCCCATCCATTGACAAACGCCTTGGTGCCTTTCTTGAGGTGAGCCGCCGCCAGGAAAATCTGCCGGGGGAACCTCCCCGGAAACCGGCCATCACCATTTCGCGGGAGTTCGGTTGCGAGGCCTACCCGATGGCAGAGCTGCTGCGGCAGCAGCTTGAACAACGGACCGGGCAGAGCTGGGCCCTGATGGACAAGGCGCTGCTGGATGAGGTGGCCAAGAGCCACAACCTCTCAGACCGGGTATTGCACAATCTGGGAGAAAAAAACCGCTTCCTGGATGAATTCCTGTCCACCTTTTCGCCGCGCTGGAAGAGCGACAAGGACTACTACCGGCTGCTGTGCAAACAGATCATCGCCCTGGCCGAAGAGGGCAATGTGATCATCGTCGGCCGCGGTGGGGCCCAGGTTACCCAGCGGATGAAGAACTGCCGGCACTTCAGGATGTTTGCCTCAAACAGTTTTAAGGTTGCCTCCATCGCCAAGCGTCTGAGCATTGACAAGGGCGAGGCCGAGCCGTTGGTGGAACGGCGGCAGAAGGAGCGCGACCGCTTTATTCGTGACTTCCTGGACTGCGATCCCTATGACCTGAACGTCTATCATCTGATCTTCAACAATGATCGCAGCAGCGCCAGCAAGATAGCCGATACCATCGCCGATTACGTGCTGAAGGGCTGATGTTGCCTACTGCCTATGTGCGAGAGAAGGCCGGGTTCTCCCGGCCTTCTCTCGTTTGGAAATGCTACAGACCGTTTTCCTCTGGCCGATAATCTGCTACAAGGGGGGAGGAGGCGTCGGTGAAAAATTATGTCAAGATAGCTGCCGGCCTGGTTGGTCTGTACCTGGCCTATATCGTGATCTCAGTGGCCCTGTTGCCGCCGATCAAAAAGTTAAGCGATCGTAAGACAAACATGACGATCGAGGTGCGCGACTGGAAGGGAAAAGAGCGCTCATTTGTGCTGGGCCCTAAAAACCGTTACTGGACTCCTTTGAGCCGCATTGCACCCGAGATGAAGTGGGCGGTGATCCTGGCTGAGGACGGCAATTTTTACAAACATGAGGGGATTGACGTCACGGCGATCAAACAGGCCATCAAGCATGACCTTGAAAAGAAAAGCCTGGCCAAGGGGGCATCCACCATCACTCAGCAGGTGGCCAAGAATGTCTACCTGTCCCGCGAAAAGACCATCACCCGCAAACTGAAGGAGGTCTATCTGGCCTGGCGTATGGAGCAGGAGCTGACCAAGGGGCGTATCCTGGAGCTGTACCTCAACGTGGTGGAGCTGGGGCCGATGGTCTACGGCATCGGTCACGGTTCGCGCTACTATTTCGGCAAGTCGCCCGCCGAGCTTACCCCGCGCGAGTCTGCCTTTCTGGCCGCCATGCTGCCGGGGCCGCGGGTGGCCTACAACCCGTACCGCAACCTGGGCAAGGTGCTGCGTCGCTCGAATATGATCCTGCGTAACATGCGTAGCAGCGGGGTCATTTCCGCTGCAGAATACCGGCTGGCTCTGGCCCAGTCGCCAAATATCGGCGGTCTGCAGCGCAAGGTGGACTTCACCCTGCAACAGGAGCTGATCCAGCAACCGCAGTCATCGGCGCAAGAACCGGCGGCGGACGTTGCGTTAGACGTGCAGCCGGCAGAGCTTGAGCCGGCAAGGACTGGGGAGGAACCTTTGCCGCCGTCAGACGGCTCGTTGCCGCCGGCGCCTGAACATCAGACGTCGCCGACCGTCGTGTTGCCCAAGGGCGAGTGAGGCAGGCGATGGCGGCCGCCGTGACACAGCAGGGACGCATGGCGCGTCTGATCAGACGTTTGGGTGGGCGTGGTGGCGGCGTGTTGCCGGCCGTGCTGCAGGCCGATCAGGTGGAGCTGTACCCCAGCGGCGAGCGGTTTTTCGCGTCCCTGTTTGCAGCCCTGGAACAGGCGCAGCGACTTATCTGTCTGGAATATTACATCATTCGCGCCGACCGTACCGGTGGTCGGCTGGCAGAACTGCTGACCGCGGCGGTGCAGCGCGGTGTGCAGGTGCTGCTGATCTATGACGCCGTGGGCTGCCACGACACCCCTGAGGCCTACTTTGCTGCCTTACGTCGTCAGGGCGTGCAGTGCCTGGCCTTTAACCCGCTTTCGCTGAGGCGTGGCCTGCACTGGTTTGACCGGCGTGATCACCGCAAGCTGACCCTGATTGATGGCCAACGGGCCTTTTTGGGCGGCTTGAATATTGGCGACGAATATGCCGGTCTGCTGGAGCAGCAGCGGAGTTTTCACGATGTCGGCTTCAGCCTGAGCGGCGCCGCAGTGCCGCCCCTGCTGGAGCTGTTTGCCGAGACCTGGCAGCAGGAACAGGGCAGCAGGCCCCGCGTGCCCCCCCTGGAACCGATACCGGCTCCCGCTGCAGGTGCGGTGGAGGTCTCCCTGGTCAGCGGCAGCCCCCAGCATCTTCGCTCCTCCATCCGGGCCACCTTCCGGGTAGCGATGGCCTCGGCTACGGAAGAGCTGCTGATCGTCAATCCCTATTTCGTGCCGGGTCCCCGTATCATGCGTTCGCTGTTGCGGGCAGCTCGCCGGCAGGTGCGCGTCCGTCTGCTGCTTCCGGCCCGCAGTGATGTGCCGCTGGTCAGGCTGGTCAGTCTGAGCACGTATGAATCCCTACTCAAGGCCGGTATCGAGATCTTTGAGCTGGAACGGCAGCTGTTACATGCCAAGCTGATGCTGATCGATGGAGAACGGACCGTGCTGGGCTCCGCCAATCTCGATCAGCGCAGCTTCCACCGCAACTATGAGATCAATGCCGTGATCCGCAGCCGCGCGTTCGGCGGCCAGGTGCGGGCACTGATTGAACAGGATCTGGCCCGGTCGCGGGCCGTCATCCTTGACGACCATGTGCGCCGTGGTCTGCTGCAGCGTCTGCTGGAATGGTTGCTCCGACCGTTCTGCTGGTTTTTGTGAGCGCCATGCTGATCGATACCCATTGTCATCTGGATGGTGAGCCGCTGGCGAGCCAGCTGCCGGAGTTGCTGGCTGAGGCCCATGCCTGTGGGATCGGCCAGTGGGTGGTGCCTGCCATCCGTCCAGCAGGTTGGCAGGGGATCATGGAACTGTGCCGCCGTTTTCCTGCGGCACTGCCAACGGTCGGCATCCACCCGTTGGCCTGCGCCGAGGCCACAGTGGACGATCTGGCGCTGCTTGATCAGCTGGCACCGCAGGTGGTGGCCATCGGTGAGATCGGTCTGGATCGGCAGGCGGCCGATCTGGCAGGCCAGGAGGCCTGTTTCCGCGAACAGTTGCGTATGGCCCGTCGCCATGGCCTGCCGGTGCTGATTCACTGCCGTGGCGCCATCGGGCGGACTCTGACCATCCTGCAAGAGGAGCGGGCCGAGCAGATCGGCGGCATCATGCATGCCTTCTCTGGCTCTCTGGAGTCGGCACGGGAGTTTGTGCGGCTGGGGTTTGCCATTTCGCTCACCGCAACCATCACCTATCAAGGGGCGGTCAGACCGCTCCGGCTGGCCCGCGAGTTGCCGCTCTCCCAATTGGTGCTGGAGAGTGATGCACCGGACCTGTCGCCCCAGGCCCACCGGGGCAGTTTCAATCGTCCGGCCTGGCTTGTGGAAACGGCCCGTGCACTGGCAGCACTAAAGCAGGTGTCGCTCGACGATCTGGCGGCCGCCACCACGGCCACGGCCCGTGCAGCACTCCGTCTCCACGGTTGAGGGTGGTTTTTTACAGCTACTGTGGTAGGCTTAGTGCATCGGTAAAGGAGAACGGCCATGAAATCACTGATCCCTGTTGTGCTGTTTGGGTTGCTGTCGACGCTCACCGGCTGCGCTATGCTGACTGCCTGGAAAAGCATCCCGCCGCCCGGCGGTTGTGACCAGTGCCACACCGTCGAGATCGCCACCAACTGGAAAGTAAATTACCAGGCTGCCACCGTAAGTGATGAGCGTGGCCAGTTAGCGTTCCAGACACCGCAGTACAACACGCCGATCAGGCACGATCAGCCCACTTCTCCGCTGGATACCAAGAAGGTCGAAGATCTGCAATGTTTTGTCTGCCATAACGCGCCAACCCCGGCCCACAAAGGCCGCGCAGGCCGTTTTCATCATTAGTGAAATGCTGCTAAAAAAATTATTGACTTCGCTATTAAGCCGAGTATATTCCTGTCTGTTGCTTTGAACCACTGTGTCTGACACAGGGTTAATTACTCGAAGAGGTGAATCACAATGAAGAAGATGCTCTCGCTGTCCCTGGTACTGGCTCTGGCCCTTGGCGTTGCCGCTGGCTGCAAGAAGAAGGAAGAAGCTCCTGCTCCGGCTCCTGCTGTCGAGGCTCCTAAGGCCCCCGAAGCTCAGCAACCGGTATCCTCCGTTCAGGCTGCTCCTGCTGAAGCTGCTCCTGCTGCTCCTGCTGAGAAGAAGTAATCTGCCTCACGGCAACCAAAAGGCCTGTCAGGGTATCCTGACAGGCCTTTTTTTATGCCGTGTGTCAGTGTAGGATGATCAGCATGCACGAGATGGCGCTTACCCATGATATTGTCGAGATCTGCGAACGGAACGCAGGCGGCCGGCCGGTTGCGCTGGTGGTGCTGGAGATCGGCGAGCTTTCCGGTGTTGTGCCCGAGGCGGTGGCCTTCTGCTTCGAGGCCTGTGGCGCCGGAACGGTGGTGGCGGGTGCCCGCCTCAAGATCCAGCCGGTGGCTGGACGGGGTCGCTGTCTCGATTGCCGGTATGAACAACCGCTGGAGCGATTATACGATCCCTGCAGCAGCTGCGGCAGTTATCGTTTCGAAGTGCTGAGTGGGCAAGAGGTGCGGGTGCGGGAGATCGAAGTGGTTGACTGATGCACTCATAGAGAGATAAACGACAGAAAAGGGCTGGCCCGTTAAACGGACCAGCCCTTTTGATTGTAAGACACAACGCTAAGGAGCCGGTTTACTCGTTCCAGCCCTCGGGGTGCACCTCGCCGATCTGCTCCCAGTGTTCAGGGGAACGCCAGAGCGAGGAAAGGATCAGTTCGCGGATATGCAGAAACTCTTTGGGAAGTTTGTCGTACATCTTGATGAACAGTTCTTCGTGGGACAGTACTTCGTTCTGCCAGACGCCACGATCCACCGACATCAGGTCGTGGAACTTCTCGCGGTCCATCTCAAGGCCTTCCCATTCCATATCCTGATAGCGCGGCATCCAGCCCAGCGGCGATTCAACGGCGCCGGCATGGCCCTGGACCCGGTCAATGATCCACTTCAGGACCCGCATGTTCTCGCCGTAGCCGGGCCAGGCGAACTTGCCATCGGCATCTTTCAGGAACCAGTTGACGCTGAAGATGCGTGGCGGGCGGGGGATAGAACGGCCGAACTGCAGCCAGTGGGAGAAGTAGTCGGCCATGTGGTAGCCGCAGAACGGCAGCATGGCAAAGGGGTCGCGGCGGACGTTACCGGTTGCGCCCACAGCGGCAGCCGTGGTTTCAGAACCGAGGGTGGCTGCCAGATAGACGCCAAAGCTCCAGTTGAAGGCCTGATAGACCAGCGGCACCGTATCCTTGCGACGGCCGCCGAAGATAAAGGCGCTCATCGGCACCCCTTTGGGGTTTTCCCACTCGGGGTCAATGCTCGGGCACTGGGAGGCCGGCGCGGTGAAGCGTGCATTGGGATGGGCTGCCGGACGGCCACAGCCGGGGGTCCAGGGGTTGCCTTGCCAGTCGGTCAGCTTTGCCGGCGGCTCTTTCGTCATCCCTTCCCACCAGACATCCCCATCCTCGGTCAGGGCCACGTTGGTGAAGATCGAGTTCTTCTCACAGGAGATCATAGCGTTGGGGTTGGTGTCGTAGTTGGTACCCGGGGCAACGCCAAAATAGCCGTACTCCGGGTTGATGGCGTAGACCTGACCGTCGCTGCCCGGCTTGATCCAGGCGATGTCGTCGCCGATTGTGGTCACTTTCCAGCCTTTGTCCTGGAACGGCTTGGGCGGAATCAGCATGGCAAAGTTGGTCTTGCCGCAGGCGCTGGGGAAGGCTGCGCCGACGTAGGATTTCTCGCCGGTGGGTGATTCAACTCCCAGGATCAGCATATGCTCGGCCAGCCAGCCTTCGTCACGGGCCTGGACCGAGGCGATCCGCAGTGCCAGGCACTTCTTGCCCAGCAGGGCGTTGCCGCCGTAGCCGGAGCCGAAGGACCAGATGGCCCGCTCCTCAGGGAAGTGTACAATGTATTTCTCTTTATTGCAGGGCCAGGCAACGTCTTGCTGCCCTGGGGCAAGCGGCATGCCGACCGAGTGCAGGCAGGGGATGAATTCGCCGTTGCCCAGCACGTCCAGCACTTTTTTGCCCATCCTGGTCATGATCCGCATGTTGACCACCACGTAGGGGGAGTCGGTGATCTCAACGCCGATCTTGGCGATGTTGGAGCCCAGGGGTCCCATGCTGAAGGGGATCACGTACATGGTCCGGCCCTTCATGCAGCCCTTGAACAGGCCTTTGAGGGTGTCCTTCATCTGCTTGGGATCGACCCAGTTATTGGTGGGGCCGGCATCCTGCTTTGAACGGGAGCAGATAAAGGTGCGGTCTTCAACCCGGGCAACATCAATCGGGTCAGAGAAGGCAAGATAGCTGTTGGGGCGTTTTGCTTCGTTCAGCTTGATAAAGGTGCCGCTTGCCACCATCTGGGCACACAATCGATCGTATTCTTCCTGGGAACCATCGCACCAGTGAATGCTGTCAGGCTCACACATTGCAGCTACTTCCGCCACCCAGCTTTTCAGCTCTTCATTCGTCACGTCATACGCCATGTCTACTGCCTCCCCTTCGGTTAAATAGAAAATTGTACGTAATTCACGCTATGAAATTTTATTTTTACTTACCTAGCATAAGAATCACTAAAATAAAAGGGGCTAACAAATGTTTAGGCCGATCCTACAGGCTTAAGCAGTAGCCGACCTGAGCCGTTTGGAAGGCTGCAGGAAAGGCCTGCTGCAGCCGGCAGGCAGCTGAAAAACCGGTGCAGTGACTGACGGCCAGCTTCTGTATCCGCCATGCTGTAAGCGCCTGGATGGTCTGTTCCAGTTGGTCGGCAGAGCAAAAGCCCAGATGGGTGCCACCGACCACGGCGTAGATATCGTTGTGGCCGGTTTGAGTACTGACATGCTGCAGGGTGTTGATCAGACCGGCATGGCAGCAGCCCAGCAAAACGACCAGACCCTTGCTGGTGGTGATTACCAGTGACTGGTCGTCGTCGAAGGGGTCGCGGTTGCAGCCGCAGGTATCGGTGTAGAGTCCGGAATCGCCGGACTCAAATTTAGTGATTCTGGGCACCTGGCCGGTCATCCAGATGTTGGGGAGGATTTCGCGGGGTTGATCGGAGAGGTTGAACTGCGCCCCCTGACCTTCAAGGTACTCGCGCGGATAGGGCATCCCCAGCGACAGTGATTCACCGGTATCCTTATGGCGATAGCGTGGCGTAAAGACACCAGGGTGTGCAAATACCTGCTTGGGACCACAGGTGCGCACGAGCGGCAGCAGTCCGCCGCTGTGATCGTAATGACCGTGGGACAGGGCCACCTGACCGACCTGATGCAGGTTTTTGTTCATCCGCTGGGCGTTATGCAGCAGGGTAAACCCCTGGCCGGTATCCCACAGTAGCGTTCCCTCGTTCCGCTCAACCAGCGCGCTGAAGCCATGCTCGCCCAGGGTGCCGGAGATCGGCCCCACCGAATTCTCGCAGAGGATCGTGATTCGGGCGCTCATTTGCAGCACCCGTCAGTGGGCAGGCGCGGCACCCCCATCTTTTCAAGGATGATGAACAGCGGGCAGAACTGGGTGAAGCCGGACTGGAACAGGTTCAGGCCCACAAAGCCGGTGAACCAGAGCCAGAGCGGTGAGTGAAAATGGGCCAGCAACAGTGAGATCACGATGAATGCGCCGGCCACGATCCTGACGATCCGTTCGATGTACATGGCTGTCTCCTTAAGGCTGGGTTGCGGCAGCCTGGGGCTGTCCGATATGGTGACGTTGCTTCCAACCCTGCACCAGGAAATACAGGATCGGGATAGTGACCCTCGACAGCAGCGTCGAGGCGATCTCGCCGCACATCAGGGCGATGGCCAGCCCCTGAAAGATCGGGTCGAAGACGATCACGAAGCTGCCCACCACCACGGCGGCCCCGGTCAACAGCATCGGCCGGAAACGGACCGCGCCGGCCTCGATGATCGCCTCATCCAGCGGCATCCCTTCGGCCCGTTTCATCTCGGCAAAGTCGATCAGGATGATCGAGTTGCGTACGATGATGCCGGCCAGGGCGATAAAGCCGATCATGGAGGTGGCGGTGAAAAAGGCGCCGAACAGGGCGTGGCCAGGCAGGATGCCGATCAGGGTTAAGGGGATCGGCGCCATGATCACCAGCGGCGTAGTAAAATCCTTAAACCAGGCCACCACCAGGATATAGATCAGCACCATCACGGCACCAAAGGCGATCCCCAGATCGCGGAACACCTCGTAGGTGATGTGCCACTCGCCGTCCCACTTCATGCCGATCTGCGCCTCCGACCAGGGTTGGCGGGAGGCCAGGATCTCGATCGGTGAACCGTCCGGAGTCGGCAGGTTAGCGATCTGGCGCTGCATCTTGAGGATGGCGTAGACCGGCGCCTCGATCTCGCCGGCCACATCGCCGATTACATAGACTACATTTTTCAGGTTTTTGCGATACAGCGTCTTCGCCTCGCTGCCGGTCTGCACGGTTACCAGCTGTGACAGCGGCACGCTGCCACGGGGGCCGGGCACGCTGATCGACCCCAGATCGGCCAGGGAACTGCGCTGGTCGGTTGCCAGCCGCAGATTGATGGTCACCGGCTCCTTTTCTTTCGGGAGGTGCAGCAGGCCAACGTCCTGGCCGGACAGCGCCATGCTCAGGGTGCGGGCCACGTCGGCAACCTTGATGCCGGAGAGAGCCGCCTTTTCGCTATCAACCACAAAGGTGGTCTTGGGTTGATCGCTCTCGCGGTACCAGTCCACATCCACCACCCCGGCGGTGGCGCTGAAGATCTTTTTCACCTGCTCGGCCACGGTGGCGCGGGCGGTATCGTCCGGACCGTAGACCTCGGCCACCAGGGTGGAGAGCACCGGCGGTCCCGGCGGGATTTCGGCCACCTTGACCCGGGCCTGGTAGCGGTCGGCCACGGCTTTGAGCAATGGCCGGATCTTTTTGGCCACGTCATGGGATTGTGCGGAACGGTGGCCCTTGTGCAGCAGGTTGACCTGGATATCGGCCAGGTGAGGCCCCTTGCGCAGGAAGTAGTGCCGGACCAGGCCGTTGAAGTTAAAGGGCGCGCTGGTGCCGATGTAGAGCTGGAAGTCGGTCACCTCCGGCACGCTGCGCAGGGCGTCGCCCATCTCGCGGGTCATGCGGGCGGTCTGCTCCAGCGGGGTGCCTTCCGGTGCGTCGATGATCACCTGCAGTTCGTTTTTGTTGTCAAAGGGCAACATCTTGACCGTCACCGCCTTGAAATAGAGCAGCGAGCAGGAGGCCAGCAGCAGCACCACTACGGTGATCAGGAAGCCGTTGCGCAGTTTGACGTCGTGCAAAAGCCGCCCCATCCAGTGGCGGTAGAAGGCGGTCAGTCCGGATTCGCCTTCCGGCTCGGACCCGCTCTGGTGCTGACCCTTCATCAGACGAAAGGCGAAGTAGGGGGTGACGATGAAGGCGATAAACATGGAGAGGATCATGGCCATGCTGGCCCCCACCGGGATCGGCCGCATGTAGGGGCCCATCAGGCCGCCCACAAAGCCCATTGGCAGGATCGAGGCGATCACGGCAAAGGTGGCCAGCACCGTCGGGTTGCCGATCTCGTCCACCGCGCGGATGGCCGCCTCCAGCGGCTTAAAGCGGGTGGTGGTGAAATAGCGGTGGATGTTCTCCACCACCACGATGGCGTCGTCCACCAGGATACCGATCGAGAAGATCAGGGCGAACAGGGTGATCCGGTTCAGGGTGTAGCCGATCAGGTAGAAGATCAGCATGGTCAGCGCCAGGGTGACCGGGATGGCAATGGCCGCCACGGCACCGGCCCGCCAACCCATGAACAGGGCGATCAGGATCGTGACCGAGATGGCGGCCAGGAACATATGAAACAGCAGTTCGTTGTTTTTTTCACGGGCGGTCTCGCCGTAGTTGCGGGTCACCGTCACCTGCACGTCTGACGGGATCACCCGTCCCTTCATTAATTCGACTTTTTTCAGCAGATCATCGGCCACCCAGGTGGCGTTGGCCCCCTTGCGTTTGGCAACCGAGACGGTGACGGCCGGGTAGTCCTGATGCGGGCTTCCGCTTAGCCTGCGGTGGCCGGCGCCCTGGCCGAGCCCCATGAAGACGTAGTCGTCCGGCTCCTTGAGCGTGTCGCTGACCTGGGCCACGTCGCTCAGATAGACCGGACGGCCGTTGTGCAGTCCCACCACCAGCCGGCGTATTGACTGCTCGCTGTCCAACAGCAGCCCGCTTTCCACCAGCATCTCACGGTTACCCCCGCTGAAGGCGCCGGAGGGGAGCGAGGCGTTACCCTGTTGCAAGGCTGCGGCGATCTGCAGCGGTGAGATGCCGAAGCCTGCCAGCCGGGGGCCGTCCAGGGCCACGCGCAGCTGACGGCTCAGGCCGCCCTTGATCTCTGCCTCGGCCACGTTGTCGGTTTTTTTAAGCTCGTCGCAGACCTCGCGGCCCACCTTGCGCAGCCAGCCGTGGTCGTAGCGGTCAGACCAGAGGGTCAGGGCCAGGATCGGCACATCGTCAATCGACTTAGCCACCACCAGCGGTTCGCCTGCGCCAACAGGCAGCAAGGTGCGGTTGCTCATCACCTTGTTGTACAGCTTGACCAGCGACTCTTCCATGTTCTGGCCCACCTTGTAGCGGACCGTGATTACCCCCATGCCGGGACGGCTCATGGAGTAGAGGTATTCCACGCCGGAGATTTCCCACAAGCGTCCCTCAAACGGTTTGACCACCCGCTCCTGAACCTCTTGGGGCGATGAACCGGGCAGCGGCAGATAGATGTCGATCATCGGCACCGAGATCTGCGGCTCCTCTTCGCGGGGGGTCATCTTGATGGCGAACAGGCCCAAAAGCAGGGCCGCCAGCACGATCAGCGGCGTCAGCTTGGAATCGATAAAGGCGCGGGCCACCTTGCCCGCAAAGCCTAAGGACGGTTCAGTCATGGTCTATTTCCCGTAGCCCAGGGTCTGCACCTTTTCCAGTACGCCGTTGCGAAAGGTCAGGGTATGCATCAGGCGGTGTGGGCCCTCGTTATAGGTCCACTCCTCGACGCTGACCAGAATCGTGGCGCCGCGGTAACCGGCCTCCGACTCGGTGCGCACATTCTTGAAGCTGGGCGGGTCGCATTTGACGTAAACCTCGGCCAGGGTGTCGCCGGTGGAGACGATGGAGCCGTTGGGACAGCGGAAGTTGTCGGCCAGGGCGGCATCGGTCAGCCCCAATAGCAGGCATAGTGTCAGTAGTTGTCGCTTCATAGCTCTCCCCAGGTGCATGTTATGGAATCAGTTTGATGCCATCCGCAAGCTGTGGCGAGTGGGCGGCAACGATCCGTTCGCCGTCGCTCAGTCCGGCGAGGATCTCAACCTGGCCACCGGCGGTTTTGCCAACCTTGACCAGCCGCATCCTGACGGTATTGTGCCGGTCCAGCGACCAGACAGCCGTCAAGGCGCCCCGTTCAAAGAGGGCTTGCTTCGGTATCAGCAGTGTTGTACGGGTACCGTCCAGGGTAAGGGTTGCCCGGCCAAAGAGGCCGCTTTTGAGGCCGCTTAACCGCAGGTTGGCCTTGGCGGTAAAGCTGCGGCTGCCGGGATCGGCCGCCGGTACCAGTTCGGACACGGAGGCGCCGACCGTTTTTTGCAGCGTATCCAGGCTGACCAGGATCGGTGTGCCGGGTCGCACCATGGCGGCGTAGCTTTCAGGCACGGTCAGTTCCAGCTGGTAGCTGGATTCATCATCAATGATAAACAGCGGCTGGCCCGGAAAGACCGTGGCCCCCAGATCAACCTGCTTGGCAATGATAATGCCGCTGATCGGCGCGATGATCTGTGCGTAACCGGCCATGGTCCCGGCGGCCCGTGCGTGCTCACGTGCCTGGCGTAGACGGGCTTCCGCCCGGGCGACCCGCTGGTGCGCGAGGTCCCGCTCGGTCTGGCGGGTCTCGAACTCATGGCGGGTCAGGGCCTGTTCGTCGTAGAGCACCTGGAAGCGGCTCAAGGTGGCATCGGCCAGTGCGCGTTGTGCCAGTGCCTCGTCAAGTCCGCGTTGCGCCTCATCGATACCTGCCCCTGCGGCACTGGCCTGGGCGGCATGTTCCTGTGCTTCCAGCCGGGCCAGCAGGTGTCCCTTGCGAACCCGGTCGCCTTCACGCACCTGCAGCAGGCTGACCGTTCCCGGAATGCGTGCCGAAACCAGGGCACTGGTACGGGCCCTGACCGTGCCGGACAGCTCGACGGTCTGCGCCTGTTGGCCGGCGGCAACCGTCATCACCGGCACGCCCTTGAGGGTTTGTTGCGCTACAGGGGGCTGCGTGTGGGAATTGGAACACCCGCCAAGAGCGGCCAGCGACGTTCCAAGGGCGGACAGACAGACGAGTAACGGCAGTCGGTTCATTGCTGAACCTCCTTCAGAAAGGTGCCGGCAGCGTAGTAGACGCGTCCGGTGGCCAGGGTCAGGGTAGTATCGCTCTCAACCAGCGTGGCGCGCGCCTGATGAAGGGCTGACTGGGCATCAAGCAGTTCCAGCATGGTGGCCAGCGCGTTATCGAACCGCCTGGAGAGTAGCCGGGTTGCCTCCTCTGCCGCTGTTACCGCGCTACGGGCAACCAGCAGCCGTTTTTCAGCTTCCCGGTGTCTCAGCCAGGCCTCATGGACCTGGTAGTCGACCTCTTTACGGTTTTGGGCAAGCAGTTCAACCGCTGCAGACCGTGCAGCCTGTGTCCGGCTACTTCTGTTCCAGGTGCGAAAACCGTCGAACAGGTTCCAGCGTGCCGATATGCCGGCTACCCAGGAGTCCTGCTCGTGGCCGAACGGCCGGTTGTGGTCGTTCATCTGCCAGGAGCCGAAGGCCCCGACGGTAGGTAGGAACCCGGCGCGGCTTTGTAGCAGGGCGGCGTCGGCCTGGTCTCTGCCGCGCTCACTGGCCAGCAGGTCGCGGCGCTGGTGCTGTGCCAGCTGTATCAGCAGCTCCGGTTGTTGCCCAGGGTGGCGTAGGCTAACTGCGTCGACTGCATCGACCTGCGCACCGCTGTGGCCGCCCATGGCCAACGCCAGCTGCATGCGGGCCAGGGTCAGGTTGTTGGCTGCGCTGATGGCCTGCTGTTCGGTCATTGCCCGGTGGGTCTCGGCGCGTAACTCATCTGATCTGAGTCCCAAGCCGGCCTTTACCCTGACAGCGGCCTGGCGCAGGCTCTCCCGGGCTTCTTCAACGGCTTTTTCTGTGGCCTGCAGCAGGGCTTTGGCCTGCTGTACCGCCAGGTAGTGCTGGAAAATACCGAAAGCCACCTGTTCACGGGACTGTTCGGCGAGCGCCTCCTGCTGCTCAGCACCGTAACGCGCCACGCGCTGGGCCGCCCAGGCTTCGGGCATGAACAGCGGCTGCTCAACGGTGATTGCTGACTTGAAGTCGTTCACTGGCGCAGGGTTGTTAAGGCTTGAGACGGCAAAGTCCTGATTGGTAAAGCGGCCCTGATTCAGTTTCATCATGAAGGTGGTGACCGGCATGTTGGAGCGGGTCCAGCTCTCCTCCACCGTCACGCTGGGCAGATAGTGCAGCGACGCCGTTGTTGCGCCGGAGCGAGCCGCTTTTGCCTGGAACTGTGCGGCGCGTCCCCGGTGGCTGCGCTCCAGACCTTGCGCAATCGCTTCCTGCAGAGTCAGTTGCGGAAGCGTCGCCTGTTCAGCCCACGCATTGGCCGGCCAGGCCGGCATCAGTATCAGCAGTATCGCCACAACGCGCATACAGTCCCCTCGGTCAAAATATATGTTATTTCATATATATTAAATATAACAAAAGTCAAGCCGAGCCACAAAAAAACACCGGACCCCGGGGAAGGTCCCGGCAACCGGTGCTTTTTGTCAGACAGGGTAAAGCGCTTACTGTACGATCAGGAACTCAGCGCGGCGGTTTTTGGACCAGGCGGCCTCATCGCTGCCCTGTACAGCCGGCTTCTCTTCGCCGTAACTGACGGTGGAGAGCCGGTCGGCACTGACACCCAGGTTGATCAGATACTTGGCGGCGGATTTGGCACGGCGGTCGCCCAGGGCCATGTTGTACTCGTCGGAGCCGCGTTCATCGGCGTGGCCTTCGATCCGGACCTTGGCATCGACGATCTTCTTCAGCAGCGCCTCGGCATTTTGGGACAGCGCATCGCGTGCATCCTGGCGCAGGTCTGACTTGTCGAAGTCAAAGTAGACCGTTTCCAGGGATACGGCCTCGGCCGCCTTGGCAGCTGCTTGCTCCTGTACCGGTGCAGCTGGCTGTGCCGCCGGTGCCGCCGGTGCAGCTGGAACCACTGCAGGAGCAGCCGGTTCAGCCTGCTTGACGGTCTGCTGCTGTACGATCGGCTCATCCTTGGTGACCACCTCTTCTTTGGCACAGCCGGCAGCCAGCAGGGCGGTCAGTCCCATAATAACCATCAAACCTTTAAATTCCTTACGCATTGACGCCTCCTTGGTAATTCAGAAATCAACAGCTTGTGATGCCATTGAGCATGACATACTGTGTGACAGTATACTCAACAGATCCGCTTTTGCAACCGGAACCGGCAAAAAAGTTAGTTAATGGCGTGGTGACCAGACCGGGTGGGTGCTGTTGCCGCCGCTTCTGCTGACCTTTGTCTGGCCGCTGCCGTCGGCCCGCATGACGTAGATCGCCTCGTTGCCGCCCCGCTTCGAGCTGAAGGTGATTAGACGGCCGTCCGGCGACCAGCGTGGCCGTTCATTGCTGCCTTCAGTGGTCAGTTGCGTATCGCCGCTACCGTCTGTGTTTATCACAAAGATCTGAAAGCCGCCGGCCTGGTGGGTGTAGGCGATCTTATCGCCTTTGGGGGACCAGGACGGGTTGAAGTTATTGCCGGCATTGGTGGTCAGGCGCCTGACATTGCCTCCGTTGGCGTCCATGATGAAGATGTGCGGTCTGCCGAGACGATCGGAGACAAAAGCGATCTTGGAGCCATCCGGCGACCAGGAGGGCGACAGGTTGGCGGCCTGGGTGACGGTCAGCCGTTCAGGGGCAGAACCGTCACGCTTGATGGTGTAAAGCTCGGTATTACCGTCCTTTGACAGCCCCAAGGCGATCCTGGTGCCGTCCGGCGACCAGGCGCCGGTGATGTTGACTCCCGGCCGGGTGGAGAGCGGCACATCCACGGTGCTGGAAAGGGCACGCTTGTAGAGATCGGGGTTACCGCGCTTGTAGGAGGTGAAGATGATCTCGCGGCCGTCGGGAGAGACATCGGGGCTGATGGTGATGGCGCCGCTTTTGGTGATCTGCTGCAGATGGTGGCCATCCCAGTCCATGGCAAAGATCTCTTTGTTGCCGGGCTGGGTGGAAACGAACAGGATGCGTGAGCAAAAGGGGCCGCGCTCGCCGGCCAGGGTGGCCAGCAGATCATCGACGAAGCTGTGGCTGAAGCGGCGCAGATCAGTGCGGCTGCCCAGATAGCGCTTGACCAGCAGCGGCTTCTTGTTCAACACATCAAACAGTCGAAACTCGACCGTCAATTCCTCGCCCCGTAGTTCATATTCGCCGCGGATCAAGAGATCGTAACCGGCGGAGAGCCAGGGGATGAAATCAATCACGCTCAGCCCCAAGCCTTGCGGTAACGGCGCGGCTTCACGCCGTTCGGCGTTGAACAGCCCGGACATGGTCAGATCAAACACCTGGACTTCGGCCATCTCGTTGGCCAATTCGGGCCTGACGGTCGCGCCCAGAGGCTGCGCAGGCACCACCGCCAGCTTGAGCAGACGGTTGCCCGGTGCGGTGACTTCGACATAGGTCGCGCTGCCGGCGGTGCCGGTCAGGCTGCAGAGCAGCGCCAGACCGCACAGCAGGCGGATGATCCGTTTCATTGCTGCGTGACTCCTTGGGGCTTGAAGACAAAGGTGCCTTCATACTTGATACGCCCTGGCGGCGGTACGATCCGTTGCTCAGCCAGGGTGATGGCCCGCTGCACGGAGCTTTCGAACAATTTATCGCCGTTACTGCGCTCAAATCTCGTCCGCAGGACGCGGCCATCGCCATCGATAGTCAAACGCACCACCGCAAAGGGAGCCGCACTCTGGTAGCTGATGGTCTCGCGGAAGGCATCTTTCAGTCGTGAGTGCAGGTAGGCGGTGTAATCGCTACCGGCCTGGGTGCCGGTGGCGCCGGGCATGCCGGTCTTGCCGCCGGCAATTTTGGTGCGCAGCGATTCAAGCGCAGCAGCCTGGCGCTGTTCCGCAGCCCTGGCGGCCAGTTTGGCCATCCGCTCCTGAAACCCGTGGTCTTCGCTGGGGGGGGCTTCACCGCCGCCAGTAACGGCTAGCGGTGCTGCGGCTGGTTTCTGGGGGCCGGCCTGGGGGGCGGTTGCTACGGCGTCTTCAGTCGTGGCGACTGCTTCCGGGGCCGGGCTGCCGGCCTGGGGGGCTGCCACCGGCAGGTTGACGACATCAACATAGTACGTGGTTTGCAGCTGACCCAGATCAGGGGCCAGCTGCTGCAGCCAGAGCATACAAACAAAGGCCGCCACGTGGGCCGTGGCGGAGAGGAGCAGCGTGACACCCAGCCAGGTATCTGATTGTCGGTGCAGGGCGAACATGCTTATTTCTGGGCCGGCTCCGTCACCATGCCCAACCGTTCAATGCCGGCACCCTTGATGTCGGCCATGGCCCGCACCACTTGTCCATAGGGCACACCGGCGTCGGCCTTCAGGAAGACCTCTTTCTTGGTGCGGGTAGCGAACAGCTCACTCAGGCGTTGCCGCAGGTCGCCGGCCGGCACCTCGTCCTTGTTGATGAAGGTGCGACCGTTGAGGTCCACCGCCACGATCACGGTGTCCTCCTGGGCATTCATCCCCTTGGTGTCGGCCTTGGGCAGATTGACCTGCACCCCCTGCTGCATCATCGGCGCGGTCACCATGAAGATCACCAGCAGCACCAACATAACATCCACCAGCGGGGTGACGTTGATCTCAGCCATCACACCTCGTTCGTCGCTTCCACGTCCCATAGCCATCTGCTGCTCCTACTTGCCGGTGATGTTACGCTGGACAATGTTCAGGAACTCGGTGGAGAAACTGTCCATCTCTTTAACCAGCACCCGAATCTTGTGCTGGAAATGGTTGTAGGCCATCACGGCCGGTATGGCGGCGATCAGGCCGATGGCCGTGGCCCGCAGCGCCTCGGAGATGCCGGGGGCCACCACAGCCAGCGAGGCCGATCCGGTACGACCGATCCCCTCAAAGGCCACCATAATCCCCCAGACCGTACCGAACAGGCCGATAAACGGAGAGGCCGAACCGGTGGTGGCCAGGAAGGTGGTGTATTTCTCCAGGCGATTGATCTCCTGGTTGGTGGCTCGACGCAGGGCCCGGGTGACGTTTTCGATGTCGCCAAGATCGGTGCTGACACCGGTCTGTTCCGGCTTGGCGTCGCCGTCCATCACCTGTTTCAGCTCGCTGTAGCCTTCATTGAACAGCATTACCAGCGGTGAACTGGAAAAACGGTCGGCCTGGGCGGCGATGGTGTCAAAGCGCTTGGTCTTCCAGAAGAAGTCCATAAAGCGGACCGACTCGCTGTTGGCCTTGTGGATCTGGAACAGCTTGTAGAAGATGATCGCCCAGGAAACCACCGAAAAGAAGATCAGGATTACGAAGACTGCCAACACGACCGGTCCGGTACCGGCCAGACTCAACATAGCTGTCACAACAAACCTCCAGATGCGCAACATTAAAACGCGTGGTGAAAGAGTAGACGCCTCAGGCTGAGGCGTCAAGTAATTCAGGAATTAGTCTAATAAAATTCAGGTCTTCGATCATTCAAGCAGGGGATTTGCGCCCGCCAGGCATCCATCGCCTCCCAGGAAAGCGGGGCCACGATCTCGCCCGGCAACTCACCGGCATCGGCCAGTACCTCGCCCTTGGGGTCGATGATCATGCTCATGCCGAAGAAATCCAGTTTGCCGATCGGGCCGCAGGCGTTGGCCGCGACCAGATACAGCTGATTTTCGATGGCCCTGGCCCGCAAAAGGGTGCGCCAATGTTCCTGACGCGGCTTGGGCCACTGGGCCGGGACGCAGATCACCCGGGCTCCTTCCAGGGCCAGGCGGCGTGACAGCTCAGGAAAACGCAGGTCGTAGCAGATGATCACGCCGAACGGGCCCAGCGAGGTCTCGGCCAGACACCAGTCGTCGCCCCCCTTAAAGGCCTTGTCTTCCCCCAAAAGCGAGAACAGGTGCAGCTTGCGGTAGCTGCCAATCAGACGACCGTTGTCGATGACATGGGCGGTGTTGTAGACCCGGCCGTCACCGGCCGGCTCCGGCTGGCTGCCGATGATCACCAGTTTGTGCCGGGCAGACAGCTCCTGCAGTTCAGCCACCACGGTCTCGGTCTGCTGGGCCAGCTCGGTCAGGTTTTTGTAGGCAAAGCCGGTGGACCACATCTCCGGCAGCAACGCCAGCTGGGCTCCCTGGGCAGCAACGCGAGCCAGTGCCTCCCGGACGTAGGCCAGGTTGGCGGCGATATCCCCCGGTTGAACCGAGAACTGAATGGCAGCGGCAGTGATCTCCATAACCAACTCCTACTTGTTGATCGGCGAGTTCAGGTACACGTTGATGTTTTCCAGAAAAATCTCGCGGGGCTTGCTGGTGCCGTCGCCGGGGGCCACCATCCCTTCCCGCTCCATCATTTCAATGATCCGGGCGGCACGGTTGTAGCCGATCCTTAAGCGGCGTTGCACCATCGAGATGCTGGCCTGTCGGGTTTCTGCCACCAGACGCAGGGCATCCTCCCAGCGCTCGTCCAGTTCCTCGTCGCCAAAGTCGGTCTTGTCGTCGCTGTCCTTCATCTCCAGGATCGACTTTTCATAGACCGGTTTGCCCTGTTTTTTGAGGAAGTCCACCACCCGCTGCACCTCGGCGTCGGAGACAAAGGCGCCGTGGATCCGCTGCAGACGGCCGGTGCCGGGGGGCAGATAGAGCATGTCGCCCATCCCCAGCAGGCTTTCGGCGCCGTTGCAGTCCAGGATGGTGCGGGAATCAACCTTGGAGGAGACCTGGAACGAGATGCGGGACGGCATATTGGCCTTGATCAGGCCGGTGATCACATCCACCGACGGCCGCTGGGTGGCCAGGATCAGGTGAATGCCGGCGGCCCGGGCCTTCTGGGCCAGGCGGGCGATATGCTCCTCCACCTCGCGGCCGGCCACCATCATCAGGTCGGCCAGCTCGTCCACAATCACCACGATGTACGGCAGGTGGCTGTGTTCCAGCGGCTCCTTGTCATCCAGTACAAACGGCAGCGGTTCTTCCCGGGAGGCCGGATCTTCACCTTCCAGCACCTCTTCCAGTTCTTCGATGATCTCTTCGTCCGGTATGGCCAGGGCGTCCAGTTCTTCGGCCTCGGCAGCCAGTTTGCGGTTGTAGGATTCGATATTGCGTACACCCTTGTCGGCCAGCAGGCGGTAGCGGCGTTCCATCTCCACCACGGCCCATTTCAGTGCCAGCGAGGCCTTTTTCGGCTCGGTCACCACCGGCAGCAGCAGGTGGGGAATCCCCTCGTACATGGAGAATTCCAGCATCTTGGGATCCACCATGATGAAGCGCACGTCACGGGGGGTGGCGGTGAACAGGAGCGACAGGATCATGGTATTGACTGAGACCGATTTGCCGGACCCGGTGGAGCCTGCCACCAGCAGGTGGGGCGCCTTGGCCAGGTCGGCCATTGAAGGCAGTCCGGCGATATCCTTGCCCAGGGCCAGCGGCAGCTTCATCCGGCTCTGCAGGAACTCCTCGCAGGTGAAGATCTCACGCAGGTAGACCGTCTCGCGGTCGCGGTTGGGCACCTCGATCCCCACCACCCCCTTGCCGGGGATCGGCGCCACGATCCTGATCGAGAGCGCCTGCAGGGCCATGGTCAGGTCGTCGGCCAGACCGGCGATCTTGCTGATCTTGATGCCGGGGGCCGGGGCGAACTCGTACATGGTGATCACCGGGCCGGGGGCGATCTCCACCACCTCGCCGTCGATGCCAAAGTCCAATAGCTTCTTTTCCAGCAGCCGGGCGTTGACCGCCAACGCCTCCTTGTCCACCCGGCGATCGCTGGCCGGCGGTGGGTCAAGCAACGAGAGGGGCGGGGTGTGGAAGCCTTCCTCCTGGGTGATGAAATCAAAGGTCTCCTGGACCGGCTTGTCCTTAGCCGCCTCTTTCTTCTTTTCTTTTTTGAAGAAGTTGGGCTTGGGCGGTGGTGGCGGTGGTGCCTGGGGTTTGATGATCGGTCCGCTGGACGGTGCCGGCTTGCCGGCTGCCAGGGCCTTGTCACGTTCCTGGTTGTCCTTCAGGTGGGCCTGCCGTTCCCGCCAGGCGGCCCACTTCTGACGCATGGTTTCCAGCCACCAGCCGGCAAACAGCACGAAGGAGAAGCGGCACAGTATCATGATTGAGGCCGCCAAGAGCGGCAGCAGCACCAGCAGGGCGCCGGTGGTGCCGACCACTGCCCGCAGGAAGCGGACCGTCAGGGCGCCGATGGCGCCGCCGGTAGGGACCTGTTGGCCGAACAGCACGGTGGATTCGAGATTGAAGGCGAACAGGGCCGACAGAGAAAAGAGCAGGCCGCTGAAGGCGGCCAGCTTGTAGCCACGCAGCCGCAGTTCCTTGAAGCGCAGCAGGTTGGAGGCCAGGAACAGCAGGGCGCCCGGCAGCAGATAGGCCGCCAGGCCGAACAGCATGAAGAACAGGTCGGCCACCTGGGCCCCCAGCCGGCCCCCCAGGTTGCGCACCCCGCCTTCGCTGGACCAGCTGTTCAGGGACTGGTCGGCAGCGCTGAAGGTCAGGAAGGCCAGCAGGATGAAGATACCCAGGGCGCCAAGCCCCATCCCCTGCAGCTCTTTTTTCAGTTTTTCCTTGCGGGCGTCGTCCACGGGCCGGTTCACACGAGTTGGTAGTCGATGGAAAAGGCCGGCGGGGTCATGATGGCCTTCTTCACCGAACAGAGACCGGCGGCCTTGACGATGGCGCCGCGGTATTTTTCAGGAAAGTCGGCCGGCAGCTTGATGGTCAGATTGACCGCTGCCAGGCGGCGCTTGCCCTGCTCGTCGGTCTCAAAGACCGCCTCTTGGGTAAGCTTGACCCCTTCGGTGGGGATGCGTCGCGCCCGGCAGAACTCCAGCACATACACCCCGGCGCAGGTGCCGATAGCCCCGAGAAAACAGGCAAAGGGTGACGGCGCGGCACCGTCACCGCCATCCTCGACGCTCTGGTCAGTTGCCAGGCTCAGGCCGTCGGGGTAGTGGGCGCTCACCCGCTTGTTGCCGTCAAGGGTGATCTCGATGGTCATGGCTGGGGCTCCTTGGCCGGTTCCAGCTTGGGCTGCTGGGCCGGTTGCAGGGCGTTCGGCTCGCGGCTGATGGTGAGCAGCTCTGTCATCGACTCGAACTGGTCCATGTACAGCTTGACGTCACCGGTCTCGCGCAGCAGAAAATCCTGGCGACGCTCCTCAAGGGCGCGCTTGATCCCCTCAAGTGCCTTGAATTTGACCTGCACCTTCGTGCTCAGGTTGGCCCGGGCCTCATCAAAATTGGGGAATTGCAGGTTAATCAGCGGGTCGTAGGACAGGCTGCGGGACCTGAAATTGGGGTATTCCCAGATGATGTTCCCCTTGCTATCGAGGATCTGGGCGGTCATGATCAGATAGTTGTAGTCGGCCTCAAGGGTCTCCAGCAGGTTGGCCGAAACTATCCGTTCCGGGCGGGTGATGCCGCTGATCACCACCACCATCAGGGCGTCCAGGCTGTTTTTGCGGATCAGCTCGGACATGCCGTCAGTCTTCCAAAAGTACTTATTATACTGGATTGAGGCGTCGTCACGCCGTTCACGGCGGAAGAGCTGTTCCTTGAACAGGGCCTGGGGATCGGTATCCAGCATGGTTACGGTGTAGAAGCTGTTGGTATTCTTGATCAGCCGCGTCAACGAGCGTTCGTACAGTCGGCTCTGTCTGATCAGCAGGTCGATCAGCTCCTCCCGCTGGGGGTGGCGGATGTCGGATTCGCTATCCACGATGATCGGCACGATGCCAAGCACCTTGACCTGTTCAGCAACACTGTCTTGCGGGACATTGAAATAGTTGTGGGCGCAGCCGCTGAAAAGCGGCAGCAGGGCCAGGCCCAGCAGCAGTACCAGTCGTTTCATGTCGCCTCCTCGCGTAGGATTGATGCAGGGTCTGCAACTCGCTATCTATACCAGATGCCCACCACTATTTCCAGCCAGTTCTGTCTGCACCGTCACCGGATATTTGATTGACAAGCATGCTCGGCTTACCGTACTGTTCCGCTTAACAATCTGCTTATCGAGAGTGGTGGAGGGATAAGGCCCGACGAAGCCACAGCAACCGGTCCCGGCAGGGACGTCAGGTGCTAAATCCTGCCGCAAGGCGAAGATGAGCGAGGTTTTCGGCGTACACCACCCAAAGCCCCTGCTCATCATGAACAGGGGCTTTTTATATGTCGGTCGGCATCGTCCAGGAACAGAGCATCACCTTTGACGCAGGCATCAGGCTGGAGAGCGGTCGGATCCTTGCGCCGGTGACCCTGGTCTATGAGACCTACGGCACTCTGAATGCCGATCGTTCCAATGCCATCCTGGTGGAACACGCCTGGACCGGTGACGCCCACCTGGCCGGCAAGCGACGGGAAGAGGAGACCAGGCCCGGCTGGTGGGATGCCATTGTCGGTCCCGGCCGGCTGCTGGACACCGAGCGCTACTTCGTGATCTGTTCCAACGTGATCGGCTCCTGCTACGGTTCCACCGGCCCCACCTCGATCAACCCCAAGACCGGCAAGCGCTACAACCTGACCTTCCCGGTGATCACTGTGCGTGACATGGTACGGGCGCAGGAGCTGCTGCTCAACCATCTCGGCATTGAGCGGCTGTTGACCGTGATGGGCGGCAGCATGGGCGGCATGCAGGCCCTGGAGTGGGCCACCCAGTACCCGCAGCGGATCGCGTCGGCCATCGTGCTGGCCACTACGCCCCGGCCCTCGCCCCAGGCCATCTCGCTGAACGCCGTGGCCCGCTGGGCCATCTTCAACGACCCCACCTGGAAAAAGGGGGAGTATAAGCACAACCCCAAGGACGGCCTGGCCCTGGCGCGGGGGATCGGTCACATCACCTTCCTGTCCGACGAGTCGATGTGGCAGAAGTTCGGCCGACGTTACTCGGCCAAGGATGGCCTGTTCGACTTCTTCGGCCAGTTCGAGGTGGAGCGCTACCTGAATTACAACGGCTACAACTTTGTGGACCGTTTCGATGCCAATGCCTTTCTGTACCTGGCCAAGGCCCTGGACCTGTACGACGTGGCCTGGGGCTACGAGTCGATGGCCGAGGCCTTCGGCCAGGTGACTGCGCCGATCCAGTTTTTCGCCTTTACCTCCGACTGGCTTTACCCGCCCTACCAGACCGAAGAGATGGCCACCTGTCTGCAGGCACAGGGCAAGCCGGCCGAGTACCACCTGATCCCCTCGGCTTACGGTCACGACGCCTTCCTGCTGGAACACGAGACCTTTGCCCCGCTGGTACGCGCATTTCTGGACCGGGCCGCCGGGGGCTAGCGGATGGCCTGCCCGCAGGGAGTTTGTCCCAAACTGTGGCGCAGCCTGCGGCACTCGGTTGGCCGGGCCATCGCCGATTTCGGCCTGATCAGGGAGGGCGACCGGATCTGCGTCGGTCTGTCCGGCGGCAAGGACTCCCAGGTCATGCTGCTCCTGCTGCGCGAGCTGCAGCAGCGGTCGCCGGTCCGCTATGAACTGCTGCCGGTCACGGTGGATGCCGGTTTTGCCGGGTTCGACGGCGATTCGATCCAGCGCTTTGTAGAATCGCTGGGCCTGCCGCTGCTGATTGAACAGACCGATCACGCGGCGCTGATCAACGCCAAACTGCGGCCCGGTTCATCCTATTGCTCCTTCTGCGCCCGCCTGAAGCGGGGGGCGTTGTACGGGGCGGCCCGGCGGCTGGGCTGCAACCTGCTGGCCCTGGGCCACCACCGTGACGATTTTATTGAGACCCTGCTGATGAACCAATTTTTCATCGGCACCTTGAAGGCGATGGCGCCCAGGACGTTATGTGACGACGGCGATATCACCGTGATCCGGCCCCTGGTCTACCTGGCCGAAGCTGAGATCATCGAGCTGATCCGGCAGGCCGGTATCAGCTCAGTCTCCTGCGCCTGTCCGGTGGCCGGCGACCCCGATCAGCAGCGCCAGCGGATGAAGCGGCTGCTCAAGGAGCTGGAACAGGATATTCCGCAGGTCAAAAATTCGTTGCTGGCTGCCTTGGGTAACGTGCAGCCGCGGCATCTGCTGGATACAACCGTCCAAAAGACGGTTAACGCAAAGCATGAAAGCAAGGCGCAATGACGCAGAGAAATGCACGACTGGAAGCGTCGTTTGCTGACAGGAAACTTTCTTTGCGCCGCTGCGCCTTTGCGTTAAAATGGTTTTGATTGGAAAGGATTTTATGTGATGCGTATCGGACATGGCTATGACGTCCACCGGCTGGTGGATGACCGCAAGCTGATCATGGGCGGGGTGGAGATACCCTGGGAAATGGGGCTGTTGGGACATTCGGATGCCGACGTGCTGCTGCACGCCATAGCCGATGCGCTTTTGGGGGCGTTGGCCATGGGGGACATCGGCAAGCACTTCCCCGACAGCGATCCGGCCTTCAAGGGGGCCGATTCGATGAAGCTCGTGGAACATGTGGTGGGATTGGTGCGGCAGCGGGGCTACCGGGTCGGCAACCTGGATGCCACCATCATTGCGCAGCGGCCCAAGATGGCGCCCCACATCCCGGCCATGCGGGAGAATATCGCCCGGGTCTGCGGGGTGGAGGTTGAGCGGATCAACGTCAAGGCCACCACGGAAGAGGGCCTGGGCTTCACCGGCCGGGCAGAAGGGATCGCGGCCCATGCCGTGGTGTTGATGGAAAGAATTGAAGAGGCGTAGATGCTTTTACCGATTTCAGATCAAGGATGATCTCAAGGCGGCGAGGATTTCGGCGACGCAGGCGTACACGTCAGTACGTCGAGGAGCCGCAGACGAGCCAACGAAGAGAGGGCCTTGATATGGAATCGGTTATTACATCTCCATGATGACGGGTAAGATCATCGGCCGCCGCTCAACGGTTTTCTTGAAAAAACGTCGCAGCGCCTGACGCAACGCCTGACGCACCTCGTCCGGCTCGCGCCGCATCTCGGCGTTCAGTTCCTGTAGTGCCTCCTGGGCCGTCAGGCGGGCCTGCTCCAGATAATCCTGGCTCTCATCCTCGTAGACCACACCGCGGGTCACGATCTCCGGCCCGTAGATCAGGTCGCCGCTGGCCAGTCTGATACCGACGATCGCCACCACCATGCCGTCCTCGGACAGGATCCGGCGGTCTTTGAGGACAATCTCGCCCACATCCCCCACCCCCTTGCCGTCCACAAACACCCGACCGGTCTCGATGGTCTCCTCAATGCAGGCGGTGTCGTTGTAGAAACAGACCATCTCGCCGTTCACCGCCAAGAGGCGGCGTTCTTCTGGGATGCCGACCTTGGCAGCCAGCCGGCGGTGCAGCACCAGATGGCGGTATTCGCCATGGATCGGCAGAAAGAAGCGGGGCTTGACGATGTTCATCAACAGTTTCAGCTCTTCCTGGCTGGCGTGGCCGGAGACATGCACCTCGGAGACCTTTTCGTGATGCACCTCGGCCCCACGGCGGTAGAGGTGGTTGATCAGCTCCGAGATGGTCCGTTCGTTGCCCGGTATCACCCGCGAGGAGAGGATCACCGTGTCGCCTTGTTCCAGCTTGATCTGCTTGTGGTCATCCATGGCGATCCGCACCAGGGCAGACATCGGTTCACCCTGGCTGCCGGTGGTGATCATGCAGACCTGGTCGCGGGGCATGTCCGACAGACACTTCAGATCCATCAGCAGGTCGTCCGGTATGTTCAGGTAGCCCAGTTCCCGGGCGATCCGCACGTTGGCGATCATCGAGCGCCCGTTCAGCAGCACCTTGCGACCGCAGGCCGCTGCCACATCGGCCACCTGCTGCACCCGCTGGATGTTGCTGGAAAAGGCCGCCACAATGATCCGGCCCGCGCACTTGGGGAAGATGTCGGCCAGCACCTCGCCCACGTAGCTTTCCGAGATGGTGTAGCCTTCACGTTCCACGTTGGTGGAGTCGGACAACAGCGCCAGCACCCCTTGATCGCCGTAGCGGGCAAAGCTGGCCAGGTCGGTCAGCTCGCCGTCCACCGGGGTCTGGTCCAGCTTGAAATCGCCGGTGTGGATCACCACCCCCTCCGGGGTGCGAATCGCCAGGGCGCAGCCGTCCACCACCGAGTGGGAGACCCGGATGAATTCGACGCTGAAGCAGCCCAGCGTGACGGTATCCCGTGGCTTGACCGGCCGCAGGTCGGCACCAAACTTGTACTCTTTCAGTTTTTCGGCCACAAAGCCCAGGGTCAGGGCCGTACCGTAGACCGGCACCGGTAGCTCCTGCAGCACAAAGGGCAGCGCCCCGATGTGGTCCTCGTGGCCGTGGGTCAGCAGGATGCCCCGTACAGACTCAGCCCGTTCACGCAGCCAGCTGATATCGGGGATAACGTAATCAACCCCCGGCATCTCGGCGTCGGGAAACATCAGGCCGCTATCCACCAGCAGGATGTCGTCAGCGCACTGGTAGACCATCATGTTCATGCCGATCTCGCCCAGACCACCCAGGGCAACGATGCGTAACGGCGAATTCGACGCTGCAGTTTGTTCAGTAGGCATGGTTAGGTTCCTTTGCGTAGCGGGGCCAGTGCGGCAATTTTTGCGTCGCAGCGGGCGATCCAGACTTTACCCGGCTGTATGAGCCAACGGGTGGCGTAGAAGGCGCTGCGCAGCGAACGGTAGGCGACCAGGGCCTGTTCGATGTCGCGGCGTTGCTCGGCAGCTTCAGCCAGGCCCCAGATGCGCTGGGCGGAGCGTTCGACCGTGGCGGAAAAAGGCAGGTACATCCGGATGGCCGACTCGTAGCCGGTCAGGGCCACCATGAAGTCGCCGCGCTGTTCACCGGCACGTCCCTCCTGGTACTGGGCCTGCTGGCGCTGCCGGACGTTGGCCCACAGCAGGCAACTGGCCAGCAGTATCATCAGCAGCGTGGTTAGCACCGTGCGACGCATGGATTACTCCTGGAAAAAATCAGGCAGCACCGTTAACAATGCCCCCAGCATCAGCAGTCCGACCCCGATCAGTACCAGCAGGGCGGCCAGGCTGTTCCAGGGGGTCTTCAGGCGATGGCTGGCAGGCAGCCCCCAGCCGATCAGCGCCAGGCCCAGCGCTGCCAGCAGCAGATAGCGCGGGGCAGTGATCATTGGCCGGCCAGCCCGCGAGCAATACTGGACTGCACCTCAGTCAGCAGATGTTCCTCAATTGCGCTGCGTTTGATTCCTTCCGGCACGGCAATGGGTGGTTGGATGTCGATGCTGATGGTGCCGCTGTAGAGCCGCAACGCACCGCCGGGGTTGATCTGGAAGCTGCCGTTGATGGTCACCGGCACCACCGGCACGCCAGCCCTGGTTGCCAGCAGAAAGCCACCCCGTTTGAACGGCAGTAGCCTGCCGTCGCGGGTGCGGGTGCCTTCGGGGAAGATGATTACGCTCGTGCCGCCCCGAATCTGATCGGCCGCAGCTTCCATGCTCTTCAGCGCCTGGCGGCCGTCGCCCCGGTCCAGCGGGATGTAGCCGCCATGGCGCATGGAGTGGCCGAAGATCGGGATCTCGAACAGCTCCTTCTTGGCGATCCAGGACAAGGGGCGCGGGAAAAAGCCCTGCAGGGCCAGGATATCGAAGTTGCTGGCATGGTTGCTCATTACCACGATCGGACCGTGCGGCAGCAGTTCGGCGCCGCTGACCCGTACCCGCACCCCGGCCAGCCGGATACCCAGCCGACCCCAAAAGCGGGCATGGGCAGCGTAGCTGCGGCCGCTGTGATCGAACAGGGTGCCGATGATGGCGCTCAGGGCGATCGGGAAGGTGAGCGGGAAGAAGACAGCCATGAACAGGAAGGCGCGCAGGGTAGCGAACAAAATGAACCACTCCTCTTGAAATTCCTGTTGAGTTTTAACGGTTTTTGTCGGCCGGGTCAAGTCGTCCGGCAAACCGGTTGCAGCGGCGGTGGTGGTGATGGTATAAGAGTGACCCGCTGAAACGACACGGCGCCAGCCAAGGAGGATACAATGGCCAGTCTGAATAAAGTGATGTTAATCGGCAACTTGGGCAAGGATCCGGAGGTGCGCTACACCGGTTCGGGTCAGGCGGTGGCCTCGTTTTCCCTGGCCACCAGTGAGCGGTTCAAGAACAAGCAAAGCGGCGAGTGGGAAGAGAAGACCGAGTGGCATCGGGTGACTCTATGGGGCAAGCAGGCCGAGGTGGCCGGCGAATACCTGGCCAAGGGCAAGACCGTCTTTATCGAAGGCCGTCTCCAGACCCGCAAATGGACCGACCGCGACGGCAACGAGAAGTACACCACCGAGGTCGTGGGCGAGCGGATGCAGATGCTGGGCGGTAAGGGTGATGGCGGTGGACGGCGCAGCGAGGCCGGCGGCGTGGCCGATACCACGGTCAGCTATGATGAGCCGCCGTTTCAGGATGACGACATCCCGTTCTAGCAGGTGTTATGCAAACACGATCAGCCTTAGCACACCTCCATACTCTGACACCTTTTCTGGTCGGGCTCCGATGGCGTTACGCCGTCGGGGCCTTTTTGCTGCTGCTGACCAACGGCTGCGCCCTGCTGATCCCCTGGCTGCTCAAGCTGACGGTCGAGGGGCTTAAAGAGCCGGCCGGCACCGGCTTCAGCACCGGGCAGTACGCGCTGGCGATTGCCGGACTGGCGCTGCTGCACTGTCTGGTGCGGATCAGTTCCCGCACCACCATCCTGCACGCGGCCCGGATCGTTGAATTCCGGGTGCGTGAGGCGCTTTTTCAACGGCTGCTGGCCTTGGATCTCTCCTTTTACAACCGCGAGCGGACCGGCGACCTGCTGTCACGTTTTAGCAATGATCTTGGTAACGTACGGATGCTGGTCGGCTTCGGCGCCATGAGCTTGCTGAACACCGCCATCATTTATCTGGCAGCGGTCTGGTTGATGCTGCTGATCTCACCCTGGCTGACCCTGGCGGCGGTGGGACCGCTGCCGTTGATGGTGTTGCTGGTGCGCCGGATCAGCGGCCGGGTCTTCAACCTGTCCCGTGAGGCGCAGGAAGAACTGGCCCGACTGTCGTCACTGGCGGAGGAGAGTGTCTCGGCGGTGCGGCTGCTGAAAAGCTATTGCCGCGAGGCCCACTTTGACGGCCTGTTTGCCCAGGCATCCCGCGACTGTCTGGACAAGAACCTCGAACTGGCCCGGGTGCGGGGGCTGGTGATGCCGATCATGGTGGCCGCCACCGGTATCGGCACCCTGGCGGTACTGTTTATCGGCGGTCGCCAGGTGATCACCGGCAGCATGTCGCTGGGTGACTTTGTCGCCTTTTCCGGCTACCTGGCACTGTTGGCCTGGCCCACGGCAGTGATGGGCTGGATCCTCACCCTGCTGCAACGGGGCGCCGCCTCCATGGGGCGGCTGAATGAACTGCTGGCCGCTACGCCGCTGTTGCAGACGGAGGTCGAACAGGCCGCCACCTTCCACCAGAGCCTCGAGCTGCGCCAGCTTTCGTTCAGCTATGGCGACCGACCGGTGCTGCAGCAGATGAGCTGCAGCATCCGTCCCGGCGAGCGGCTGGGTATAACCGGCACGGTGGGGAGCGGCAAGACCACCCTGCTGCGGATCCTGGCCCGGCTGCTGCCGGTGGCGCCGGGTCAGTTCCTGCTGGACGGGCGCGATGTCAACCGGCTATCTCTTACGTCGGTGCGTGGATTAGTCGGCTACCTGCCCCAGGAGGCCTTTCTCTTTTCGCGCAGCATTGCCGAAAACATCGCCTACGGCGGTGATGGTGATACGCGGCACGGGGCGGAGCAGGCCGGCCTGACCTCAGATCTGGAGGGCTTCAGCGATGGTTCGGCAACCCTGGTCGGTGAGCGGGGAGTGACGCTTTCCGGTGGCCAGCGGCAACGGGTGGCCCTGGCCCGCGCCCTGGTGCGGGAGCCGGCCCTGCTGCTCTTGGACGACCCGCTGGCCAGCGTTGATGCCGGCAAAGAAGACGAGATACTGGATGCGTTGGCCGCCAACTGGCAGGGCAAGACCGTGGTGCTGGTTTCGCAGCGCCTGTCGGCCTTTCGGGATTGTCAGCGGGTGCTGGTGCTGGATGAGGGGTTGATTGTGGAAGAAGGGGCACCGCAGGAGCTGCTGGCCCGCAACGGCCGCTATGCCGAGCTGGCTCGTCTGCAGGGATTTTCTTGACCCTTGCCCCTTGACCCTGCCTTTAAAACGGATACCCTAATCCAACATACACCGCCGGCCCTTCCTTACCAAAGCCCACATCAACCCGGCCGACGATATTGGGCCTGACCGTGGCCCGGAAGCCGATGCCGGGGTTGAACTCGAAATTGCTCCAGGCCGGCTTGCCCAAGTTTTCCATCACAGCCCCCATATCCATGAAGGGGGCCACTTCCCAGTCGGCGGTCACGTTGAACACCTCCCAGCGGAACAGGCGTATCCGCTCCTCCAGGTTCAAGAGCAGGAAACTGTTGTCGATAAAGCGGTTGCGGCCGTAGCCGCGCAGGGTGTTTTCGCCCCCCAGGATGCTCTGCTCCAGAAACGGCACCTTGTCGGCGGTGGAATCCCCCAGGATCTGGTTGTACATGGTTCTGAAGACGGTGGTGAACCGTTTGGACTCGTCGTGGGGCACGTAGCCCTTCAGCTCCAGCTCATAGTGACGGTAGTCGGCGGCGCCGCCTAAGGCCTTGATGGTCGGTTCAAAGGTAAAGCGGGCATAGCCGCCGTAAGTGGGCAGGATCTTGGTGTCGTAGGTGCTGTAGATCAGCGAGATGCGCGGGGCATGGGTGGTGAAGCCGTTCACGCCGGGCACCTCAGCAGCAGCAAAGCGATCGGTGATGAACGGTATGCCGTTCACCGCACCGTGTCGGATGGCCACATCCCGAAAGCGGTGACCCAGCTCCAGATAGTAGCGTCGGCCCAAAAACCAGGTGGCTGAGATGTTGTAGGTCAGTTCGCGGTTGGTGTAGTTGGTCTCCAGCTCCACCGGGGTGCGGGCGTTGAAGCCGAAGAAGCGGGATGATCCGTCGGCAAACCAGCCTGCAAAGGCCTTTAGTTCCAGGTTGCCGTGTTGCAGGCCGGTATCGATGTACCGGGCCTCGTAGTCGAAGTTGATCTCTTGGGAGCGTGACAGGTTGAACTCGACGCTGCGCTCTCGGCTGGGGTTGATGGCGCCGTACAGGGTGCCGGTCAGGCCGAAGTTCTGGTTGTAGTTCAGCTGCGGCGCCACCAGCGAGTAGACCTCATCGCCTTGGTTATGGATCAGGAAGGCGGTCAGGGCGCCAAAGGTGATCCCTTCGTTGGGGCTGTTGGCGATCACCGGCAACGGGATCGAGACCACCTTGACCTGCTCGCCGCAGGACTCATCCGTGATCAGCGGCAGCTCCTGACGGGGGACAAGGCTGGTGCAGGCGGCAAGACCGAGCGTAGCGCAGAGCAGCAGCAGGTGTGCGGCGCGTGATATGCCGGGCAAAAATCGCATAAGACGTCTTTTTAGCGCGCTTTTTCAGCAGGTGTCAATTACTCATGCAGTGGCCTGCTTTTGTTGCTTCGCGACCCGATACCTGTTACTCTGGCCCATCTTTCACGTTGCTGTCCGCGGAGTTGTTGCTGCCATGAAACTGAATGCAAAACTGGTCCTGATCATGATGTCGCTGCTGCTGACGGTCATGCTGGCCCTGTTTTTGCTGAACCAGTACTCTCAGACCGTGCTGGTGGAAGAGATTCAGGACAGCTCCCAGGAGATCTCCAAGGCGGTGCAGCTCAGTATCGCCGATCTGACCTCCGGCACCGAACATTCCCGCCTGATGGAATACCTCAAGGATGCCCGCCACAAGGGCATCAACGAAATCAATATCATTGACATCGACGGCGAGATCATCGACTCCTCGAACCCTGAGAAGATCGGCGACAAGCGTGACCTGAAAAAGCTGGAGATCGGGACGAAAAAACCGTCGCCGGCTGAACGGGGCGGTTCATTTCTGACCCAGAAGCCCTACGAGGTGGTGGTGCCGGTGATCATCGGCGATGAACACTGGGGCTATGTCCAGATCAACATGCTGCTGGACAATATCCGTGACATCCAGCGGGCCAACTTCATCAAGCGTCTGGTGGCCACCTGTCTGATCTTTGCCGTGGGAATCGCCTTCACGGTCTACCTGGCGCGGCGGTATACCGAACCGATTCAGCGCCTGGCCGAGGACTTCACGAAGGTCTCGGCCGGTGACCTGTCGGTGACCCTGCCGGTGGAGAGCAGCGACGAGATCGGTGAGTTGGCTCAGGGCTTCAATGAGATGGTGGCAAAGCTGCGCGAGCGGGAGGCGCTGGAGAAGCGGCTCTACGAGGCAGAACACCTGTCACGGGTTGGACAGCTGGCCTCCGGCATCGCCCATGAGATTCGCAACCCCCTCAATTACATCAGTCTGGCCATTGACCATCTGCGTAGCGAGCTGGTGGCTCACAACCCTGAGCAATGTGCCGAACTGACTGCCATGACCGACAAGATCCGCGATGAGGTACGGCGGGCCAACTACATGGTGGTCAACTTCATGAACTACGGACGTCCCTTGAAGCTGCGTAAAACAACTATCGCCTATGCCGATCTGCTGGAGCGCACCCTGTCGGTGCTGGCAGATAAGCTGGACGAACAACGGGTAACCATCGTCAAACAGCTGGCCACCGACCTGCCGTTGCTCCACCTGGATGCCGAGCTGATGCGTAACTGCCTGACCAATTTTATCACCAACGCTGCCCAGGCCATGCCGGAGGGGGGCAGCATCACCCTGGGGGCCGAGCGGGACAGCGTACCGGGGTGGGTGCGGCTCAGTTTTGCCGATCAGGGCTGCGGGATTGCCGCTGAGGATCTGGACAAGATATTCCAGCCCTACTTTACCTCAAAAGAGGTCGGTACCGGCCTGGGTCTGGCGATCACCGAGCGGATCGTCAAGGAGCATGGCGGCGAGATCCTGGTGGCAAGCAGCCCAGGCCAGGGGACCGTTTTCACGGTGCGCCTGCCGATGGAGGAGGAAACGGCATGAACGGCAGTATCCTGATCGTTGACGATGAAAAGGCCCAGCGCGAGATCCTGACCATGATCCTGCGGGGTGCCGGCTATGATACTGCTGAAGCCCCGGGTGTCCGGGAGGCGCTGGCCCTGCTGGACAAGCGGGAGTTTGACCTGATCCTGACCGACCTCAAGATGCAGGGCCAATCCGGCCTTGAACTTCTGGAGCAGATCATGGCCGACGACCCCCAGCAGTGTGTGATCCTGATGACTGCCCACGGCTCCATCGATTCGGCGGTGGGGGCCATGAAACGGGGGGCCTTCGATTATCTGGAAAAACCGCTGGAGCGGGAAAACCTGCTGTTGACCCTCAAGCGGGCCTTTGAACGGATCGCCCTGGTACGGGAAAACCGGGTGCTGCAGAAACGGGTGGCCGAGATTCAGCACATCCCCTCGATCATCGGTGACCATCCCAAGATGAAAGAGGTCTACCGGATCGTCACCAAGATCGCCTCCACCAGCTCCACGGTGTTGATCTACGGCGAATCGGGCACCGGTAAAGAGCTGGTAGCCCGGGCCATCCATGACGGTTCGCCCCGCAAGGATCAGCCGTTCATGGCCATCAACTGCGCCGCCATCCCCGAAACCCTGATCGAAAGCGAACTGTTCGGCCACGAAAAAGGCAGCTTCACCGGCGCCAATGCACGGGAGATCGGCATTTTAGAGGCGGCCAACGGCGGCACGGTCTTTCTGGACGAGATCGGCGAGATGAACGTATCCATGCAGGCCAAGCTGTTGCGGGCGATTCAGGAAAAGGAGATCCGCCGGGTAGGGGGTAAGCTCAACCTGCCGCTGGATGTGCGGATCATCTCCGCCACCAACCGTGACCTGGAGCAGGAGATCAAGAAAGGCGCCTTCCGCGAAGACCTGTATTACCGTCTGAATGTGCTTCGGATCAACCTGCCCCCGCTGCGGGAGCGGGGCAGCGACATTGCCACTCTGGCCGATTTTTTTATCAAAAAATACAGCGCTGCCTCCGGCATCGCCGTCGAAGGCATTGCCAAGCCGGCCCTTAAGCTGCTTCTAAACTACACCTGGCCCGGTAACGTGCGTCAGCTGGAGTCGGTCATCGAGCGGGCCGTGCTGATGGCCGAAGGCAGCATCATTCAACCTGAAGACCTGCCGGCCGAGATCGGCAGCCTGGCGGCCCAGGGCGGAGTGGTGCCGTTCGAGCTACCTCCGGAGGGGATTAACTTCGAAGAGATGGAAAAGGCGCTGATCATCAAGGCCATGGAACGGGCCGACTGGGTAATCGGCAAGGCTGCCCCGATCCTGGGGTTAAGCTACAAGACTCTGCAATACCGGCTGGAAAAGTACGGGATAGGGAAGTCGGAAAGAAAAGGGCGCTAGCGTCATGGTAAGAGCTTAAGGATGGGATCTTCCGCTAGTACTATGACATTGAAGGCTTTGAGTGATATGCTGGCCGTCCAGTCGGACCTGGAGCTGGCCGTCCTGATCGGCAGCCGTGCAAACGATACGGCCGGTCCGAACAGCGATTGGGATATTGCACTGCAATGGTCGCGTGATCTCAGTTTCATGGAACTGCTAGCCGCCACGGAAGGGCTCCGCAACAGGCTGGCAAAGCTGCTGGGGGTTCCGGAAACAGCGATTGACCTGATCGACCTGCCCACTGCCCGTCTGGCCATGCGAGCAGTGGTCGCTGAAGAGGGAAAACCATTGAAAGGCGCTGAAAGCCTGGCCTGGTACCGTTTTTTGCAACGTACCTGGCGGGAGCTTGAAGAGCTGTACTGGGAGCAGATCTATGCGGCTTGACCTGTATCAGGCAGAAACGGCCTTGATTGCCAAACAGCAAACAGCACTTTTGGATGAGGCTGGTGAACGTTTGCTGACGGGTTCCTCACCCCTGTCGCGGTTGGAGCAAAACGGCGTACTGCATGCGATGCAACTGTTGGTGGAGAATGCCGTGGGTAAAGCGAAACACCTGCTGAAAGCCCATCAAAAACCGGTGCCGGTGTCAGCCTATGACTGTTTTGTTGCCCTGATTGAGCTTGGCGTGGTTGCCGAACAGGATCTGCCGGCCTGGAACGCGGCCATAGGCCTGCGGAACAAAATTGTGCACGACTATATGAACATTGATATGGCGCGAGTTATGGAATTGGTGCGTCTGGGGCACTACCGCTTTATTACGATGTTTCTTCTTGAGCCTATTACTATAGGTGACGACACCTGCCACCGTGCTGAGTAGCGCTGTTTGATCTGCCGCCGGAGGGGATCAACTTCGTGGAGATGGAAAAGGCGCTGATCATCAAGGCCATGGAACGGGCCGACGGGGTAATCGGCAAGGCCGCCCCGATCCTGGACTTAAGCTACAAAACCCTGCAGTACCGGCTGGAGAAGTACGGCATTGAAAAGCCGGATAAACGCGGGAGGTGATCCTCAATCTTTTGCGTAGATTTGCCGAAAAGAACAATACTGCTTGATAGTTAGGTGGTTGCCAACGGTATGCTGGTTTCGTCCGAAAAGCATCAACCGGAAGTCTTCGGGGATATCTTGCGGCTTTTGGAGTCATGTGCTGGTGATAAAACCGTAGAGAGTTACAGCAGGCATTGGGATTGAAACATGAATTGCCATGAAATGTTGAAGTGTTAGATGTTAGTATTGCAGAGTATTTTGTTCATTAAATATGTGTTGCATCCGTAGGATGAGAGTCTTTCGTATTTTAGTTGAAGCGTCTTGGGTTCAGCAGCCCGCAGTGTTGGTGGATCTTTAGCAGGAAATAGCTGACGTCTCTGTACCCATAGGCCATTCGCTTTAACCGTTTGATCTTGTTG
>Ga0302250_1000079_pt1 | contig 150740 bp, 198 predicted proteins | sample AAG_RA_Asp_MG_FD_193536 | JGI IMG/M metagenome (GOLD analysis project Ga0302250, IMG submission 193536) | Enriched activated sludge microbial communities from anaerobic digester in WTTP, New Holstein, Wisconsin, United States - AAG_RA_Asp | ecosystem: Engineered > Bioreactor > Anaerobic >... | reverse complement strand
CATACGGCTCTCCTATTTGCGCCAAGAGGCGCGGGTTATTTCCTTTCGGTTTCTTCGATTGACCGAATAGGGTAAGTACCGTGCCTTGGGCACAAAAAAACCCGCAAAGGCAATATTGCCAGAGCAGGTTGGTGGAAAACTATGTATTCAATTGTATGAACAGACAACGCTATTACAAGCCGCTTCCGTTCTTGGTACTGGTTGAGTCCCGAACTTGATGATCAGAACTGTTGTCCCGGGTTACTTGGTAATCAGGGATGCTTGGATGAAGTTGCGTCATAAACGCAAAGACCTCATACAAGGAAATAGATAGTCAAAAAGTAATATAATTCCTTAACCCAGTCAATAAAAAAGATATTTGCCACGGCATGAATTTTATTATTATTGACTCGGTAAATTTATTATGTTACTTGCACCGCGTATCAAATGGAGGAGGTCCAATGGTAGAACGTTGTGCATTACCAAAAGATGTAATAAGCCAGATAGCGGCAATGAAGCCGATTAAACCATTATTCCCTATCCGTTTTGGGGCTGGTGTTGTCAATGGGCTAAATCTGGCTTGCCCTAACTGTCAAACATCCGTGCCTATTGAACGAGTAAGAGGGAATATCTCCAGCTTCAGCCATTCTGCCTCTATTTCTGGATTTGCTGCGTGCCCAGCATGTAAAGGCTGGTCATCATTCGAAATACGATTTAGAGATGATGGATCCATGCTGGTTAAGAATGAAGATGGCTGGGAAGAAATTCCACCACGTTCAATGGGGATTTTTCAGAGGATATTTCGCTATTTGCGGATTATATGAAAAAGGAACGTATATGTCGAAGATGTTGGGAAATTTAAGTTTTGCTATAACCATTATGTTATGCAGCGTAATCCCTTGTATTTCTGCAAAAATCCCTGTTAGAGTTATTGATGGTACCGTCACAAAGGTGTCTGATGGGGACACTATCCAGGTAACTGACCATCTTGGGACTAAAGTTAAAGTCCGTTTTTATGGCATGGATGCACCGGAAACGCCAAAAGTGAATAGGCAAACTGGTATTGTAAATAAGCCCGGGCAACCATTTGGACAAGAAGCAGAAGCAGTGTTACGTACCAAAATCTATAATCAACGTGTCCGGCTGCAGGTAATGGACGTTGATCGATATAAACGCTTGGTATCGATTGTCTGGCTTGGAAATCGAAACATCAATATTGAAATGGTTTCAGAAGGTTGGGGGTGGGCTTACAGACAGTATCTTGGCGGGTCTTACGTGCATGAATTCATTCAAGCAGAGACAAGTGCCAAGAGGGCCCGAAGGGGACTTTGGCAGCAGTTAAACCCTCAATCACCTGCCGATTTCCGAAAAGCTTTGAAGATTCGTGGGGCAGGAGATTACTACTGATTTTCAAGAGATTATTTCCATAGCGCCCTACCCCGCCAATCATCAGGGAACCCCATCTGTTTGAGGTAATTTGTCGGCATCGTAGATAGCAAATCCAGAAGCCTTCTTTTCCAAGATCCGCAAGGATTAATTGCTTGCATTAGATGAGCCATCACAACTAAATAATTATAAAGACAATGAGACAGGTGTTTAACATGCTCCGGGTCGTCAGGCCTCCCAGGTGGGATCATTTCGTTACGCAGCTGCTTAATAATTGGAAGTTTCATTGTAAAACGCCGATTCCATATACGGCCATGGTGGGCGCAGGTATTTCTCACAATCGTTAATCTGTGTAATACATCTTCCAATATTTCAGCAGTTGGTAAGTTTAGTTTACTGGCAATATTCTTTTTTACGCTATTGTCTACTGTATTTTTAAGCCATCTTGAAAGTGTGCCTAAAGACATCGTTTCCACGATAGCCCAGATCGGTGGCAGGGAAGGATTTTTATAATTTTTTTTGTAATGTACAACAAAGGACTCCCTACTAGCTTGTAACTCAGCAGCAATTTTTGCTAAATCACAGGAATGTTGCGACGGTTCTTTGAAATGCTCAGCCTGCATGTGAGCATGGCTACCAAATTTAATTCCCATTGAGTTGGCCCACTGGGTTCTCACTGAAACTTCAATTCTTTCTATGGCATCCATAATTAGAAGTCGAAGTTTCCGATCAAAAACGTATAGCTCCAGAATTTGTTCGAAATATGTATTTGGTAAAAATTTGTGATTGCGATGGCCATTGGCTGAAGGTTGCTCGAATGGCAACCAGTAAGCACTGAGCCGATAATAACCTATTGTAGCAAGATAATGTTCTAGCTGGGTGGGCTTATTAAGAAGAAGTCCGCGGGATTTAAGAAGATGGGCCTGCTTTTGAATGGTTAAGGGGCTTTTGGTGTATTCCACACATGTACCCATAAATAATTAACCCCCCAGTTTGAGCATTATATCTCAAAGAGATATAAGAGGCTTGGGGGGTGTTGTTAAGTTTGTAATAACAGAAAAATGCACTTTTGAGAAGAATTATTTTCTATAGAGAAATATTTTTACTATAATCCTCTTCCAAACTACTTCCCCGTTGATTGAAAATATATTTCCGTTCTGATATGGTGCGCACATGGAAAACACCTTGGCACTCAAAATTCCTGCTCACTTGCAAGAGGTATTTGCAAACTTACCTCAAGAGGAACAACAACGCATTCTGGATATTGATGATCCGGATTTCAGGGAGATGCTGATTTCTGTTCACCAGCCTAGTGCAGCTATAGCTGATGATGCAAAATTGCAGGCTGATTCCATTCAAGAAATTGTTGTCAAGGCCGCCTCAAACGAGCAATTGCGCCTATTCTCGCCCTTCCCTACTGAATTGACCCGGTGTTCACCCTTTTTCCCTTTATCTACTCAGGAAATGGCAAAGAGACCTTTTCTTGAAGACCTGGTTATCGCAGATCACAGTTGGGGGCAAGTTCGGTTCTCAGGCCAGAAACTCAGCGTTTATGACGAAGATATGCTGATGATCCTGCTTGCCGCTATCAACGAAACAAGCAGGAGCAGAACTGCTGAAGGATATACTTACAAAGGGTCCCTTTCGCGCCTATTAAAGATTAAGGGCATTAATAACCCCGGCCAGAACCACAGAGAAGAAGCTTATGCTTCTTATAAGAGAATGTCAGGTTCTACATTTGAAATTGACACGTCCCCTACCCGCAAAAATAAGCCAACCCGAGGCGGCAAGTCCGTTGTTACGAACATTATTGCCAACCTGTCATATGATCGTAAAGCTGGATTGCTTGAAGCAACTGTAAACCCATATTTTTATGAGATGTATTGTCGTGGCGAAGTGACTTGGATCGAAATAGAAATTCGTACAAAACTCAAAAGCCCTATTGCCAAAGCGTTGCATCGCTTTATTATGTCACATGCTAAAGACTTTTGGACCGGCCCACTAATGCTGCTTGCTGAAGCCTTGAACCTGGACACAAACCTTCCGAAGATCAAGATCCGAGAACGACTCAAAAAAGCAATTGCGGAGCTTGTTGAATATGATGTTTTAACTTCCGGCAGCTCTATTGCCGCTGATAATGTCACACTGCACCGAGTACCTCGCAAACAATCAAAAAGACAGCAAATTGAATGCAGGCAGTAAGACATAGCGCGGATAACCTACAAATCAATAATCCTTGTTTTTCTAACAGTTACGCACTTAAACACGAAGTACCGATGCATGATAAAGACTTATCGCGGATAGGTATATGCCGAAATCGACCATATTTCTGCCTGTTAACACTCTTTGTGTATAATATTTTGTTTTAACATCGAGACATAGCGCGGATACTGAATGAATATTGTACAACTACAGAAGCAAGACATTTCGCGGATAACCTGACTTTTAAATAACACTGTATTCTAGGCATTTACACATAGACATTGGATGTAGAGGTAACAGGCTTTGCCATGGGTGGTTTCAGACATATCACGGATAGATGGTAATGGGCTATATTTGTTGAACATACAAAGACATATCGTGGATAGCTTGTAAGTATTCAATTTTTCGTCCCCCAGGAGAAACCTGTCAGACATATCGTGGATACCTTATAACCATGATAAAGACGGATCGATGCAAGACATATCACGGATAGACAGAATAGACACATCACGGATGGTTTTAAGACGTGTCGTGGATATATTTAAGACTTCACGCGGATAGTTCACGACATAGCGCGGATAATTTCAAGACTTTTCGCGGATAAAATCAGCTGCAAACGCCTTACTGATCAGTGTTTACAGCCCTTAAAGGGTTTTAAAGGGGTTATAAAGGTTTGAAAAGTATGAAAGGTTAAATCTCTTTTTTTTGGCAGAAAAAAACCCCTGCTCTTGTAGAGGAGGGGTTGATAGCAGTTTAGGTTTATAAAGGAGGTAACTTTAACTCTTTCTCTGCCCTGGCCACAGAGGCCTCCATTTCTTTCCTTACGTAATAGCTTTTATTCCCAGCGCATGAAAGCATTGCAATGCGTTCTATTCTCTTCACAAGCGATACTGGTAGATTAAAAGGTGTGTTTTTAAGAGGTTCGCCCATTACAGGGCGCCCCATTTGGCTTACAGGCGATGTTTCAATTGTTTTCACTTCTTTACTTTTGATTTTGGCTTTAGCTGCCGGCCTTGAGGCGGTTTTGGGGGTTGCTGTTCTTTTCGTTTTCTTTTCACTGCTTGTTTTCCCTACTCCAGTTGCAATATCTCTAAGTTCTGCTTGCTGCTGCACCAGATCGTCAAGACTTTTTGCTTTGCTCTCTGATGGTTTTTGAGGAATAGTCGCCATACTTATTTCTCCTTACTTTTCAATATTTCGAGAATTTCATCAAATACCGCGTTCATCTCGCGTTTTGTTTTAGCGTCGTCTGATTCGACGACCCCCTTCCCTTCAGCAATAGTCTTCTTGAATGACTCTCTGAAATATAGCTTGTTGGTAAGGACCTCAACCTCATCTTTGTATTTATCAAGTTCTTTCAGTATTTCTTTACCCATGATTCTGTTTGGAATCACCTGGTTCATAAGGAATCTTGCCTCTACATCCTGGATCCCCCTAACCTGTCTCAATACTTTAATTGTGTCGCTTGTTGCCCATATATCGTAGACACTTGGCAATACCGGTATAATTATGATGCCGTTATCATTTGCCGACCCCATTGCTGATGCAAGTATCGGCGATATTGTTTCTCCACCACAGTCAACAATCGCTATATCGAATGACTCCTTATATTTGGGTAAATCTTTATGGATAGTTGGGGTTGTTGTTACTGAGGCCACAATATCATCTGCTTGTCTTACGTCTCTCCAATCGGCTGAAGATTTTTGAAGGTCACAGTCATTTAGAAGAACCCTCATCCCTCTTTGTGCCGCTACAGAGGCCAGGTTGACCGAAATCGTCGATTTCCCAACACCACCCTTGGTTGCAATTACAACAACAACGTACATATGACTCTCCTTTAAAAACACTTAAGAGGATGTAAAATATTATAAAACCACTTATCATAAACTAAGTACATTTACAAGAAGATAAATACTAATAATATAAAATAATCACTTTTAAGGGATATTAATTGACACTATAAGATATTAAAGCGGTTTACAATCATATAAGACACTTTATTACAAAGTAATTTCACATAAGAGGCTTTATAACATATTAAGACATATTATATACAAATAAGACATGGTAAATACAATAAAACGCTTGACCACCTGAGCCGTTTTTACTACAAAGTGGCTGCAGCAAAGTGTGCCAATGTGAAATCAACAAAACGGTTGGAGCGTGCATAATGAAAATAGGTCTTATTGACTATAAGGGTAAGCTGGTTAACCTGGCTCTGCTAAAGTTGTCGGCCTTTCATAAGGCTAGTGGAGATGAAGTTGTATTAAATCCTGCTTCACCAGAGGGTTTAGATAAAACATATGTTTCTGTGATTTTGAAGGAAAACAGAGATAAAGCGGTTAAACAATATGGGCACTACCCAAATGTCGAATTTGGAGGCCCCGGCTACTCATTGGATGCAAAGCTCCCGCTGGAAGTGGATAGAATGAGGCCTGATTATAATCTGTATAGCTTGCTTGATGTATATGAAAATATCAAGATGAGACCAGGCCCAATAGAGTCCAAAATGAAGTTAGCCGGAGAGTTGATGAATGCGGGAATAGGGTACACCACAAGAGGGTGCCCAAATAGCTGTAGCTGGTGTGTTGTCCCAATTTCGGAGGGTAAACTTCACTCTGTTGGTTCAATTGGAGAATTGATCAACCCTAAAAGTAATATAGTGATGATCATGGATAACTCTTTCACCGCTGATCCTGACTGCCTGGAGAAGATGAAAGAAATCAAGGAGAGGAAGTTACGAGTCAATATTGTTCAAGGTGTAGATGTCCGCAGAGTTACACCTGAAATAGCTCGGGCACTATCCGAGTTAAACCACTACAAATCTCTTCACATGGCATGGGATGTAAAGCAAACTGAAAAGTCTGTTTTTGGAGGGATCAATGTCTTGGCAGAATTTGTGAACCCATCGCGTATGATGGTTTATTGCCTATGTGGTTACAACAGCACTTTTGAAGAAGACATGTATCGTGTTGTGAGGCTCAAAGAGCGCGGTCTTCGACCATACATAATGCTTTACAAGTCTCCATTTGACACGAAGGAAGCAACAAAAACAGATTATGTGAAAATTAGGCTTCAGCACTTCAAGCGGTGGGTGAATACCCCGAAAGCCTTATATAAAAAAATTGCTTTTGATGATTATGAGCCCTGGGTGAAGGTTAGAAATAAGCTGCCAGGTGCTGTAGGGGCATCACAAATCAGCATGTTCTAAAGAGAGAGAAGGTTACAATGACAATAAAATTGAGGAAAGCGGAAAAAAGATGGGAATTGATGCAACCTGATAATGAACAGGTTAGGTCGATTTCTCAAAAATTCGGAATATCGGAGATATTGGCAACCGTATTGGTAAACAGGGGCGTATCAACAATTGAAGACGCACAAGGATACTTATCTCCTGGTCTCGCTACGCTATGTAATCCCATGCTCATGAAAGACATGGACAAGGCTGTCAATAGAATCGCCCAGGCAATAAGGAAATGCGAGAACATAGGAATATATGGTGATATGGATGCGGATGGTTCCGGAGCAAGCGCAATTTTAAAGCGGTTCTTTTCGGACCTGCTTTATGACAAAGTGACGACTTACATACCAAACAGATTTAAACATGGATATGGCCTACACGAAGAATGTATTGACGAACTAATTAAGCAGGGTGCTCAGATAATAATTACAGTGGATGTGGGCATAGGCGCTATCAAAGCGGCAGCATACGCCAAAAGAGCAGGGGTTGACCTAATTATAACCGACCATCACGAAGCCCCAGAAGTGCTGCCTGAAGCAATAGCAGTCGTAAACCCCAAAAGAAAAGATTGCCCATTTCCGTTCAAGTCATTGGCTGGTGCGGGCGTTGCGTTCTATTTAATCATTGCACTACGGAAAGCGCTGCGAGACCAAGGGTACTTCCGATTATTTAAGGAGCCTGACATAAGGGACTACCTGGATATCGTAAGCCTTTCCACAGTTGGTGATTTGGTTTCGCTTACAGGTGAAAACAGAAAACTTGTAAAGCATGGTATTGAGTTGATCAACACTGCACCGAGTACTGGCATAAAGGCGCTGATGGATGTTGCGGGAGCGGATATGGTGTCTGCAACAGACATTGCCTTTATGTTGGCCCCGAGGATCAATGCGGCGGGGAGGCTAGACACGGCGAACCATGCCCTGGAACTGCTTTCTACAAACAGCGCACCTGAAGCTGGGCAGTTAGCTGAGTTGCTGGACCAGCTAAACAGCAGAAGGAAATCGTTAGAAGAACATACAATTATCGAGGCACTAAGAATATTGAAAGACAATGAAAGTCTGTGGGGTAAAAAAACTATAGTGCTTGCCAGTAATGAGTTTCATGCCGGCACACATGGGATTGCGGCCAGTAAACTGGTGGAAATGTTCAATAAGCCGACTATTCTCATTGCTGTTGATGATGAAAAACGAATTGGGAAGGGGTCATGCAGAAGCATCAAAGGATTTGATATCCACACAGGTCTCGCAAGCTGCAGCAGCATGCTGAATGGTTTTGGAGGCCATACCGCCGCCGCTGGTCTTACAATAGATATTGAGCGTATTCAGGAATTTGCAGATGCCTTCGAAGCATATGCGCAAAATGAGCTTACTGATGAGGACATGCAGGCGACTATAGAGGTAGACATGGAGCTCAAGGCCGATAAAGTTACTATGCAGCTTCATCGCGAACTCTTGGCAATGGAACCCGTTGGGATGGGAAATCGTCAGGCTGTTTTCATGTTGAGTGGAATGATTGTTAAGGAAAGGAAAATATTGAAAGAAAAACATCTTAAACTGAAGCTTTGTGCAGGGGGGAAAGATATAGATGCAATAGGGTTTAATCTGGCCGATTTTGGGGCACACGACGTTGTAGATGTAGTGTTTAACCTCGATGTGAATGAATGGAGGGGGAACAGAAATATACAGCTAAAGCTGAAAGACATTAGACGTGCGCATTAAGGTGAAGTGAACTTTATGGGTTTTACATGGTAGCCGACATAAAGCGGGTGTGTGGGATATCCATCTTTGTTAACTTTTAGACAATATGGCTGAATGTGTTCTTTTGTGAGCAGAGTTAGTACTTCTTTGCCTCGGCCGAGATGCTGACCATGCTTTCCCCAGGCACAAATAACCATTAATGCCTTTTTTGCAGCTTCTATGATATGTCGATTATTGTCAGGGCCTATTGGATCAGGCTGGAGCTTCATTACCTCAGGATCAGTCTCTCTAAATGCAAATATGTTGATTACTTCAAGACCGCCAATACCTGCAGTAGACCTTGCGCGCCGTTCACATCGCTCAACAGTTGGGTCGTTTTGAGCCTCATCTGCTGTAGAAGGGTTGAGCATCAAAAAACACATCAGGGGCAGGGTGGGGTCCCAAATTTGTCTTAGCCTGTATCTGTATTTGCGACACGGCGAAAATACAGCCTCTCTTTGTTCAAACAAATTTGTTTTCACAGACTAGGCGCCTTTAGTAATTTCTCAAGAACCGTAGTTCTTCTGTTTTCTACCAATTTTTTGCAACAACGTTCAAACATGTATTTCTGTCCTACTATTACTACTTTCTGAGATGCCCTTGTCATTGCGGTATAGAGCCACTGTGCGGTCAGCATAATCATATGGCTGGACGACACTGGAAAAATAACGCACTTGTATTCCGAGCCCTGACACTTGTGCGCTGTAAGCGAAAAAGCATGGATCAATGTGTAAGAGGACAAGAGGAGCGAGTCATAAACTGTAACAAAACCATCCGGATATGCAACCATAACCTCTCTGTTGTCAGTGTCCACATCCACCACTTGGCCAACGGAACCATTAAACACCCGCCGTTCTACCTTTTCCCCTTGCATGTAGTCCCATGGCTGAGATCCTGAAGCCACTTCCATATTTTTGTTCTGGGTGTGTACAACCTTATCGCCAATATGGAATGTAGCATTACCGACATGGACTACCGGTTTGTTTTCGTCTATAGGATTTAATACGCTCTGAGTCAGCTGGTTTAATGACTCTGTGCCTAATGCGCCCTTTCGGATAGGGGAGAGCACCTGGATGTCTGACACAACGTTTTTGATGTGCGGTGCTGCCTGTGTGAGCCGGCTCTTTATGAAATCTATGATCTCGGCGTGGTTGGCATTTCGCATAACCTCTTTTTCTTTATCTTCGGCATCATAGTATTTTCGAGGTAGGTTTCTTTCCACGAACTCGAAATCCTTGAACCCACCGGGCTTGAGATAGCCGTCAGGCACTATGCCCTGGCGTATATCGTTTGCAAACATCGTAAGCACTGAATTGTCGGATTGTCTGTATATTTTGGTGAGCTTGGCCACGGGGACAATTTCGCTCTCAATTATGTCGCGGAAAGGGTCTCCTGCACCGATAGGCGGCAGCTGGCCGGGGTCACCCATAAGGATCAGCACAGCATCTCTGTCAACAGCCTCAATTACTTGTTTCATAAGCGTGCTATTAACCATAGAGCTTTCGTCCAGGAGAACAACTTTGTGTCCAAGCTGCCTGTCGGCACCGAACTCAAACTGGTTACCCTTCCACCCTAAAGCAGTATGGATTGTCGAAGCCATGAATCCGGATGTTTTCCTGATACGGTCGGACGCTATACCTGAGAGTGCCATGCAACACACTTCATCATCGCTGTGCTTGATCATAAGAAGATGCAGCAGGGCTTTTGAGATTGTAGATTTTCCGGTACCGGCATAACCACAGATAACGATGGTTTTATGACCGGCGGCAACCAGGCGGATAGCGGTCTTCTGTTCTTCTGAAAACCCCTTGATGCCCATTTTTACCTGCATGGACTCAATGAACTTTTCAGTGTCAGCAGGAGAAAGTATCCGACAAGGCGTCATTGTAAGGCGCTGTTTCAGGGAGTGTAAAATTCTTTTCTCGATGTTGTTATACATCGACAGCGCCAGCTTGCCTGAAACCTCCACTAGCTGTGCGTCTACCAGCATCCCGGCAATCACCATCTCTATTTCATCGCTATCTATAACGGCCTTCTCTGTCTCCAGCTCTTGCTTGGCCTGAATTACGACCTCTTGTTGTTCGACCAGTGTATGGCCACTGTTGTCCGCTATGTTGCTCATCACGTATTTGATGCACGACTCAATGCGGAAGCGATCATGGGGGACAGTGCCTAGTTTAAGTGCTATTTCGTCGGCTTTGCGGAAGCCAATGCCCCTCACTTGTGTCAGAACATAGGGGTTGGATTTGATGAGTTGCACTGCTTTGTCTTCAAAATGTACATGGATTCTCATTACCAGGTTGGAAGTAATTCCATAAGGAGTCAGAAAATCAGAGAGCAATTTTATATCTCTGTGTTTTGCCCAGGAATCCACAATTTTGGAGAGCTTTGAATGGCCGATACCTTTTACTCGCAGCAATTCCTTGTGCCTTGATGGATCTTCCATTATGGCCTGGATAGTATCGTCACCAAGGGTATCCACCATTTCCTGAGCAACGTTCGAACCAACTTTTACAACTTTGGACAGGAAGAAATACATTTCAGAACCGGCTGGAGATATGTTGTCAAATTTGAATGTATTTCCAAATCGTGGGGAGTTTTCCCAGTGACCCGTCATATCGCAGATGGTGTCTTTTAGGGACTCGTGATCTATCAACAATGTCCCGGCGGCTCTAAAGTAATTCTTTGCGCCCTGGACACATGACATAACTGCCCAGCCATTGTCGTACATGCGAGAGTTGATAACTTTTGCAGTTATAGTAGTGCTTTCCATGCCTTTTTATATAAAATATTATTTACCTAGTCAATAAAATAGTAGACCAGAAGCCCAATAATACCAATAGTGGTAATTATAAATATTGACCAAGTAAATTTATGTCGCTATATTTCTGGCAACGAGTATTTGGTTGATAATTTATGGCTGCAAGTAGGCTGGGAGAGAGGAATGCACTATTTAATAGCACCGATTGTGTTGATAGCAGCGGCAGTATGGCTATTTACGCAGGTAAGCAGTTTTGCAAAGAAAGCCCATGAGAACTCCCAGGCTGGAGTTTCGTCAATTAAACGGGTTGTTCCAAATGTTTCGATTCCAAGCTTTACTAAAAAGCACCATTCCGTTCAAAAGTATAAAATGAGTGATGATGAACGCACTTACCCTGATGTGAATAAAACTAGGGGAGGGGAGTAGGTTACAGTTATGGCCTTTGACAAGAGCAAGCGCCAATTAGCGGTAAGGCTTGTGCTACATGGAGATAAGACGCTCAAAGCTGCCGGCGAAATGGTTGGCGCTTCAAAGCAAACAGTAGGAAGTTGGTGTAAAGCAGAAGGTATTACATTGATACACAGGCAAAGAGCTGTTCAGGAAAAGCGCCGCAAGCAAGCTTTGAAAATGAGAGAAAGAGGTTGCCGCAAAACAGATATATGCAGAAAACTCGGCATAAGCAGCAGGACCGCTTGGAAATGGTTCAATGAGGCGGATCGCATAGCGGAAGCCGAAACAAAATTAGGGGAGGGAAAACAAAATGAAGATTAAGAGGCTAAGAACAATTTTGAGTGTGGTATGTGCCCTTTCGGTTGGAGCATCTTCGGTATCGGCTTTAACGCCGGCAGAAGCAGAAAAGGCATTAGGCATGAAAGACCTCAAGGCTGTATCCGTAAAAGAAACGGATATAAAGGGGGTCTTTGAAGTCTATGTGACTGCTGGGCCAAGGAAAGGGTTGATTTTGATGGATGGCGCCGGTAAATACATTATTCAGGGCCAGATAGTAAATATCAACACCAGGCAGCCAGTGGTTAAGCACATTAAAGAGTTCCCGCCTCCTAAAGTGTTCAAAGGAGTAGACGTTAAGTCGTTACCCATTGACAAGTCAATTGTTATCGGCAACAGGAAGGGTAAAGATAAGGTTTATGTGTTCACAGATCCTGACTGCCCTTACTGCCGATCATTGCATCCCGCGTTGGGTAAACTCGCTCAGGCAATGCCAGAAGCGGCAATACACATATTTGTATATCCGTTGACGTCGATCCACCCAAAAGCTTATGACAAAGCCCGGTATCTGTTGTCTCATAAAGACGATATTGCTTCACTTGATGCAGCTTTTGCTGGTAAACCGATTCCAAAACCAGCGGGCAATGAGGGAAAAGCTGAAGTTGATGCTATAATCCGTTTTGCCAATGCAAACGGGATTAACGGCACTCCTACCGTTCTTGGCCCTGATGGCCAAATTCTAGCGACTGGCGGTAACAATGTGGAGGTGATGAAAAGAGGTATTACGAAGCGGTAAAGCTAAACCATAAATTTTGAAAAGATTAGCCGCCCAGGTATTGATGGGCGGCTTTTTTGACAAAAAAACCGGCAAGAGGCGGAGGGTTCCTCTTACCGGCGATAACGCCCGAAATGGGCTAACTGGCCGTAATCAATGCGGAATCAGAAGGGGATCAAGTCGTCATCTATGTAACCGTTGCTTTGTCCTGCTGGCCCAGACGCATGATTATTCTGCCTTGCGCTGCTAGTTGATCCTTCGGATCTATCTTTAGAGTCCAGGAATTGCAGTCGGTCAGCAACTATTTCAGTTGTGTAGCGTTCATTTCCGCTATTGTCCTGCCATTTTCGAGTCTGCAAACGACCTTCTATGTAAACCTGGCTGCCCTTTGATAGATACTGCCCTGCAAGCTCGGCTTGCTTTTGCCAAGCCACAATGTTGTGCCATTCGGTTTTTTCTTCCCATTCTCCGGATTTGTTTTTGAATTTTTCGCTGGTGGCCAGAGAAAATCCAGCAACAGGGGTACCGGTACTTGTATAGCGGACATCAACGTCTTTTCCGAGTCTTCCGATGATCATAACTTTATTCAGTGAGGCCATGTGTTCTCCTTTTGTGTGTGCCCTTTGGGCAAGTAGTTGGTGTGATGCCTTACTTTCGTTGTGTGATTTACCAGCAATCAGGTTGCTATGTTTGAATATTCTGTACCGTTTTCATCAAATGCCGCACCATTTATAGGGCGGCTTTTCTTTTGAGAATTTCAAGAGCGCGGTCATAATCATCCGAACTCATTGTTTCTAGTGAAGAGGCCTTAAAATATGTGAGAAGGTCCTCAGTCTTTGTTAGTGTTTTGAGCATTAAGTTTTCAATTGCTATCACTCGTGGGTCTTTGTTTTGTTCTGCTTTTTTGCGAAGCATAGAGATTGCTCTGTCATAGTCCTGTGCCTGAAGTGTTTCCAGTGAGCTGGTTTTGAAAAACTTAAGAAACCCGTTTAAGTCGGACTTTGTTTTTTTGAGTAGTTCCTTGATTTCAGTTAACCGCTTATCGTTGTTCCCTGCTTTTTGATCGATTGACTTGCCGCCCTGTGCATAATCATCCTCAGGAAGAGGGGCAGATTCTCGCGTTTCATTCGCAATGTAATTGCTAGTAGACCAAGACGCTTTGATTGCCATGTCTTTTAAAAGAGAACTCATAAATTGAGCATCTTCGCCAATGCCTATATTGAACATGTTGTCTCCCTTGGCATAAAGGACGGAAACACCGGATTTGTTATTTCTGGCCCAGCTTTCTACTGTCACAGTTGCCGTAGATTCTTTGCCACCATTTGTACTCTTGTGTGGAGGGAGTTTGTACTTTTGACACTTATTGTTTGCTGCATCGTTTACTGCTTTCTCTAACAGAGAGGCAAGGCGATGCGCTTCATGTGGTTCCATGGAAAACAAAAGTGATTTGCCTGATGAGCCAAAACGTAAACTAACCCGACCGGCTTTCCCTTTACTCCCATCTTTCTCAGACAGAAATACCTCCAGAGCACTTACTCCGTTTGCAGATCGGCAATAAAATGTGTATCCAGCTTTTGTATCCATGAAGACCTCCTTGTTTCCTGTCCCAATGATGTTCTCTCAACAACTTCTTGATGTATACTTATATATAAAAATGTTTACCAAGTCAATAAAACAAGTTGTATATTGTTGTTAAAAGTCGGTATAGTAGGCAAATAATAAATAGAAACATTGACCAAGTAAATAAATAGCACATTGTATTGAAGGGAAAGGTATATGAGCAAAATGCTGACAACTGAGGATGAATCGGAAATTTGCAAGAAGGCCGTCACGGGTAAAAATGAAGACGAGTTAGAGACAAAAGAGAACTATGAGACATCTGCCGATAACATTGATTTCAAGTCATTGATAGCACGTTTCATGATCGGGTAGGTTTAACGCAAAAAAGCCCCCGCTATGGTCCGTTACGGACAATAGAAGGGGCTTTTGACAATTAGTGTTACTTTGGGGTGGAGTTTGCGATATCTCCGTCTATAATCCAACTCCCATTACCTTCACATAATTGGTCAAGGGAAAGACTAAATCCCGGGAGAAAATGGTCTAGGAAATACCCAACTTCTGGCATTTCCTGCCTCGTATCCTCCAACACTTCTCTGTTTCTCAATTCAGCACGGTCAAATTCATCGTTGCCGCGCTTCTTTTCCTCTAAACACTTGGCCAAGGCGGCAATGCGGTCAGCAGCCTTGACAAGATGTTTATACTCGCAAGGTATATTGAAAACCTTACTGTACTCATCTCTCATTTCCACAGGCAAGCAGTTCACCATTTTTTGGATGGCGATTGTCTCTACATGGTCAGCTGCTGCCTTAACTTCTTTGTTGAAGTATTTCAGTGGGGTTGGCATATCACCCGTTATTGCTTCCGGTGCGTCGTGGTACAAAGCGAAAAGAACAGCTTTGGCCGGATCGTAAGTCCCGTTGAAATACTTGTTGCTGATTACGGCCAGCGTGTGAGCAATTACGGACACGTCAAAGGTATGCTCCTTTGTGTTTTCTTTCCGGGTACAGTGCATAAGCCCCCAACGACTGATCAGGCTTAGCCTGTTCAGAAATCCAAATAGTTTATATACAACAGTTGACATGGTAGTCACCTTTCTTACACGTCCCCCATCCGGGAGTGTGAATCTGCTCCCGGCGCCAGAGCGCACCTTAAAGGTGATGGCGGGAAATCGCTTAAATTCTAAAAATCCCAAACAAGCGGCAAGGTCTGTGTCTGCTCAAGGATTTGTAGTGGATTATCAATAAATGTTTCAGTTTGCGTTTCTAACGACTCAACTGGTTCAGGGATTATTGCTGGTAAGCCAAGCCTCGAAAGGTTTCTGCTCACGGCACCAATAACCCGGTCGATTTCCTTTTCTGCTATAGGACCAGATTTGGGTAAAGCATCAAGTGTATGGTTAAGATTGAATATTGCACTTTTTATATCCGCTCCAAGAAATGACAATGAACCAAGTTTGTCCAATACACTATTGATTGGTCGAAGAGCGCGCCTGGTAATTTCATTACGGCCTGAAAGATCAGCAACAATTTCTTTTGATGTAGACCTTATTTCCTTGCATAGAGATGAATACAAATCTGATGCAAGGGTCTCTTCTGTCATGCCGCCTTGGATGTCAAGTGGTTCACCAATTGTGACGGCTGAAAATTTGAATGTTATGTTAGCCAATACCTCGCCAACTGGAGGTGCAGCTGCTTTTATTGCTGCTTGCCAGTTAAGCGGTGCATCAGCAACAAATTTGTTAAGAGCAAGAGCGTAATTTTGCGCAAACACGTTCTTGCTTGCCTCAAATTGTTCTGACAACAAATTTAGCTCTGAGGCCACTGTATTTGCGTTTTCTACCGCTACAGCGGTACCATTAAGACAACGAGTGCCTGATGCAAACAAAAGCCTTTCAACCCGCTTTTTAAGGGCAAGAAAGGGAGCAAGCAGTTTGGTATCAAGAACTTTCTTTTGTCCTAGTGAGGCGAGTGTAGAAGGTGGGAGATTGGATGTATCGACTCCTACGTTTTCTAAATCTGTCTTTGTAATTTTTTTCATTCCCGAGGGGATTGAAATATCAGCTACAAAAACAATTACTTTTTTGAATGAGGATACTTCCTGGTTTGTCATATCCTGAATGTCTTGAATATTCATAGTCGTTCTCCATGTTGAGCAACTCCCCCACCAGGGAGTCGTATATGAACTCCCTGTGGTGGCAGGGTTGCCGAGAATCGGCTATTTGTTTTTGAGTTTGTTTGAGGCAAGCCCAAATAAAGCTTTTTCAAGCTCATGAGGATTGTTGATAATTGGAGCCTCTGGCCAATAGGTTTTTATGCCTGAATGGCAAATGCCTATGGCAAAAATTTCTATTCCGGCTTGGCGGCAAATATTGATCTGCAGTTTTAATGCTTCAGAATCAGATGGTACACCATCAGAAAGCAATATAATTACCTTCCTTTCTTCCGGTCTGGAAAATAAGGAAATCCTGCCGACTGCCAAAGCCAAATGTGCCCTTGTGCCACCTCTGCCACGTGAAGGGAAATATTCAGGTTTTGCCCGACTTTCAAATGGCTTCAGATTTTTGAGATTGGATGCAAAGGTGTTTGCTTCAATAGCGATACCAGGAAGAGTTTCAAGTGCTTTACAGAGGGCATATGTTGCTGTAGTAGCGCATCCGATTTTATTAAAATCATTCATGCTGCTGGAGTCATCAAGCCAGATTGACACAGCGGTTTTAATAGCTGAGGTTTCTGATTTTTTGTCAAACGGCTTTGGATTTTCCTCTGTAAATATGTCCACAAGATTTCTCCCGAGTTTCTTACCCTTGGAATGGCTACTGTGTTCAACTTTGTCTGAGGAGAGAAGAAGTTTTTGCAAAGTTGAACGGGAAAGCGGAGCTGCCTTTAAGACAATAGAGTGCTCGTATTTTTGTCTCTCTTTTACGGACTCATATTCAACAGCCGCTATTTGAATTCTGTTTGAGGTAGGTGTATATGGCTGGTCAATCTCATCTAACACCTTCTCAGACAGTTCCCTGAGGCTACTTCCTTTTTCAATGGCATCCTGTATGTCTTTATTTGATGCGGTACCATTAGTGATGTCATTCTGATTCGAGTTTTGTTTGCTCTCTCCTGATTTTGCACTTGGTTGCGGAGGAATATCGCCGATGATCTTGATCATTCGGTCCGACAGTTTAAGCACATCGTGGGAATCGGAAAGAGATTTGAGGACATCTGTCGTCAGGAGTGACGCCAGTTTATCGGTTTTATGGGAGCCTAACATATGGCTAAGCGCCCTATAACCAAGATCAATATACGGGGTCATAGGTTCCTGCTGTAAGAATCCAGCCCGAACTTTTCCCAGCATAAATAAAACAACGGCATCAGCAAGAGAAGAGGGTGGGTTAGCAGGTCCTGCAGCATAAAATGTGCAAACAGCCAAAAAGTCTATCCTTGCCCCAGGCCTTCTCATAACGCCTAGATGTTCTATGCGACCGTCTTCCAGAATATTCATGATGTCGCCCCTGAGGCCTGCGGGTTTATCAACCGTTGTGTCGGTCGCATGAAGAGCTTCGTGAAATACAAGGCCGCATAGTGCGTTTTTCAATTGTTGTCTTTTATCAGGCGGCGCGTTTTCAAACGCAATTGCAACCTGAGCAGATATGTTCAGATGCTTGTCGATAGCAGACCACCAGGAGTCAGTCCCGGAGATTGTAACCCGTATGCCGTTATTTCTGGCAAGAGTACGGGCAAGCATCCCTATTTGATTTCCTTTCATAGGTTCTCCTTGCCATTGAAGGCACAACTCCCCCACCAGGGAGTCGGTATAATATTCCCTTGTGGTGGCAAGGTTGCCGTGGATCGGCACAATCGGTTTAAAAATCCCAAACAAGGCCACTTTCTGACACCAAGCTTGGTGCAGGTTTAGTAGCCTTATCCCTTTTGGGAGAAGCTTGGAAGCCGGGTAGCTGAGTAGAGACAGGCTGTTTCCCATCGTCAACATATGTTGTTGACAGGTTATATCCTTCAGAAAGCTTTTTTGCTTTCTGTTGTTCATACTCAAAACCCATGAACTGGGTACCCTTAGTTTGCTTTCTATTCGTGCTCGCACCCCAACATATAAGCCAATATTGTTTATGGGGCGATGTGATATTCACTCCTATCCAATCCTTACCGCCAGAGACGGAAGGGCTTTGAAACCTTTCTATGGATAGAATGTGATGGTTCTGGGGCAAATTTGAAACCGCATGCGGTAATTGCATCAGTTTCAAAGCTGATGGAAGGTTGTTCAAAGTAATAGCCATGTATTCTCCTTGGGAAAGGGAAGACACGGCCCCTAAGTAGGGAGATTGTGTCTCCCTCTTTGGGATAATTAAATTGAGCCGCCGTTAGCCGGTGTTTCAACGCCGAAGTGTTGTTTTATGAAAGTGTGAAATACTTCTCTACACTCTTTGTCACATCGGTTTCCAACAGCTTTATTGAATGAATGGTATAGTGGTTTGACATCTTCGCGGCCTGAACCTGAAACAAGGGATTTACCCCACCTGATCATGTCTCTAATTGACATTGTGGTAGGTGAGTCGCCTTGCTCATATGAAACACGAATATCTGTGGCCACCTTAACGATGTTTTCAACAGTTTCTTTTACGCAGCGCGGTACAGCTTTGGCCAAGATCTGTTGTTCGACTTCTGGAGCTGGATAATTGTACTCCAAAATTTGGAACCGATTCATGGTCGCGCTGTTAAGCTGGTTTGTGCCGGCATATCTGCCCATGGTGTCACCGTCTCCACGAGTGTTTGCAGTGGCAACAACACGGGTGTATGGGTGGCATTTGACAACTTCGCCAGTTGGCAACGCGATGTCGGCGCGTTCAAGGATACGATGCAGAGCTATGGCTGCCGGTGCCGTCAGCGCATCAATTTCATCGAAAATGATGGCAAATCCGTTAGCATAGGCGTCCATGAGCTTTGAACGACGATATTCTGTGGTTGGAGAACCATCAGAACTGACGATTTCTTTTGAGCCCCAGAATTCGTCTGGTTCCATTGCCCTATTACAGCTTATGGCAATAGTTGGTTGGTAAATTCCTGAAAAAAACTGCAGAAGCGATTCTGTTTTGCCACAGCCAGTAGGGCCTGTCAGCAATAGAGGATCAGCTTCAGCGTCTATAGCCCACTCTGTAATGTCTCTGATGTAATTTATGGGCCAGATAAAATCAGGATTTCTTTTTGGGACATTAGGGTGTCCAGCTGCAAAACCCGGCAAAGGCATTTTTGAATTGTTTCCAAATACCTCACCCACAGTCAGTTGTACTGTTTCAATTGTATTAATACTCATACGGCTCTCCTATTTGCGCCAAGAGGCGCGGGTTATTTCCTTTCGGTTTCTTCGATTGACCGAATAGGGTAAGTACCGTGCCTTGGGCACAAAAAAACCCGCAAAGGCAATATTGCCAGAGCAGGTTGGTGGAAAACTATGTATTCAATTGTATGAACAGACAACGCTATTACAAGCCGCTTCCGTTCTTGGTACTGGTTGAGTCCCGAACTTGATGATCAGAACTGTTGTCCCGGGTTACTTGGTAATCAGGGATGCTTGGATGAAGTTGCGTCATAAACGCAAAGACCTCATACAAGGAAATAGATAGTCAAAAAGTAATATAATTTTTTGACTCAGTCAATATAAATGGGTGGAGTGGGGAAGGAAATTTGACTAAAGAATGACTAAATATGGCCTGCTATTTGAAATGCTACCACGAGAATTGTAAAACTGCATATAAACAATAAGGGGGCACTTACGCATATGTCAATTACAAGAGCTTTTCTAGCTTTATGGATTACATTATCAGGTTTAGGAACTGGCTTTACTGGCCCGGGTACCAGGCGTAATGATTTTGCTATGATTATTTCGTGTTTTGGGACAGGTACAGTTTCCAAGGAAATGGGAAAGCTGGCAGCTCTAAATTTGTACAGGCATTTTGTACATTGGATCCAACAGGTGAACGCTATACACAACAATACGGCCGCAGCACTTGTAATATAGAACTGTTCTTGTTTCGTGCCTCGGAGTAAAGAAATCAGTACAATTCCCCAGAGGGCAACCTGAAAGTACAGGATGTGATCAATCCTGCACCTCAGGTTATTATAATCATCCCCTCCAGGAACAAGTGCGTAGTCACTTGTCACAAACTATTCTCCAACAGCAACTGGTGGCTGAGAAACTACAGCGGCCATGGGCACATCTGTAGCAGTGGTATCTGTTTTGGGGTTTTGTGCTGCTTGAACAGGTGTTTCTAAGGCTGTTTTCACTTCATGCCTTGATTTATACAATTCAAACTGCTTTCTTATTCTGATGGGCAACTTATATCTCATGCCTACTTTAGGATATAACCGCCGGTTGAAGTTATGAATCAGCATGACGAGTTCCTGCCCTTCACTGAACAAATCCCAAGTCTGTTTGAACGACAGCCTTGGGTTCCGGTAGGCTGTGTCTCGAAGCCGTCGCATTCCTATGTCAAACGCAGTTGAAACATATGAGAGGTCGATTCCTTCACCGGTTTGGGTTGAAACAGCAGTATAATTGGGTGACTCGACAAGTTTCTTGTTGGTTTCTATCCTGGCCTGAGTGGCTTGCTGAAAAGCTACTTCTCTGTCCTGCTGGAAAGTGGGTTTTTTGAACACCGGTTTTTGAGCAGGGGGGGCTGATTGGGCTACATTCTTCTGTTGGTTGTTTTCGTGTGCCATGGCAGTGGCCTCCTTTATTGGTCATGTTAAAATTTATCCCTCAATTTAAGGTAATGGTGGTGTCCCATTATTGCCTGTTTACTTCAACCTTCTGTACCATGCGCTTAATTTCGTCATCCTTTGCTGCTTCGAGTTCAGATGGCCGGGTCAGGAACCATTGAGCTTTGATAGGTGTTAAAAACATAGACATTGAACGACCTTTCCCTGTTGTGACCATGCACTTCGTAGCTGATTCTCCTTCCCGTAAGATGCTATCTACTAAACAATTCTCACAGGCTGTGAGGATAGAAAGCGCCAGAGCGGATTGAGCGGCACGATCAACGCCGAGGCCCCGCACTTCGGGGAGATTGCCACTGGCAAGTTGTATTGCTTCATTGAGGGTATTAAACTTGACCCATACAATACCGTCCGGCATAGACACTGCTTGCCAATTCCCGTCCAATACCAGATTAATCCTACTCCTCAGCTCTTTACGGAATACATCCTCGTTAAACCACGCTGGTGGTGGAGATGCAGTACGACCTTTTTGCATTCTCATGGAACCTGGTGGCTTGCGAGTAGATTCTACAAGGTCTGGAGTGTTGAACATGGTTGTGAACGGTGCATTGGTTGCCTCCAGAGGGAATTGCGGTACTACAGGCAAAGTGTCAGGACGTGAATTGTCCATATCATCAGCGATCACTTTACCGAGCTCAATTTGCCTTGCTTCTTTGTCGGACGCCCTCAACGCATGTGCTGTATCGTACTTAGATCCGGACAAATGGTGTTCTTCGATGACAGAGAGGATTTCCTTTCTCCTGTGGTAATCCTTGAGTTCTTTCAGATTGTCTAAGATAAATCTTGATAATATTGGATGGTCACCTGTTGCGTAATATTTCCCATAAACTGACGGGATTTTGCCTAAGTCATGGCCGAGCCCTATAATTATTGCATCTGGAGCCATGACATCATGCGGGGTGGACTTAACGAACAATTCGGTTACCCGCAGGGAATGGTCCAACAAAGTTACTTTTTCAAGTAATGCATAATCTGTAGGGCTGAGGTTTCTTTCTACTTCCAGCTTATGTTGGTTTACAACTGAGGAACAATCACCTTGTTCATCAAGAATATGCAATATTGACGAAATTATGAGGCGCCGTTCCGGAGTGAATTCTTTTTTATCTCCAATATAGCGCCGCCAGAACATATTAATAGATTTGTGTAGGAACTCTGGAACTTCCAATTTAGGAGGTTCTTGTGGCTCAGGTTTCCTCCATATTTTTGATATCTCCGAAAAATATACCTTTTCCTGTGTCCATAGCTGGGAGACTTCCTTGAACGTAGTCTTCTGGCTGAAATTGTAACCATCGTCGAAATCGATGTTTTGATCATGGTCAGGCGGGTGAGTGCTATTGTGATTAGAGAATTTATCCCATGCATAATACATCGCACATGCTACAGCAGTGCAAATGATAGTGTCAGACAGAAAGGACATTTTCACCCTCGTTATTTGACATTTCATTAATAATTGTATTTGTAGGTGGGAAGATAATTTCAGACTTGGCAGCACTTGACCGCATTGTTTTACCCCTGAATCTGCCGATATAAGAAGTAAAATAGAATTCCTGTTTTTTTAGGCCCGTAATATCTGTGGTTTTAAGAACATCTTCCTGGACTTCTCTGGTTGATACGGTGTCAGTACCGTAGATGCCCTGCATACGAGTGGTCTCTCCAAAATGTTTCACTACGTATTCAGCTGTATCAGCATCGGTACATCTTAAATACATTTTTGAGTTGGCATTAGCTGCCAGGGCCATGGCTTTAGGTTCACCCAATGTGTCTATAAGTTGGTCCAGAGCCTGACAATATCCTATAAGGCCCACATTGGCAGAGCCAACCTTAGCAAACATATCTTCAATACCTGCTATGGCCAGGGACTGGATTTCGTCAATGTGAATTGAAAGAGTGTGTTTAAGCCTTCTGCGATTGGACATGTAAACGCGGCCAATGAATTTTTGGATAGATGACAAGACAACCCTGCCGAGTGTCAGTCCTGCTTCATCTGTCAACATAGAACCTGTTTGAACAATCATAATTACGCGTTCATCTCGTTCAAGTTTGTCCATAAACTCATTGGTCTGCGCTTTGCCTATGATTTGCCCTATATGCCCAAACGAAAGATCTGACAGAACTGTTCTCAGAGATGTACATACTTTGTTGTAGTAGTCAGCCCCCGAGTTAACGATGTCCTGTAAACTACCTGCAACATCTTCAGCTTCTGCAGTACCAATAGTCCGAAGCGCGCTGGATAATTCCTTCAGAGCATCCATTCTTATGGACTGCCTCACCTGGTCAATGTTTACTCGTGGTTTCAGTCCTTGTGCTCTCAGCAAAATCATGTGCGCACTGATGACGGCCATACAGATTTCTTTGCCTACGGCACGGAAGAATGGGTCTTTGCCCTCTTTAATGCCAGCTACAATATTGCCGACGATTTCATCTATCATGTGATAATGAGACAAAGGATCAAATAGGGCGGAGTGCTGAGGAAAAATCGGGGTTATAACACTTAATTCACCAAGTCGATTAACGCGGCGGGCAGTGTCGTAGACTTTTGTGAATAGATCCTGATCCCCTTTGGGGTCGAAATACATAATGCTGTGACCTTTTATGATTTGTTGCTCTAATAGATTCTCCGCGAATCTGGTTTTTCCAACACCAGTTGTGCCGAACACAAGCATATGCCGCAGCATATCTTCATCAGGCACCCATATTTCCTGCTTGTCACCATTAGTCTCCATATTGAAACCCTCACCAATAAGGGTCATATTTTTTTTATCCAATTCAGACATTCAATATCCTTGCGGGAGAAACATTCAGATTATTTTCTAAAAATGATCTTCTCATTTAACATTTGTGCCAGAGCTGCTACGAGTTTGCGAGGCAAGGCCTTTTGAGCCTGAAGCTCTGTCATATAGCCTGGAATCCGTTTTATAACCCTCAATTTGGCTTTTGTAGTGGCCTCATAATCAATACTTCTGGCTAACAATATTGGAAGATTTTTGGCCCTTTTTGACAGCAGAATGAGGTTTTTTGTCCACCCCCCATAAAAGGAAACCGGCAGAACTGAAGTAATGAGAAATACATGCTGTTGGCCCTTTAAATAGCCGGATTTTTCTTTATCAGGCTGGAATTTAAGTGGATATTCGGCATAGCGTTGTTCAATGTCGGCAACTCCATCATCCAGAGATATAAGCACTGTCCAGGTTCCATTATCGTATTGTTCACACAGTGTCCCGGTTACCAATGTACCCCTATGGCGGGACAGGCGCGGCAATTCTTCTAGGCACTCACGGCGCATTATTTCTTTGTCAATTTGGTCTCTTATATGCCGTTTCGCCTGCTTCGTGAGTTGTTTAGACAACTCAGACCATGGAATTGTTCTTTGTGTGCGCTCAGAGAATATCTGGAACTCCAGATCATTTTCTTGAGCTGTAACCAATGTAGTCAGCCCAAATATACGCGTGGCTGCCAATGAGGCGGCGAACTCCGTAGCAGATAACTTTTCATCAACACTTAGTGGCATTAATTTAGGTTCCTGATTTCACGTGCAAGTTTGTTCGCATATATTGCATTTAACGAGGGAGTGGCGCTATGGTACGCGGCAATTCCTTTCCAGTTATAGCCGTGCCTCTGGACCTTTTGACGTAGAATCCATGCGCCGACCATTACATTAGTGCATGGATCTGATATTGACTCCCATGTGATACCAAGCCGCTTTAGTTTTGGAGCCCAGCTGGTATTAATTTGCATCAGGCCGTAATCATAGGAACCATCATTGTTTTTCCCAACGGCGTATGGGTTCATACGGGATTCTACTTGGGCGATACCTTTAAGCAGGATTGGATCCAACCCATACCGATATCCCGCTTCATCAAAGCAAAAGGCGTTTCCTGATGACGGCAAAACAGTAATGAGAGCCAATATAATGATGTTGCGGCTTAAATTCATTTGCCCCTCCATAATTAAGGTATATTGACTGTCCCGCCGAGAGGACTTGGCACAAATATCAATGTTGTTTGAAGCATAAGTTGGCCAAATGGCCAATATATGGTTCACGGGAACAATGACAGCTTATGCTTCAGAAACAATTGTCGAGGGATTAGTTCTGGTTACAGTTGCAAGGGCATATCATCATGGAGTGAAAATTGAACTTTCTGCCAACTTTTGCTATCTCATATTTGTGAGCAGGAACTGAACTGCCCCCAATAATTGAACTTTCGAGGGCAGTTATGTTTCCAATTTGTACAAAATTATGGTTCCAGTTCAAATGCACTTATAAATTGAGGGTTGTGTCATGCGGAATACATCTCCAGGCGTGAAAGTAGCCGATGATCACATGAACCAATCATTTCAGTCCAATACACGTCAAACTGAGACAATATGAGGTTTTTGTCTCTCAGTCGCAACGACGACCAATACTGCATAAATTCGCCAGTAAAACCGCATCGCTTTGCGTGCCGGTCTATTTCAACAGACACGGCCTTTTCACCATACATATCAACCAATTCTGAAAAACGGTCATCTTCACTTAACATCCCAGTTGCCATCATTTAGCCTCCGCAAAATATGTTGTGAATCAATGTTGTTATTTTCTGGGGTCAATATAATTTATGATTGAGTCAATGATTATGTTTACTAGCAACCCGTATGCCAGTTATTTTCAATGGCGAGGAATTTAAATTACTTACAAATATATATTCTTTATCTATCTGATTTTTAATGGGTATATCGTGGCGAAAAGGATAATGTCTGGAGGAGGGGGGAAATTAGAATGTGTGGATTTCCACACTTGTGTTGACCTCAGAAGTGTGGATTTCCACACTTTTACAGGTTGGCTAAGAAAGGTTGTATTGTTCTAGCTTATTATAGAGAGTTTTTCTATCTATGCCCAGGAGCCGGGCTGTTTTGGCTTTATTACCTCCGGCAGCAGCAAGGACCGACTGTATGTATTCCGGAGTGAGCTTGAGTTTATCCTTGGCGGTCCCCTGATTAATCAGATTGTCTGGAAGCATGTTGCGGCATATCGTATCGCTTGTGCATTGCACAAACGCATGCTCAAGAACATTTTTCAATTCCCGGATATTCCCGGGCCAGTTATAGGTTAGCAGAGTATCCATAACCTTGTCGCTGATCAGGATATGATCTCTGCCCATCAGTACAGAAAGTTCTTTTGCAAGCTCATCTACCAGTAAGGGGATGTCATCGCGACGATCTCTCAGCGCTGGTAAATAAACAGGGAATACGCTTAAGCGATAGTACAGATCCTCTCGAAATTCACCATTTTCTACCATTTCATAAAGGTTCTTGTTCGTAGCAGCTATAATGCGTACATTTACTTTGATAGAAGCCGAACTTCCCAGACGTTCGATTTCTCTTTCCTGGAGAACTCTCAACAGTTTTACTTGCATCCTTGGTGTTATGTCACCAATTTCATCCAGAAAAATCGTCCCTCCGTCTGCCATCAAAAATCTGCCACTCCGATTTGCATGGGCACCTGTAAAAGCTCCTTTAACGTGCCCAAACAACTCGCTATCAAGGAGATTGTCATTTAGAGCCGCGCAGTTCACTTTAATAAATGGCATGTCCTTTCTGTCGCTATTTGCATGCAACGCCTCTGCAGCAAGTTCTTTGCCGGTACCGGACTCACCATATAGCAAACACGTTGTTGGCACTGATGAAAGCGCTTCCAAGGCTTGATATACTTTTTGCATTGCGGGAGTTTTGCCCACTAACCGGCCAAATCGTGATTTACCTTCAAGAGTTTTTTCCATGTTATGGAGCCTGGTTTCGTCTGTTACAGACAGCAGAGTCCCCATCCACCTGTTGTCAATTGCGCGCAAAGGTGTGGCGATGAGGCTAAAAACCTTTTCGTTGCATTCATAGCGATTAACTTTTGCAACTTTTCCAGTTTTACGAGCCTCCTCCACTAAAGAATAACTTTTGTTCAATAGACAGCTATCATGTTTGAACTCGCAGGTCTCCGCAGCATGTGGTTGAAAAGCGCATATGGTTTTAACTTTATCATTGCATTTAATTATATGGAGATCAGTATCAAACACCAACAGGCCGGCATCGATGCTGTGATACATGGCCTCCATTTGTACCTTGTTTGCGTGCTCAGCTTTTTTGGCATCCCAATATTTGCTAGCTTGTCGAGCAATTTTTAGTAACTGGTCTTTGAGAACAGGTTTTACCAAATAGTCATAAGCGCCTAACCGGACTGCTTCCACGGCAGTTTCTGTGTCAGGATAGCCTGTCACAATTATAGCCGGGCATTTTACTTTCTTCTTTCTCAGGTGGCGTAGAAAATCAATACCCGTGTTGTTGCCAAGTGAGATGTCGGTGAAAATTAGATCATATACGTTAGCCTCCAATAGAGCTATTGCATCATTATAGCTATTTGCGCCGTCTACCCAATAGCCGTCATTTTCTAGAAAGCAGCAAAAAGCGGCGCACAGATTCTTTTCATCGTCAACAACAAGGCATCGTGACTGTTTCATGACCGATTAGCTCCGTTAACAGGTAATTCGACGGAAATTTCCGTAAAAACTCCCTCTTCACTTTTTATAAATATTGTGCCTCCGTGTTCGTTTACAATTTCATGGCAAATGCTCAGGCCTAGTCCTGTGCCTTGTCCTATTGGCTTTGTAGTGAAGAATGGTGTAAATACCTTGGCAACATTTTGGGGAGCGATCCCAGGACCATTATCGTGGAATACAATTTTCAGAAAATCGCTATTTATGGGAATAACACATATTTTTATATATTTATTTGTACCTTCAACTCCATATTTATCGTTAAGTGCGTGTCTTGAATTTTGAATGATATTTACTATTACTTGCTGGATCCGTTGTCTGTTGCAGTAAATTAATGGCAAATCAGAAGATATATCTAGTGCCAGGGATATGCCGTCTTTTTTTAGTTGTGAACTCACAAGGGTCGTCAGCCCAGACATGATTTCAGCTATTGAGTAAAAACTATTTGAATTGCTACCCCTGGCAAACGTGAGCATGTCTTTGACAATGTTGGAAATTCTTTGGCCATCATTGACAATGTCTATAAGCAACTGTTTGGCTTGGTCTGTTTTTGCTGATTCAATGAGGTCGAACGCCAATTGTGCAGAACTGAGCATGCTTCCCAGAGGGTTGTTAACCTCGTGCGCAACTGATGCTGCCAGTTCTCCTAATGCTGTGAGTTGGGCAAGGCGCTGGTTCTTTTCTCTATTCCTGAGCTCTTGGGTTACTTCGCGAGTGATGATTACAAATCTGGTTTCATTATCAACTGTCACAGGGAATGCTTTGTTTTCCCACGCTTTCCCTTTACCGTCTGTAATCATGCCAGTTTCGGCACACCCACTAATTTTAGCTTTATCAACTGGGCAATCGCAGTTGATTTCATTGCAGAACAACATCTTACAACTCTGTTTAGATAGGTTACCTTCGTTGATAGAAAAAAAGGTGTGAGCTGCAGTATTTGCGTTAATTATGGTTTTGTTTTCATCCAAAACAATAATCGAGTCAGTAATGTTATTAAGGATCTGTTTGTATTCTTCAAGGTTCTGGATGTATTTTGCCTGGATTTTGAAAAATCTGTTTAGGTGAAATTGAGAATGGAACTGCAACTCTTTCTTGTCACTTTCGAGTTTTGCAGTTTTAGCTGCTATCTTGAGATGTGAATTTATCCTGGCCAGCAATTCATCACAATCAATTGGTTTTGCAAGGTAATCCGCTCCTCCTGCTTCCAGAGCTATTACAGTATTTGTTTTCTCTGGGGCTGCTGACATAAATATGATGGGGATATTGCTTGTTGTCTCCTGGCTTTTAAGTATGTTACAGACCTGGTAGCCGTGAAGGCCGGGTAGTACTATTTCCAAGATTATGAGTGAAGGGTGGTATTTAACAGCGGTATCTATTCCCTCTTCACTGTTTTTGGCCATTATTACCTTATAATCTTGGTCTCTAAGGATTTTGGAAATGGCATACCTCGCAACGGGATCACTATCTATTACTAGAATTGTGCTTAGGCTACGTTCCATCGCGGCTAAATCTTTATTAAATGAGGATTTTATGGGTTTCATTAGCACGGAATTTACTTCTTTTGCGCAGTTCTGGCAAGAGGGAGAACGTCAAGCAAGGATTTCAGGATGTATGCCCAGGTAGTGGCTTAAGCGTAGAATTCTACCTGCAACCGTCAGCTTGCCTATGAGTTGATACAGCGCGGCATTATAACTCTTTGCAACACCTGCTATTCCAGGATACCCACTCGCATTAGCGCTAAATTGTGCACCTGTTGGTTGAATATGGATATCGCCATAGGGAGGTCTCTGAAACAGTGAAGGGAGGCCTGCCCGCTGAGGATGGTCGCTAAATAGTCTTGGGAAATCCCGACCGACTCTTTCTAGTGCCCAAGGTGCAGATTGCATTATTCCAGTAGCTGTTTCAATGCGATCATAGCCGTTAGCGTTGCACCATTGGAGAAATGAAATCCTTTTGTATTCTAAAGCGGATTTTAGTATGTCTGGAATTACAAGTCCAACTGGCGGCCGTCCTGCTCGGGCATTTGAAATACATGCATGGCGTGTGATGGCAGCATAAATTGAATCCCACCTGCGTTGAGAGGTTATGCCCGCAATAAAACGAAAGGAGCATCCTTGCATCCAAGCGTCAGCGTACAAACTATTCACAATATTATGTAGGTCATCAATGGTATAATTCTTAAAGTGCATCTCTTAACTCCGGAATCGCTGCAATAATGTGAGTGCGCAGGTTATTTATTGCTAAAGACATGCGTCGGGATATTGTGGATTTCGGGGTACTTAATACTGCTGCTGCTTCTCGGCATGATAATTGGCCATATTCTCCAAGACCTAATACAGGCGTCAGAATTTCAACATCTTCTTTCGGCATATCAGAAACGATTTTGGGCCATATTTGTTCAACTATGTCCATAAGAGTTGATTCAATAGAGTATGAAGTGTCGGTTTGTGCGTGCCCTTGATCATCACCATCCAGCTCGGAAAGAGGTGTGTCATAATATCCTGGCGGTCTATTGTTATGAAAAGAATAGATAAACGATGCCCTGAATGTTTTTTGGCCCTTCAGGTTTTTTTCCTTCATTACAGATGTAGCTATGATTACTGATAAATAGGCGGCCTGCTTCACATCTTCGTATTCAAATGTGGTCTTATAAGTACATTGTGCCCAGGCCATTATTTTATCCATGTTTTCTTGAATCCACTCGTCTGGATTATTCCTGTACTGTGTAAACTTATTCTTGATTTTTTGAGTCATAACAGCTCTCCAAAGGCACTATGTCTTATTTTTTGGTTTCTAGTTATGTTTTACAAACTCGGTGGTATATTTTTTATTGACCATCCGTAAACAAAAAGCCACAATAGAGCACCGTTTTTAACTCGTAGTAATGAGGGAGCACCAATGTCTACTACAAAAAATAAAGAGATCGTTAACCGGTGCCGGATTGCCACTAAGGCTGAAACACTTCAGGACTTTGCTAAAACCATCGGAGTGTCCAAGCAAATAGTAACGGCATCTTGTAAGCTGAAAAAACCGCCTCTAACGATAATTGAAAAAACAGCAGAGCTTACTGGCTACAGTTATGACTGGCTGATTAACGGAAAGAATACGTCTGGCAGTGTTCAGCATCTTACTGAACCAAATGTAATGTCTCCTATCGGTATGGATCATGAATGGATTGAAAAGGTTTTGGGCCTTGATATAAACAATCTGCGTTTTTTGGAGTCTGGAGGCGGAAATACTATTTGGATTATTAACCTGACTTCCCAATTTACTGTCAGTGGGAAGTATGTGTTTAATTTGAACGGTGCTATGTCTGTTTATGGTTGTAAAATGAGGATTGATGACTCTTTGGTTATTGACGGTGAAGAGTATCCTAAAGATAGAATTCCTACCCTTGTGGGCAAGGTCGTTTGTACCTTGTCTGTCGAATAAATACGAACCCGCCTTTCTTAGGCGGGTTTTTCTTTGTCTATTCTTATCAAGTATTGTAACCCCCATTAACATTTGCCTTCCTCATTTGCTGTAACGGCTACAGACGCATTGAGCAAACCCCAGTTCGCAAAAGTGGATGACTGTCTTATGTTTACACTGATGTTGCCGAACTCCGTTTCTATTGAGGTTTGTGGACGTAGAGTGTCTTGTAATTGCATTACCGTTCTGAATACAGACAAGGAACCGCAAGAATGGCGGCAATGAGGTGGGTTTGCAGAATTACAGCATGTGCACGGTGATTTAAGGACAGTCATTTTCTTAGCGTCCTTCAAGTATGAAGTAACACTTTCTGGTTTGGCGCCGTACATTTTTGCAGCTGTACAAATCGCGTCCTTGATCTCCTGTCTCATAAACTCTCCGATGTCTTGAAAATTGTTTACATACAGTGAATAAAAGCGAGTACAGAAATATATCAAATCATTGACTCGGTAAATATATTTATTGATTGAGGTTGACAGTTCGAGTTACCAATGATAGAAACTGACACAACAAATGATTACTGATTGTGGAGGAGTTATGAACAGCGTCAATTCAAATGAAATTCCGACAGATCTTATTGGCCCGAAGGAAGCAGCTGGCACAGCTGGCATATCAGTTAGTTATCTCAATGCGCTTGCCAGGGCTGTGCCTCCCAGAGTCAACTCATACAGAAAGGGGATCAGCTCAAGGAGAATGTACTCGCGTTCGGAAATAGCTGCCCAGTTTAATACTGTCAGGAGAACAGGATGCGAAAACTGAAACATCCCAAGGGGGAGAGTAAAGACTATCCCGCTTCAGTTTCAACAGCCCTTGCTGATGAATATAGGTTGCCTATCTATCCTGTTAGCAGAATCAAGAGTGAGGCAATTGAGACAAAGTTCGGTACTGTCAGATTTGTTCGGGGTGGTGTTACGGCACACCATCGTGATGTTCTCGATGTGATTACTGCATTTGCCGAAGAAATCGATTTTTCAGAGTCTGGTGAAATAGACATTATCTTTGACCCGGACAAGATTGCTAAGGTACTCGAAATTGATACGGAATGGCGATTCCAACGCGAACTGCTGCGTGACCTTGTAGGGACTGTCATTGAGGTGAGGCGGGCCGGGGCCGTTAAATGGGAAGGTGCTTTTTCTGTATTAACCTTTGTAGGAGATACTGATATTGCTGCCAAACGTGCTGCAGGGCAGTTTGGCACCTGTCTTAAAAAAATCACTCTATCAAAACACTACGCTGCACTTATGCAAACTGACGTTGCCTTACAGCTAGGGCCTGAACTTGTAATGCAGGTTGTACGATTGAGACATCAAGTGTCACGCTCTGGCGCCAAGTGGCTTCTCACTCATTCGAATGATCAGCACCACAAAATCAATGATTTGCTTTCATATGTAGGCTGCAAGGGCAGCCGTATGATGATGTCCAAATACAGAAAACAGCTTATGGAAGATTCTGAAGGACTTGGAAAAATAGGAATACGAATTGAAGATAAGGTAATTCACTATGCCAGGAATAAGGGTGTTTTCATTACTGTTGGGAAAAATGTAAACCGGTCCTCGGAGGATGTAAACCAAACCTCGGAGAATGTAAACCTTACATCGGAGTTTATAGATCGTATTCACAATAACTTAGGCATCGATTTGGAAGAAGATTTTGATGAATACCCCAATGTCAACCAATCTTCGGAACAACCTAGTTCTCAAACAGGAATAAATACGAGTAGTTATATGTGTGTAAACCTCTCCTCGGAGTCGGTCCTTGTTGAGGGCCATAATGTAAACCGGGCCTCGGAGGATGTAAACCCGGCCTCGGAGTCAATAAACCTTATCTCGGAGAATGTAAACCCTATCTCGGAGGATTCTAAAGGTATTATCTTAAAGGAATTAGATTTAAAGGGCATAAATACTAAAGAAACAAGATGGAGTATTCACGAGTTTAGAGTCAGGTATGAAGAATATTTTGGCATATCACTGGCCGGCGGCCTTAACAATAAGGCTGGTGAACTCTGTCGAAAATATTCAATTGCTGCGCTGGAATATGCTTTGGAACAGGCGGCACTTAGCAACGTTTCTAACTTGAGATATATTGAATCAGTCTTAGAAAATTATTCAAAAAGCAGGATGGGCCGTAAGAAATCTGCTGGCAGTTCAGATCACGGTCAATGCAAGCTTGATTATGGTTGGTGAGGTTATTATGTCATCAGTGGATTCTGTAACATCCTATATAGAAAGTCGCATACCAGGGCCTACATCAACCTGTGCGTTTTGCGGTAAAGATCTTTCGTGCGAGCTTTCCTATCTTGGTATTTATCTACCCTGTAATTGTGAGAAAGCCATTGAACATGCTCAGAGAGAATATGCAGAAGAGACAAGAGTGGCAAAACATGTCAAAGTGCCAGGCAAATTTGATGACCGCATGAAAGGTTCTGGCATAGGAGAGCGTTTTAAAAACTGTACCCTTGAAAACTATGCAGCCGGCAAAAATAAAGAAGCACTGGCATTTGCATATGAGCTTGTAGCGATGTTTCCCCGTACAAGAGGGCTTACGCTAAGTGGCGATTCAGGAGTTGGCAAAACTCACCTTGCTTGCGGGATAGCTAAGAAGGTAATGCAAAATGGTCATGGTGCTCTATTTGGAACCGTGCCCACCCTGTTATCAAGTATCCGGGCTGGTTTCAACGGAGGAGATCGCGCTGAAGACGTTATGAAAAGGTATAAAACAATTGCCCTTCTTGTGTTAGACGATTTCGGGAAAGAAAAACCGTCAGAATGGGTGGAAGAGGCAATATACGAGATCATCAATGCTCGCTATGAAGCCAAGCTGGTTACAATTGTTACAACGAATATTTCATCAGAGGATGTTATGGAGCGATATAGATGGAATGGTAAAGCAATTCTATCGCGACTGGCCGAGATGAATAATGTCAGCAAAATAGTAGGAAACGACTATAGGCTTGCTAAAACTGCCGTTTGAAATCTCTTGTTATATTGAGTAGACAACACTGTTGGAAATATGTTGACGTGGTAAATAAAAATATATACAAGGCAGTCATAATTATTTACCAAACTTGTGAGAGGTCGTATGGCTGACGGCAAGAATTCAAATGACAAAAGCATTGCAAGATTCTCTGATGATATGTGCAAGCTTTCTATCCAGGACGCTATAGCTTATGGCGGAGCCTGCGGACTCAAAAAGCATCTTCCGGAACCGTTTGCTTCTGGAGAGGAATTGTCGTGCATACTTGGCAAGATGATCAGATGTTATTGTGACAAGGATGAAACTTTGTCTAGTGATGAAGTTGAAGCTGAGGCAAGGGCGCTGTATTCAAAGGCTTCGCGTTGACATTCTCCCCGCCTTATAGGACTACTCCGTAAGTCCACTTATAAATTATGAGCCTATAACATTTCATCAAGGGTAGTTCCCTCCTTTTGGGGCGGCAATATTTTGCCGTCTTATATTTCAAAACAGCAATTACATATAATCACCTTGTGGTTCGCAAATTCTTGCACCCCCTACAGCTTGGGACACCAGATATACCTTGAAATAGAAGGGTATATATTTTGTGGAGGCCCCAATGGATCGCGCAAATTGCAGTATCATCTGGCTTCGGGAAAACATCCCATACGTAAGAGAGCGTTTGAAAACGCGTGTTAAAAAGAAACAAAATAGAACAGAGTTGGTATTTTGTGGGCATCGACGGGGGAATCTTCAGAGGATACTGCCTAATGGAGATATTGAGTTTGTTGACAACAAAGGCGCTGCATTTGCGCGAATATGGTCAGCTGATACAGATAAGGTAACCGGAGGGGATCGATATGATTTGTCATAAAAATGTTGTTCCCGGTGAGACCGAACACGAGCAGCAGATTCAATTGGAACGGATGTATAAGTCAAAAACCCGCCCGGTCTGTCCATGTAGGACGCCTGGCATTGATATGTATATAGCCAAAGTAGGAGACCTCTATATTGTAAAGCGCATGCCTAACACTGGAGGTTTGCATTCTCCTGAGTGTGATTCATATGAACCACCAGCCGAACTGTCCGGGCTCGGAGAAGTGATGGGTAGTGCCATCAAGGAAGACGCAGAACAAGGTATAACAGAACTCAAATTTGCTTTCAGTATGACAAAGCTTGCCAGCCGTAAAATGCCGACTACAAGTGAGACTGTTGCGGACAGCGTTAAATCTGACGGCAGCAAGCTTACACTCAGATCCACCCTACACTATTTATGGGAGGAGGCTGGTTTTAACCGTTGGACACCGGCCATGGCCGGTAAGCGCAATTGGTATGTGATACGCAAACATTTGCTGCAGACTGCGGCTGATAAACTGGTAAAGGGGCACAACCTTTCTGAGCTCTTGTATATTCCTGAATCGTTCTCTATTGAAAAGAAGGATGCCATTAACCAAAAACGCATTGCCCAAATGTCGAGAATGATAACACCGAATAAGACATCTCGGTCACTTATGATGGTTATTGGTGAGGTAAAGGAGTTTGCTGCAGCGCGGTATGGCCACAAGGTAGTAATTAAGCATGCACCTGATTTCCCGTTCATGATTGACGATGAATCACTCAATAAGCTGTTCAAACTGTTTAATACAGAGGTGCAACTGGCTGAGCTGGATGATACGCACTTGATTATGGTAGCCACATTCAGCATGAGCTTCGCCGGCATTGCTTCCATCGAAGAAATTGCTCTCATGGCCACAACGCCAAACTGGATTCCATTTGAGACAGTACAAGAAAAGGTATTAATTGAACAACTGACCCTCAACAACAGGCGGTTTATGAAAGGGCTTCGTTATAATCTCAATGCTCAAAAGCCGTTGGCTTGTGCAGTACTTACAGATACGGAGCCACAACCAACAGCACTATATATTGTCCCGCCTGAGGTAGAGGAATCATATCAGCTTGAGTTAGATCAGCTGATAGCTAGCAGCCAACTAGCCTCATGGGTATGGGATAGCAAAGAATACGATGTGCCTGAGATGCCGCCTGCAGCTGATGGCAGTGTTTCAGAAAACACTCAAGTTTGAAACAATTCAACCTACTATGGAGGTTATATGGGAAAGTACGTCACGAAAAACGCGATTATTGCTGGGTTTGTAGTTGGACTGGTTGTTATGCTTGTTAACTTGCTTATGGCAGGACCTCGTGTGATTGGAAACCTGATATATGCAACCTTGACGTCAGCTATTATTGCGGCATTGGCAGTGGAAACGCTTAGCAGGTATTTTAAGCTGCTTTCAGAAAGAATGGGTTCTACGGATGGTCCAGTATGGGATATTGAGATGAATGGGGTAAAGGTGGGAGAAATCCAAGATTCGGAATATGCCAAGATTAGAAATCGCATATTCCGCGATTACCGTATTTATGCTTTACAGCTGTTCCAATTATTCAAAGATTTGTCAATCTCCTTTGTGTCTATTGTTTACGTCTTCCCAGCAATAGTATTTTGGATAGCTTTGATAAGTGAATATTACAACCCAGGCACCTTGAAAATTGCAATGAATGAACTTCTTAAAACAAGTTCTTCCGACGTTTCAAATGGTGTGACTTATATTTGCCTCTTAGCTAAATTTACAGCTTTTTCATACGTAATAATTGCCTTATGCAACGTGTTTGGTTTTAAAAACTGTTTTGCCCTTAAAACTGCTGATGAATTAAGGAAATATTGCAAGTGTGCCGTGGAAGGTAATGTGACTCTTGTTCGTTACGCTAATGGGATTAAAACCCTTAATAATGAAGAGAAACTTTTGTAGCAGTACACCCGTAGGACATATAAAACTCAAGGAGAATTATTATGCAAGTAAGGACTATCGCAGTAGGGCTTCTGACAACAGCTTATCTCATGGCTAATTACAGTGTGAATGCAGTTAAATTGTATCAGCAGTTTATAAGCGATTCCCCTGTTATGGCTTTTGGCGCAGCGCTCAAGACCTTATCACCAAGTGTTGCCGTGATGGCCGGCGTTGAGAGCTATAACGCTGCACTAATTATTATTGCATTTCTAGGTGTCGGAATGGCAATCGCGGGTTTTATATATCCTGTGATGGAGTATCTGGCAGTAAATAAAGTGATAATTCCGCTTTGGGGATTTGTAACAGGTAATTCCCAGATAGCGGATAGTCGCGCTGCAAGTGGTCAATTTAAATCTGATAAATCGTTCAAAGAAGGAATCGCCGCAAACAATTATTAATTTCATTCCTGGATACGCACTTATGCATCACTATATCGGATTGTCTGAAAACGACCTTCGCCAAAAATATAAAGAAACTCCTGTTTATTATGAGCCTACCGCGCTTATCAACGCTCATCTGCTGATTTGCGGTATGTCCGGTGTTGGCAAATCTTTTCAGTCATTGAATTTTCTTCGAAGTGCAGCTCTGGCATGTGGGGAAATCGATGTATTTGACCCTCATGATGAACTGGACGCTATTCCCGGCTCCGCAGCATGCATGTTTTCTCAGGCGACTTGTTATGGTTTCAATCCTCTTGAGTTGAATACTGACATACACACAGGGGGAGTGAACCGCCAGGTCGATTTTTTTGTCGGACTTATAAAAGGCGTAACACCGCAGTTCGGTATCAAGCAGGAGGCAGCTCTCCGGAATCTTCTGCTTGATACCTATGCTGCATGTGGAATCAAACAGTCTGATCCTTCTAGCTGGCACAAGAAGTCAATTACCGACAGCATAAGGAAAACTATTGTTGCTTCAAAAGACTGGGGAGAGCTGAGGACCTATTACCCGACATTGGATGATCTGAAATCTTTTACGCGAAGAAAGATTATTGCAATGACTCTCGGTGGGGACAACAAATGCGTATCGGCGTTTGACCAACTTACCAGGCTGCAGCGTCGCCTTAATACGTTACAGATGAAATATACCAAATCGGTGAGCGATGAAGAAACTGAGCAGCTGGTAGACCAAATACAATCTGAGAAGAAGAAGTGTGTTGAGGCCTACAACGTGTTTGTAGACAATATGAGCACAGGCAAGGAAGTTGATGATGTTCTCAAATACGATTCTGTTGATGTCCTGACTTCTGTTTTACAGCGGCTTCAATTACTCAGTGCAACGGGAATACTGAGTGCAAATAAACCTCCCTTTGGAAGAGCGCGTGTCCGGATCCATCAGATAAAGTCAATCTCACATGAACAACAGGTGCTTTATGTCAAGCTCCGGCTCCAGGACATATTCGAAAAATGTAAACGGCTGGGCCCAACCACGGGGGCGAATGAGTTACGTCATATTGCTTTCCTTGATGAAGCGCACAAGTATTTCACAAATGAACCCGACGATATTATCAATGTAATAGCAAAAGAGGCGCGCAAATTTGGGCTTGGTTTATGGTGTGTGTCACAACAGCCTACTTCTTTCCCAGAGTCGTTTTTGACCAATGTAGGTGCTACCGTGATTCTTGGCATCCACACCTCATATTGGAAAAGAGCTTCGTCGATGTTTCGTATTACAGAAGATGCATTGAGAAGCATCAAACCTAAGGAGGTTATGGCAGTAAAATTCCTTTCTGATGGGTGTGTAGACCCACCATTCACCAACGTTGTTGTTCCGAATCCCGATTCCTCTCTTGGTCGTAAGGCAGAGTCGTTTGTTCATCAGAAGCTTTCCTGAAATTACATGCTAGTCAATAATACATTGACTAGGTAAATAAAAGCATATACTACACATTGTACATAGGTATGTTATGCTTTGTATTTGTAATTACAGGGGGGATAATGGAGGTGTTTTATGAAGAAGATTATATTCATAGTGTTGATGGCATGTTGTCTATTAACCAGCGGATGTGCACCTATAATTGATACTGGTTGGGATTGTCAGTATGCATGCTTTAATAGAGATAATGTTAAAGAATGTCTCAGTTATAATGAATATTTACAAAAAACTGGGCAAAAGGACTTATCAACTAATAATGCCTATGAGAAAACACCCGGATCAGAGCGCAAACAGAAGTATTAGGCGGAAACATACTTGCCCGTGCCGAATTGACGGCAGTGGAACCCGTGAATACTCCCTGGCCTCAACGATGCTCCTGCAAATTAAGATTTGAATATGCTCAAAGCAATCGGGGTAAGGTCACAGTGCATTAACGGCAGGTTGGGATGCCGGCAAGTTTGTGGTAGAATAAGGCGCACTCAGGGTCACCTAGGGGCTAGAATGTTGTAGCGAGGTATTGATGGCAAATGTTCTGTGTGCTGACGGCACAACATATGAGCAGACGGATCTAAGTATGACTGCTCTTAAGAAAATAGTTGGCGAGAATCTGAAATCTTCACCTCTTGCTGAGGGTAGGCTTATGTTGTCCAATGAAGACGGCAAACTGCTCGGTTTGCCCTTTAACAATCAGGCTACCCATTTATTGCATGAATCTGGTGCAGAATTTTGGGAAACGGTTATGGGTGATGTGGTAATCTGTTTCCGAGACGAGATTGCATAATGAGTAAAGTAGAATTAGGTTATCTGAAAAAAGTGTTCAACTCTCAAATACATGGCCGGTTGTATGCTGTAGAAAATAGTATTTCAGAGCGTCTTGAACTTAAAGGGTATATTCTCAAAACCAGCCGGGTAGTTTGCCAGGACAGAAATGGCACAGTTAAAGTTGAGGGGTTTTGCCTTACACTTGATGGGAATTTGGCTTTGTGCAGTGATATTTCAGAAAACCAGAAAGCTGGAAATGCTGTCTGGGCAAATTGATAACGCATGTTGATTACCGTGCTAGGGGGCGTTTCATGAAAATGGAGATTTTCAAGGTGGTTATTGGTTTGGCTGAAGCGGTTTCTGCTGAACGAGAACAGCAGGAGAAGCAATGTGCTGAGCCAACCTCTTTTGCTACGAAAACGGTTAGTTCTGCTGGTCTCAATATAGGTTCCCAAAAGGCGAAGCTCAGAGACTATCTGGACACACTCAGTGATGATGAATTGCGGGACTTGGTTGCTATCATGTATATGGGCAGAGGGGATAGTGACAGTTTTCAGGAAATGCGTGACCATGTGAAAGAATGGGATCGTAAGGGTTGCATCATCAAGCTTTTGGAAAAATCACCTCTATCTGAATATATCAGAAAGGGGATATCCAAACTTTGACTTTTCAGTGGCCTTCCAAGCGAAGGCCATTTTTTTTTGTATCTACATTTCATAGGTAATAAGTTTTGACACAAATATTGTAATGCAATAGGTTAGTCCAGAAGCGTTGAGGGCCGTTGAACCGATAATTCTTATTGGCTATCCGCCCCTAACTCAGCAGTTTGCCACCAATGTACGGAGTTAAACATGGATAAAAACAATAAGATGATCTTCAAAAAGCGCATTGCGCTGAAATGGCGTACAGCACAAAAGCTGAATCAATCCGGTGCTACTACTGCAACTAGCCGAATTTTGGCCGATGAAGATGTGAAGTGTTGTATGGTGAAAAAGGTTGTATATAAATCTTTTCGACCAGCCACCAGTAAGTGCAAAAAGGACTCTAAAGAAGGTGATGGGGGTACTCTTGATCCTGGGCCGTGTAAATGGAGATAATGTATGAGCACAGATAAGCGAAAGTTTCTAGTTGAAATAGTTGATGCCCCAGGGTGTTCGAATATGAATAACGTAGAGACAGAACAAACACCTAGTGACAATCATAAGAAATTGTTGGAAAGAAAGGCTCTAGTGACAGGTAGGCTCAGCGAACAGAGCCGGTATGTTGGTTTTGGCATAGCAATAGCGTGTTTTGCTCTTCTTACATCTGATTCGGATCAAGCTGAGTTGATAGTGCAAACAAAGAAGGTGCAATTGGTATCATGTGCAATAATAGGTAGCTTTGCAGTGCTTTTTGACATATTTCAGTATTTTTGCGGATATATTTCCGTCCAACGTGGCCTTAATAAAGGCAAAAAAACAGGAATATACGAATATAACCGCAATAAGTGGGAATATTTTCTGCAAGAATTTATGTTCTGGCTGAAACTGATAGTAGCTGTGTGCGGAGGGTTATTTCTGCTATATATCCTAAGCACATATTTGTGCCCTCAATATGAAATAACGAACCTTTTTAAAGCATAGTTACCAGCATAGAATAAGGATTCTCCCCCACTAATTTGACGTGTTTTGACCTCGCATTATGCAGAGACAGGCTTTGAAGCGACCTGTCTCTGCATCCTTTCAACCCTGCCTCGTATCATTGTCTTATCCCTGTCTGTAACGGACGCTGCCACAAACAAATAATCTTGAACAATTTGATATAAATCATCTATTTAGCCTTGCTCTGCTAGATACTTTATTGTATATAATAAATACAACAACGGAGCGATAACCAACTATAAATAGGGGGATTTATGGAAACAGCAATAGAAAACAACAGCATGACGATGTTGCCACTTGGGGTGATTACCGCAGGGAACAATCCACGCAAAGTATTCAATGACGATGAAATGAAGGAGCTTGTTGCTTCTGTTTCGGCAAATGGGGTGATTCAGCCGATAGTTGTCAGGCCGGTCGGTGAAGTTTTCAGCATTGTTGCGGGAGAACGGAGATACCGTGCGGCTCGTGAGGCAGGTCTTTCTGAAATTCCCGCCGTTGTAAGGGAATTAACAGATGAAATGGCTGACCAGTTTGCTCTGATCGAAAACACCGTCAGGGCAGATATGAGCGTTACCGAGGAAGCTGTAGCGGCTGGCAAAATCCTTATCAATGTAAACAATGACAGGGAGGAGGCCGCAAAGGTTCTTGGATGGCCTGTGTCCAAGTTTAACCGCAGACTTGCCCTATTGAATCTAATTCCCGAAGCTATGGACGCATTGAATAATAGGGTAATCCGTGTAGGCCATGCAGAACTTCTCGCTACTATTCCAAAGGACAAACAAGGTAAAGCTCTTGACACCATTATCACAAGGAAACTTGATGTGGCAATGGTTAAAACTCTTCTTATCAAGGCTAGTACGGACTTCAAGGGAGCGATATTCGACACAGCCCGTTGCCTGAACTGCCAACATAATTCCGACCATCAGGCTACATTGTTCGCTGAGACAATTGAAGCCGGTTATTGTACCAACAGCGAATGTTTTGCCGTCCGGACAAGGGTCAGGGTAGAAGAAATCAAGGATGGGCTGAAAGAAGAGTTCCAAACCATCAGGATTATCGAAATAGGTGATCAGGGCAACTACGTAGCTCTTCAAAAGGATGGTTCGCTTGGAGTTGGCGAGGAGCAGTTCAATGCATGTCTTTCATGCGATAAATACGGGGCATCCGTTTCTGCAATTCCTGGCGAGGAGGGGAAGGTTGAAAAGGGGCTATGCTTCAATCCGGTCTGTAATCACAAGAAAATTGCGGAGAGGATCAAAACTGAGAAAAAGGAACAAGGCACAACTGGCGGTGAGCAGAAATCCGATGGCAAGATTTCAAGCAAATCAGCTAAAGAACGGGCTGCACAAAAAGACAAGTCTGCACCGTCTGGTCTTTCTCAGAAGGTAAAAGAGTATAGGCGCAAAAAGGTTTGGGATATTGCCGCCAAGAAAGAACTTGCGGCTCAACCAGATAAGGCCAGAGCATTCATCCTTGATTTATTGCTTACTGGTAGCGGTTCAAATGTGGACTCGCACACACTATGCAAGTTGTTTGGAAAGGTGAGTGAGAGCGAAGAATATCCTATTTCGTCGCAGGATATCGGTTATCCCGAAAAACCCTATGCTCTGACACCTGATAAGCAGAACAAGCTGTTTGCGGCGGCGGCAGTATCGGCTGTTACTTCTATTCCTGAGAAAAGGCTCAAAAAGCTCCTGATTTTTCTTGAGACTGATCTAGGAAAACATTGGAGCGTGAATGAGGAGTTTCTGGCATTGCTGACGAAGAGTGAAATTGAATCGGTTTGCAAGTCTATCGGTTTGGACAAGGGATTTCCAAATTTTTCCAAAGTCATGTCTGATAAGAAGGATGCTGTTATTAAGGCTATCATGGCATCGGGGTTTACCTTTGAGGGTGCAATACCGGATATAATTAGGCTCAATGCCCTATAAATGCTGATTTAATGCTTGAGCACCTAAGTAATTTATTGTATATAACAAATACAACGACCACGGAGGACTGAATATGTTTTTTTCAAGCTTGATGCCGATTTTGAAGGGTACGAATGTGAATATTTCTCTTTCATCCGAAGGAGAAAAAGTCAGGGTAATTATCCTGCCTTCCCCGAAGGATGGCAACGTTTCCGCTTTGTCTATGCCCCTCTCTGTTGCGGCTACACCGGAGGAACTTGACGAACAGTTGCCTACGATCATCGGTCAGTATTGTGGCGCAAGAGAGTCACTTGCCGAAACCATTGCAAACACAACTGCTATTCTTGAAGCCGCCAAACAGGAAGAAATTAGTAAGGCTGTTAAAGGTCATAAGGCAGAGAAACAGGCGACTGCCGCAAAAACCGAGATAGCAGAATCTGCTGATGTAGGGAGTGAACAGCCAGTAGAACAGGTTTGCTCTACTTCCAAATTGGCACCCAAATCTGAATCTATTGATCTGAGTCTGTTCTAGGAGCGCACTATGGAAATCACCAAGCTTGTTAGAAAGTTCACTTTTGACGGAGTAACCCTTGACGATCCTTCACCGGTAATGACACCTGAACAGGTTAAGAATGTATTTGCGCTTTCCTATCCGAATATACTGAATGCCGTTATTGAAGGTCCGGTTGCCAAAAACGATACCCTTGTTTATACATTCAAGCGCAATGTCGGGACAAAGGCATGAAAAGCCTTGAGCAGGTTAGAAAGGAACTGGCGGCGATTGTGGAAGGTCGCCGCCAGAAGCGTGTCAGGGGGATTAAGTCATGCCTAAGTCAAAAACAGTTGGAAAACGCATTCTCAGCGGCAAGCATAATGCTAAAAGGAATATCCAAAACAACAGGAACCAGCCAGAGGCTCCTGCCAGACTGGAAACTCCTGCCGCCCCTTCCTTGAGCTTCGGGCTTCCCGTTATTTCAGGGGATATCCCCAAGAAAATATCCATTTTTCGGGACGAGTCGGCACTTGCCCAAATAGCCGTTAACTGCATTGACGCAGGTGTTATTGAGACAGCCGACATCAGTAAACACATGGATATATCAGGTATGTTGAATCATGCGGTGAACCGGCTTGTGGAAGAATGTTCTGGAGGCTTAAAGCACATGAGTCCTGTTGTGCATGTTTCCAACTCGCTTGACGAACTGATAGGGTTTAATCATTCCAAAGAAACCTCTTCGGAAGTTTTTGGGTTTTCGACTGATTTGCCGCAGATAGCGGCTTCTGTAATTTTTAACTGCTGGGACGGCCTGTTTCTGCAAGACAAGATTGTCGAGCTTGAAAATGCAGTGAAGGGTTTAGGGGAAACGGCCTTACATCATCTTTACAGGAGCCTCAATACAGATACATTCAGCATTACGCCCTCATTTTGTGCTGAAATTGCCAGAGAATACTATTGGGGCGGATGGGATGATGAATCACAGACAATTGAGGAATATGGTTCGGAAGCAGAGGATGTTTACTCAATAAAGGATTTGGACGAGAGTTTTCCCAAGTGGGTTAGGGAGCCGAAAGAGGTATTGGCCATATCAGAGATTGAGTCCCTAACTGCACATGAGAACGGCCTTGTGTCTCAGGTCGCTTCATTGCTTGTAGAAATGCATAATCAAGACAGTGCAAATTTCTGGTTGCCGCAAAATCTGTGTGATGATGGCGGTGATTTCATTGCCCCTGCTGTGCTGTTGAGATGGAACAAGGATGATGATACTCAGCAGATCGCAGATGATTACGGTTCTTACGTCCAATCTGGTGATTACAGTTTTGAGGAAGTAGCCGTATGGGCGGTTGAAAACACTGTTGAGGGATGCGGTCAGATGTTTGCCAATATAAGACAATATTTTAAGCGGCTCGGCTTGATTGAAAAACTCCTAAACCTTGTAACTACGGAGCCTGATGGTGATATTTGGGCTTGATCTGCTAGGTTACCTATTGTATATAATAAATACAACGTAAGGGGGAGGGTTATAGTGGAAGACCGTTGCAGAATCAGGATGGAAGGGGCGCAGGAGATGCAACTCAGGAGGGCGATCCTTCTTTATGAGGGTTATCAGTCCTCGTTTGCCACCGTACACAAGGTGTCTCAAAATAACGGTGTGCCGGTATTGGATGTAGGAGAGGCCATGTCTTTGGCTTCACTGGCAAGTATTGCCATGTCTTTAGGCACATCAGCGCATATTGGGAAGTTTCTTCGTCCTGAGATTCTGTCAGTCGGCATGAACTCCGTTGTTTGGTGGATAAAGCCCGATTTCAGGCGGGTCTGGTTCAACTGTTCAAACAATAAGACAATAGGTGTCGAATCTGCTGAAACTCCCCATCCTGGTCTTGTCATGGCAGTTGTTTCCGACAGGTGGTATGTGTTTGCCGTGAAAGGTGATACCAGACCGGAAGCAGATACCCTCCTTTACCAAGCCCCGTACTTTAATGTGTGGACTAACGGATTAATTTGCACAGGTTCAACCCAAGTGCCAGAAGATGTCTCCGCTTCAAATATAGCCTCATGGGAAACTGCGTTTTTTTCATCCGCATTTAGCCACCCGAATGTCCATGCTCCCGACAAATTGTTGAAATACAGAGGCGGTGAGTACAAGTTTTGGAGGCACATGCTTGACGGACGTTTTAAGGATTTTCCTGAGAAGGTTCTTGTTGCTTCTGATTTGACGGTTGAGGGTTTCATACAGGAGGTTTGCAAGTGAATCATATAATCGACAACGGACTGCTAACCAGAAAGGTAATGGTTGCTTTGGTGGGTTGCGGCGGGGTGGGGTCACAGGCACTTTCTGATCTGGCTCGGTTGCACATGGCGATGGTTGCTCTCGGCCATGCCGGTGGCTTACATGTGACAGCTTTTGATGATGATACGGTTTCCAAATCGAATGTGGGACGGCAATTGTTCTACCAGTCTGATGTGGGGCAATTCAAGTCAACGGTTCTTATTCACAGGCTGAATATGGCATACGGTCTGAACTGGACATCTGCTCCGGAACGGTTTGGGAATGAAAGGGGCTACAGGACAAATTATTACGACATCATCGTGTCTTGTGTTGACACCAAACAGTCCAGAAGGGATCTGGCTATTCACTGTCACAACAATCAGTGTTCCTATTGGCTTGATATGGGCAACAACCTGTCTGACGGGCAAGTAATCCTCGGCCAGCCGTCATACAAGCATGATCAGAGAGATAAGGCTCTTAGAAAGAATGATTTGCCGACCGTGACGGTATTGTACCCTGAAATACTCGATGAAAGCATTCCAGAAGACAATAACACTCCATCTTGTTCTCTTGCCGAGGCTCTGGAGCATCAAGACCTGTTTATCGGCAAGTCACTTGCCACATTCGGTATTCAGCTGTTGTGGAACCTTTTCAGAAACGGCGGTCTGGATCATCACGGATACTTTGTAAACCTCAAGGCAGGGATGGTCACTCCCTTGCCGGTCAATCCTGATGTATGGAAAGCCATGATTCCGAAGAAAGCTCGCAAGCCGAGAGCAAAGAGTATCAAGACTGCATGAGAGAGTGCGTCCACTGTCACAATCCGCTACCAAAGGGTAAAAGGAAATACTGTTCTGACAGGTGCAAGTATTGGTTCAATCAGATAAATAGGGACAGTACAGCTCATTTTTGGGTTGCACAGCACCTGAGAATGCAAAGGGCAGGCAGGGCGCAAAGAATGGGTAGAGTAGGTGTAAGGTTCAACTAGGGGGTATTGGTGCAAACACCGGATATTGATTCAATCATTCAGAAAACTACTCCTACGGTCATGGTGCCGACCAGTAGGGAGCTAGAGCCACTTAAAGAGTACGGTCAGCGGTATCTCGTAGCGTCAGACGGTCTTTGGATTGAGATCAAGAGGGCATGGGTACACATTGTGTGGCCTGTAGCTCTCAATAATGATTTTCCTATTCCATACGGTTTGCTTGAAAAGAAGGTTGAATTTGCATTTTCGGGGAAGCTTCCAGTGTCTTTGTTGTACGACTTTCTGGCTCAAGCCAAACAGTCTTTTCCTCTTGAGACAGCCGCATGGGTGATATGGGACAGCAAGGCCGACAGTTTTAAACTCTTGCCGCTTCACGCATCAATATCATCGCATTCTTATCTTGAACTTGAAAGGCCGAGTTTGGGGGAAAGTGAACACCTGATCATGGATATTCACAGCCACGGCAAACATTCCGCTTGCTTTAGCCCCGAAGATGACAGGGATGACCGATTTGAAGTGAAGATTGCGGCTGTTGTGGGAAATGTGATGGGAGAGCGTGTATCGATGAAATTCCGGTTATGCACGGGTGGCCGGTTTGTTGATTTGAATGTGTGGGGGGATGGCGAATCAGAAGGGGGCGAGGGATAAGCATGAATGAGTACATAGATCGTTTTGGCGAGAAGCGTAGTGTCCAGAAGGGACTCCGTTTTGATGTCCAATTCGGGGATCTGATCATGTTGAACGGGCGCTATCAGCTAGTGACCGGGTATGGGATATACGATAACCAGGTGTGGACAGAGAAGATATTTGAAGACGGTTGTCATCTGGGGTCTGGAAATTACGAACTGGCAACCGGCGCTGTGGTGATTTCTGATAAGGCTTTGCGTACCTGGGCAATAGAAGCATACAAGGCGGAGCTGCGGGACTGTCTGAAGATGTTTTTCAGCGTTTATTCTAAACAATATGTCGCAATGATAGAGGCGCATCTGGAGCAGCTTACTGTTTGATATTTACTAGGTCAATTAATTGATGATATTCTTAGCTCCAATAATTAATAGGTATTTCAAAGGTTAGAGTCCATGTCCGACCGCATAATTGATTCAAATAAAAGACCTCGCGGCCGCACCCCAAAGGCTGAAAAGGAAAAGGCAAAGAAGGACGCGCACCTATTCCTGGCACCTGATGAAATGCCCCTTTTCAAAGAAGCCGCCGCTCTATGTGGATTCAGGGCGGTTGCCGAGTTTCTGAGAAGTGCTGTTGTTGAGGCTATTATGAAAGAAACAAAGCTATCGGCACCATCTCAAGTGCTTACGGCCTCAGGTTCTCCATACCATCTGATGCTTACTGAAGACCAATACAAAATGTATGAGGTGGCAGCTGTTCGTATGGGTGTAGAAACAGTAAACAACCTTGTTCGATCTGCAGGACGGGATAAAGCCCGGAAGGTTATAAAGGCTTTGCGCCAAACAAGCTCTTTTTGATTCGAAGGGATTATTCTTGTATATTCCACATAAGGCCATGAGTTGTTTACTATTCATCGAAAAAGCGTTGAAATACGCAGCTGCAATATGTTTGGGAGTATTACTTTCTAGCCCTGCACACGAATTTGGTCATTACATAGTAGGCAAACTCTTGGGCTTTAAGATTTTAAGTGTAACATGGAGCAGTGTTCGCTTTGCTGAAGTTCCATCAGTTAGTGTTCTGCTTGCTGGGCCTGTCGTTGGTATTATTTTTGGCTGGTTTTTGACACGTATAGGCAGGAGGTTTAAATGTTGTCTGTGGGCACCTTATCTTGTGTATACGGGCTATACAATAATAGTTTTCAACATTGTAGTAAATTTGAACCCTTGGCTCAGTGATTCTGATGGAACAAAGATATTTTCACAAATTATGTTGTCACTGTAGCATTTCTGAGCATCTTGGAGGGCTATCTTAGATTGTTTCCAATCAAAGAATGCGCTTTTAACAAAACCTTGCCTGCTAGATTATAGAAGCTCTCAATATCTTTCCACCCACGAAAATACCCCCATATTGAAAACGGCCTGCTTTGAATAATGTGGTTCTTGGTCACCCCTGTTGGGTGAAATGTCCACTCCGCATGTGCGATCGCTTTATTGCGGATTAGCAACAGCATGTTATGGAGATTTCTTTCTTCCTCTGACAAGTCGCTCAAAACAGCAGGGCTGACCCTGCTGGCCGCTTTTGCATTCACATCCCTCTCGTTTGAGGAAAATGGGCGAGCATAAAAGATGATGGACGTTAACAGCAATGCTTCATAGGTGTGAGTACCGTAAATTTGTGTGGTCAACTCCCTCAAAAATGTTTGGCATCTCTCCAGGTCGTGAACAGACATGATCAGTCTGTTATTTTCCCTATCAGTGTTTTCCATAAAACAGCTATCCCTAAATTATTAATACGCGGTAAATAAAAACATTTACTAGGTAAATAAAAATTGTTATATATCCGCCATCAATAATACCTTCAAGGCTTATCTTATGCAAATGAAACAGGTGGAATGACCATGATTGAGGTTATCAGCTACACAGTCCCGGATAATGTATATGATCCCTGCTCTATGAAGCTTGTCGAGAAGAAGGGTGATGTTGTGGTGTCTCACGGTGTGGATACAGAATCTGGACGTAATGTAATTCTGCCTTGTGAACCATACCAGCAGTTTGTCAGGCTCCATTGCCGAGTGGTTAATGGAGTTGCTTACCTCAGGGAGGATTGATGAGCTACGAGTCTACGGTTTGTCCGTGTGGTGGCAAAAAAATGTCAAATACCATGCTCTGTTGTACTTGTGAGACAGCTTATGCTGAACATCCAGCAATGTCAGTTTTCAAGGATGAAAGTTGTGATCTTGAGTCCAGGAGGCATGCCGCGATTACCTTGGTAACGTTGGCCCGTGGGCGCAATGGTCGGGTGTAGATAGCAATGGAGGGATTATGAAAGGTATTAGATTCCGGTGCATATTCTGTGGGAAAGAGCATGAAACAGTGGAGGCGTGCAATGTCTGCGAAGAAAGCCACTAAAACTGCGAACGTCTGCGCAACTATTTATGAGGGGGGATTCGATATCAATTTTGATTGTGTCGGTGTTCTTGCTTGCAAATACGCCTGTTGCGAACTCATGCCCCCTGATGGAAATTGTCCATGCACGTACTCGGACCATAGCACGTGCATCTCTCCTCATGCAAAATTGGCAGCAATTGAATCTCTAAGGGATCGGCTTTTGAAAGAGAAGAAGGATATTGAGGAGGGTTTCGAATACTGAGGCCCTACCGGTTCACCAGATAGCTCCGAGTTATATTGAGGATAAGGCGATAGGAGTCAGTATGGAGATTAGAGATTGGGCAACACCAGAAGAAGTCAAATTTTGCAATCGGCTGCGAAAACTGCTGAAAACAATGCCACCCACAATGAAACTGTTTGCAGATGGTGGATTAAAGGCAATTGATGCAAATTGTGATTGCGAAACTACTGAGTTTGTTTCGTTTGGAAATGTCGAAGAGCTCGCGCGTTGCGATGGCGGCGATCCTTGGCAATGAAGATAGATAGCGCTTGAGCGTGACCGGCTCTCAGTTGGTCCACGGCGTTGGTTATATATCGATGGGGAGAGAAGCCATGGCACGAGGAATTAGGCGGGATTTAAGTAGAGTCGCTCAAAAAGTACAGGCTGAGATAGCATCGCACGCATCTGGTGGTTTTTACGCTGCGGGTCATTCAGCCGAAGGATTTCATGGCGGTTATCTTGCTGCACTATACGATGTGCAGTTGGCTCTGTCTGGCATGAGGCCGAGTACTCGGAACTGGTGGGCTGATTTTGTGGAAAGGCCTGAACATCGAGACATATAACGATACGAACACACAAAGCCTGCTGTTGCAGTGGCTGGTTAGTTCGTTCGCTATAAACCACTATTCTGGTTGTAATCCGCAAGGAGAATTTATGACAAATTTACCCATGATAGAGAAGGCATCAGAGATCAAAGAACTTATGAAATCCGGTTGGGAGCTTTGGTATATCGGACATTCTGACAGACTGCCAGGGCGGTGGGAAATGCGGTATCGCAACCAGATCAGGAACGTGTATTGGGATGCAATCATCTCTGCCCGGCGCAATTTGGATTGGTTCCGCGAGAATACCACTGAAGTCGAAGAAGGCAGAAACTGGATTTATATGTATAAACAGCCACGTTTGAAGTTGGGCTAACGGTTTGGTTTAAGGGTGCGAAGCATCACTCTTGAACGGTTGGTTACGTATATAAACACGCGCTGGTCGAAGGTCATAGGAGGTTGAAAGTGCCGGAATGGGTAAAAGCAGTTGAAGCAGATAATGTGCAGGATGGGAAAATATATTTTATAGGGAGGCGGTCAGAAACTCATGTAGGCATACAGCTATTTTGGAGCCGACCGCTTCGAGGCAAAGACCAATGGACTGTGAAGCCGGGTATAGCACTCCGATATACTGGCGATGATGACTTCCGCGAGTTGCTGCGGAAAAATCCAGTTGCCGTGGCAGTCGAAGTGCCTGCAAACGCCGACCAACGATGGAGGGCGCGTAAGGCTAATTACTCGCCGTGAGTGTGATGGTTATGTGGATTTCAGCCACCCCGATTCAGGGCAACCAAATCAACTATTCTAATTTATCGAATTGTTGATTTGATGGAACCAAGACCGGAAAGGCAAATTGCGTGCAACTGTTACACATGGCCTTAATGCCGCTATGACTACCGTAAAGGCGTATAACCGGAATCTGGAATACGCGAAGGGAAACAGATCGAGCCGTAAGCCACCCAGGGTCATCCCATTTCCTGCGGTGGCTGGTGTAAACCGGTGTCGGTAGTAGGCAACAGGTTGGGTGTGCCCGTGGAAGCTATCAAGGCCCCGGCAGGCAAGCGAGTATGTCCGGACGAAAGCGAAGAAGCCGAAGGGTACAGTTCGTTGGAAGCGGGTACACCCACATAATAGTTCTGACCATGAAAAAGGAGTATAACAACAATGGATTTTACATTGAAGCAGGCGCAAGCTTTGGTAGAGGCATTCGGGGGTGATGAAGAGTCAAATATGACCGTTGTCGAGGTCAAGGATGGCCAAGCGTCCCATAGCGGTCCCGGACTGTATGTGCATTGTACTGACTACCCAGAAGAAGGTTCAACGTTCCTGGGCAATGATTCGAGCCAGCTTCCGGAGGTGGATCTCAAGAGTGAGAGTAAGTCCCTTGTTGGTTCCATGACAGCAGAAGAAAAGTATGCTGCATGGCATTTTTATACTGCTGTAGCAGATGATCAGGTCCCCTTCTGCGTTGATAAAAAAATGCGGTCCCGGTTAAGAGAACTGGGGCTTATGAAATGGGTGGGTGGGAATATTTTCGAGACAACGGAACTCCTGGCTGAGATTTATCCGACTCTTGACAGGATGGTGCGTTTTTAAACGGATCACATTTGAAGATGGCAGTAAATTGATGGCTTAAATGGCCGTTTATATTTGCTCTGCTAGCTATTGTATTGTATATAACAAATACAATTGAGTGGTAAAGAATGTTTTGTATACGGAGTTGCAAAGGGGGGTGGAGGTTACGATGGATGTGCATGAAAAAAATAGTCAATTGTTGGCGCGAGTGCAGCAGCTTGAAATAGAGTCAAATCGTTTGGAAACCGAAAATAACGAACTGAGGCAATTGTTCCACGACGCACTTGACCATGGGTTTGAAACATGGATTATGGATAGAGCACGAAAGCTATCTGTAGATAGGGCATATGATCATTTGAAAGGCTAACGATTCAAGGGTAAGCGGTTAGATGCTCATATTTGGGCGGAAATAATACTCAAACATATTTGATGCTGACGGGTGAGAGACAAACCGCTTCTTCCGTTGGTTAGATTACGAAGGGAGGATCTATGCGAATCGAGGGAGTTAATGAATGTTCAAACGGTGGATGTTCTATCGCTATCAACTGCAATCGTTGCGAGGCAGCAAATAAAGAAAGTGTGCCGTTTGAATTTCACCAGCATGCTATCCGTCATATTGAGAATAATTTTAAGCAAGAGATCTCACGTCTAAACGCCGAGATAGCTGAGTTAAAACGGAGTCGATTTAGACGGTTTAATAATGAGGATTGCTGGATTTATCAGGGCGACGGGACTGACAACCTTGAAGCTTTGGTATGCCCCGTCGTAATCCGTCCAGACACGCTGAAACGGATTATTGACATGACTGAACCTGACCATTAGCAGAGTAATCTAACAGCTTCGCCCTGTGCGGCAGAGCGTAGCGGAGACCGCCACCAGGGCGGGTTATGCTGATTATTTGAGGAGGAACCCTTGGAAACACCTGAATCAGTGAAAGAGTTGATACGGAAGATTCACGCACTCTCTATTCGTGGGGTCGGCGGAGAATCTGACGCTGCCTTGCGGAAACTGGACCTGTTGCTGGCAAAGTATCATGTGACGCTTGATGACATTCTGGAGGATACCGTCAAAACCTACCAGTTCGCTTTTAAGAACGAGTGGGATGAAAACTTGATGATGCAGCTCTATTACGCTGTAACTAAGGATCGGGAGCGCAAGGTCTGGAGCTACAGCAAGCGCGGCAAAAAGGTTTCCCGCAAGATCGGTCTCGACTTGACCGCAGAGCAGTACGTTGACTATCAGGAGCAACTCGCATACTACCGGGATATCTGGAAGAAGGAGCTGAAACGGTTATTCAGTGCATTCTGCCACAAGCACGACCTTCTGCGACCCTCGGCACCGGACGTTGCAGATAGGCTGCCAAGCAGAGAGGAAATGCAGGAATACCTGCGGATGATAGAAATGATGCGCGGACTCGGGGAAAAATCGTTCTTCAAGCCGATGGCGCTTCTATCAGCATAACGGTTTCCGTTACTTGATGGACGTACTCATACTGACCTTTCCTGGTGATGGAATGAAATCTTTACAACAAATGGATTTGTTTCGCTGCGTGTCTGAATCATACGCTGTGGTCCCGGACCGCCCGTTAGACAATTCTGCACTTTACAATATTGTGGCCGCAAAATGTGGCATTTCTACGGAGAAACTTTCAGAGAAGACTGCAATAGGCAAGGCAGGCGCAGAGCGGAGTCTTATAAAAAGGTCGATAAGGTGGCATCAGCAGACTTTGAAGCACATGGGGTTGCTGGAAAAGGTGCCGGCGCAACGTGGACTATGGCAGCTGACAAAAGAAGGTAAGCGCAAGCTGCATCGTGCTGCGCCGGGAGTCACGCTACTGGCGTTTTCGACGGACCTTGGGATTGCAATATGGGGAGACTGCCGGCAGGTGTTCTCAAGCCTCGATGTGCCGATTCACCTGGTTATCACCAGCCCGCCATATCCGTTAAGGCAACCTCGTGCCTACGGCAATCCCAAGGAGTCAGAATACGTTGATTTCATATGCAGTGCGCTTGAGCCTGTTGTGGCCAAGCTTGCTGACGGTGCCAGCGTTTGCCTCAATATAAGCAATGACATCTTTGAGCAGGGGAGTCCGGCACGGTCGCTGTACGTCGAGAGATTGGTTATAGCCCTGAATGACCGACTTGGGCTTTCACTGATGGATCGCCTGATATGGCATAATCCGAGTAAACCACCCGGGCCAGTGCTGTGGGCAAGTATCAAGAGGGTACAGCTGAATGTGGCATATGAGCCGGTGTTCTGGTTTACCAACAATCCCCGTGCTGTCCGGTCGGATAACAGGCGTGTTCTGGAACCTCATACGGAAAGGCATAAGCGATTGATTGCGGCCGGCGGCTGCCAGCATGAAGCTGAGTATGCTGATGGCGCCTACCGACGCAAGGTAGGGAGCTATGGCAACGATACGCCAGGGAGGATTCCACGCAATGTGATCAGCCTTGGCCACCAGTGCGCAGACCATAAAGAGTACAGGCGGGATTGCGAGGAGCTTGGGTTGCCAAAGCATGGAGCACCGATGCCGCTGTCTCTCCCTGATTTTCTAATCAGGTTTATGTCGCTGCCTGGAGACTTGGTTGCAGATCCTTTTGGCGGTAAGCTGACAACTGCGATGGCAGCAGAAACTTTGGGCCGCAGGTGGATTTGTTCAGAATGGATATACGAATACGTCCGGGGAGCGTCTGAGCGTTTCAAAAAATGCGCTGGCTTCCAGGATGGTTTTGGAACAAAGGTGGCCCATGAGCTCTATTGAAGACCTTCGGAAATTGTTTCTTAATTCCCAAACCATTGAGAGTCAGCTGCCTATTGGTTTTCCGGAAAAGGATGTTGTGTGGCATGCCGTAAGCATTGATTGCGACAAATGCAAATCACCAATCCCTGAGAAATATATTCGCGGAAAGGTTACGCAGTTAATTCCCACGGTGATTTCTATCGATGGAGTGTCTTTTTGCGAAAAATGTCTGTTGCTCCATCACTTCCAATGGCGTTTCAGGGATGATGGCAGTATGGAATTTACAGATCATGATGGCCGTTGGTGTCGCACATATGGTGAGAAGGTTGGCATGTTAGAGAGAATTTTGGGTTATATTGTTGGGAAATTTACTAGGAGTGGCAGACATGAAAACCGGATATAGTATGATCCTCGGAGAGTATATCGATGCATCCCTGTTGTCACACAGGGACTGTGAACCTTTTCAGATTGTATGTCCTGTGTGCAGGGAACCAGTTTTCAAGGTTGAGAGAATGGCAGGAGAAGGACATATGGATTATCTTTCACATTACAATGCTGACAAGGCTTATAACTCTGAATGCGAGCTTCGCATTTCTTCTTTAAAGAAGGATGAAATTGAAAGAAGCAATAAGGTTTCAAGGGACCAGAGGCTTGAATATTTCTTGGGTATCCTGCGTGATCTGATAGGGACAAATCCAATTTACGAGAATGGTACCGCTAAGAGTCAAGCTATGCTCAATAGATCGAAAGCAGCCGGATTTTTCCGGGATTTCCATTTCAAGTTTGTGAAGGACAATAAATATTCAAAGGAACAATTTGAATTATTGGCTGATGAGTATGTGAAGGATATAGAGGGAGTTGGCCACACGATTGATACTTCGTTTGCTCTTAGCGTACAAAAGCGGATCGCCTACGATATGTGGCTTCATCTTTGTTCGGGAAAGGCACGGTCAAATTATGATTTCCTTTTTAATCACGCATACGTCACTGTAATATGCCGTTGTCAAAAGGCGATAGGAACTCAATGGGAAACCTCGGAAGGTGGGGTGCTTGCGGGGTTCCTCTCACGGATCATCGAAACGAGCAAACACAAGGGCATGCAATTATTGTCGCAGATGGCAAATACTCCTGCAGGGGCTCCTTTTGCAATAGCTGGGAGCAACTATCTTACTAAGGCCGCATCTGAAATTACACATGAAATGATTGGTTGCCTTATAGAATTGCAGTATTTCGATGCTTTAAAAAGAAAGTTTCAAAAGTAAGATTCTCTCCCTGGGGGTGCTCCGCACCCCCAGACCCCCCCTTCAGCCCGGCAGGTAATCTCCAATTTCCCCCGTTTTATATAATCCGCCAAATGGCGGTAACAAGCCGCCCGGAGGGAGGGTGTACGCAGTATCGCTTGGGTTTAACCCCCCTTTATTTCTTTTATAAGTAGGCGTGGCCGATTGTACTGTGCCGCGTGGCATTTGAGCCTCATGGTGAGGCTGTGTTGTCTGAATAATACTATATGCTATCTGGTTTTTCCTATTTATAGCCCATTATTCTAAATTATCAACGAGTTAGTAAATTCAAACAAAAGGGAGGCCACGCCGCTTTCCGCTCACGTTTGTTAATGATGATCCTATACGACAAGCTTTAGTGAATAAGCTCGATATGCCAAACAATTCAATCACTGCAATAGCCAGAGATTCAGGAGTAAACATTTCCAGTTTGTCTACATATAGTCGTGGAACTAGAAGACTCTCTCTAGGCAACTTACTTAAGCTCTCCGTCTATTTAGGTATTGATTTATGCCAACCAAAAGCAAGTAGAGTGTGGCAAGCCAGTATTCCAATTATTATAAAGGAAGAAGATATTGACACCCCTCTTCAGCGAGCTCTGTTTCATAAACAATTAACTCAAAATGTGAGTATTGCTAAAATGGCTACTGAAACGGGCCTGAGTACTCGCTGCCTCACTTTGCTTATTCGAGGAGTGTCAACTCCTACTCAAAATACACTATTGATTCTTTGTGAGTATCTTGGATTAAACCCCCAAAGTATTTTGGATGGGATGAAATTAAATAGACATCCACGAAAGCCGTTAGTATGTGACCATGTGGGGGAATCGGTAAATGAAATTCAGCGTCTAATTAGGGAAAAACAGTATTTTGAATGTAAAACACTTAGCGCCATGGCCGCGGAGATTAATATCACTTCTGATTCACTTAAGGGGTATGCCTCAGCCCGATATAAACCTTCACAGGCCAATCTTGCAAAGTTAGCGATATATTTTGGGCAAGATCTAAAAGAACTAGAAAAGAAACTAAAAAGGCAACCCCCAATTTCCAAAATGCCAAAAACCAGTTCGATTGTCGCAAGGTATCAAGACAAAGATGGTTTGAATGGTATTCAGAATCTTGTGGTAAATATGCTGAAATCCCAAAACATATCAATAAGACAGCTAGCAAAGGAGAGTGGTATACCCAAATCCACATTGTTCCGTTATGTGCATAAGAATTGTGTCCCTTGTAAAACGCACCTGTTAAAACTGGCAGATTTCTTTGGAGTAAATGACATTCCGATTAACCGGATAAAATAATTAAGTTACTGCTCAGTGGCAAATTGGTCAAACTTTTATTGACCTGGTAAACAATAATTGATAAGTAACCGGTGTCTGCAAACAGAGAGTATTTAAGCAGATAATCAATCGGTTAGAGGTGCGTGCTAATGCCATGGATACAAACTTATAGCGGGATTGCTTTTAAACCCTTTGAACCGAGTCCGGACATGATCAGCCTTGAGGATATTGCACATGCGCTGTCAATGATCTGCCGATTTAATGGACATACGCGCAATTTTTACAGCGTTGCCGAGCATTGTGTGATTATGAGCGAGCTGATTCCCGGACCTTATGAAATTCATGCGTTGATGCATGATGCAGCTGAAGCATATCTTTCTGATATTGCCAGGCCGATTAAACCCCACTTGCCTGTGTTCAAGGCAGCGGAGGACCGCATTTTGGGAGTGATTTATGAGCGGTTTGGATTGCAGGCAGACTCTGCCATTGAGTCTGCCGTGAAGATCGCTGATGTGCGGATGTTGGTTACAGAGCGACAGCAGCTCATGAAGCTTGAAGCGCCTGTGTGGGAGACTTTGCGCGATGTTGTACCGTATGATGTAAAGCTGCCTTGTTGGACACCGCATGAGGCTGAGCAGTTCTTTCTTGAAAGGTTTCAGAAGCTAATAAGTGGCGAAACAAAAATCCTTTGTGATAAATGTGGCGCATCTATGAGTTGGTGGACTGTAAGCGGCCTTTGCACAAAATGCCGCAAGGAACAAAAATAGCACCATAAGTTGGATAATGGTGTGGTTTCCAGTAGGGGAAACAAGTACGGCCGCTTGGTGGCTTTCAATCTGGATGATGGAAGGTTTGAGACCCAGGAGAGATTTTGATATGTGTCCTTTATGGACATTATATTGTTGGAGGATGTATGAAGATCACTGAAAAGCAGCTTAATGAGTTGTGCACTACGCACAACAGGGGGATTCTGGCAGATACAGCGGCCGGTATTGCCATAACAAAGACCCCGGAGGGGTATTCCTTCTATTTACGGTTTCGGACCGGTGGCAATGTGAAGCTCATCAGGGACGGTATGACGGCTAGCGAGGCTTATAGTGCGATTTGCGGGTTTGTGGAGGGAGTGGAAGTAGGGGCTATGAGCAAGCATGTGTATTGTCCCAAATGTAATGCTAGGGCTACGCTTGTTCCCGAGGATGAGTTTACGAAGCCTCACATTTTCTGTCCGATCTGCGGTGTTCGTTCCAGGATGGAAAAGAGGCAGTAGTCTCCAGGATGCTCCGCATCCTGGAGTAGAGATATCGGGGCTATTCGGCTATGCAAAATTGAGCGGAGCGGATAGCCTTTTTTATTTTGTCGGTTAAAGTGGGATTTTGTTCTGTTAGTTGAAGTATAGGAGTTGGGTTCCATGGGCCGGAGGCCATGATTGCGGCGGCCTGTTCATGGAGAGTAACGCTGTCCGCGCTGGCAAGCACGATACCTCGCGGGTATCCCTGTGCTTGCCAGCTGTACACCGTTACGGCGCCGCCGTAAAATGTCCCCTGGTGGATACCAGGGGGAAGGGTTTTAACGCTGAAGCCGCCTTGCCTTGGCATGCCTACGGCATGGGCGGCAGAGCCGCAAAACCATATGCCGTATATTTCACAGTATTGTTCTGACAGTAGTTCGTCGCTTGCAATACGATTTCGGCTTTCCAGTAGTTCCAGGTAAAGCTTTTTGGGCTGTTTGCCGGCCTTTAGCATGTCAGCCGCTTTTTGAGCTTTTCCCCTTGCCCTCAGATCTGTGAGTGTGATTATTTTCAACATAGCAAAGTAGTAAACTGTTTTATTTACTCCGTCAAGCAATCTTTGACTGAGCTGTCAAAGTGGGCTTTTGAGGATTTACGATTGCCTGCTGGCGGCCTTTCACTCCAGAGGGGCAAGGGATATGTCGGCAAGCGGTTTCAAGGGGGTTGTACGCCAGTTTACGGTTCTGTGAAACTGGCGAGGGCTATGGTTCCGGCACGGCGTGCCGGTATTGTTTGGTCTGATGTCTATATCAGACGAAGCAACGAAGTAGGGTAGGGGCTGTAGTGTGGTTTTGGCAGATTATTGTCTGCAGTGAAGGTTAAATATGGCGGCGCGTGACTGACATCACAGAGGCGTAATGTCAGTCACGCCTGTATGGAGTTGTTATTTTTATGGTTGTACTTGTCGGCCCTGTCTGAGTATTGCGGTTAAGTAGTTTGTCCCTGCCTGGGACAATGACGCCTGCTCGGCGTCGAGTAGAGCCGTATCATTCCCGCTGGTCATGATGCACACCCCCCCTATGCCGTCCCTGCGCTCCGCTTGGGCACACCCCCCTCAAGGGGGGTTCGGCTGCTTGCATCGTCTTGATGCAATGACGCCTGGCCGGCGTCGAGTAGAGCCGTATCATTCCCGCTGGTCATGATGCACACCCCCCCTATGCCGTCCCTGCGCTCCGCTTGGGCACACCCCCCTCAAGGGGGGTTCGGCTGCTTGCATCGTCTTGATGCAATGACGCCTGGCCGGCGTCGAGTAGAGCCTTATCATTCCCGTTGGTCATGATATCCACCCCCCTATGCCGCCCCTGCGCTACGCTTGGGTACACCCCCCTCAAGGGGGGTTCGGCTGCGTTACTGCTTATGTGTCAGCTTACGATGCTGTGTGTATTTGTGTGCTTTTGAGGGGGATGCGCTTTGTTTGCTACCGTTTTACAGGCAAGGCTGAATGTGGTGTGCGGCATCACATGACGCCGCTTGAGGCGGCGGAGAGAGTCACAGGAAATGGATAGCCGCCTTACGGCGGCAAACGTACATCACCCCCTGTGGTCATTCCCTCTCACAGTGGCCGAGAGGGAAACACCCCCTCAAGGGGGTTTGACCGAAAAGCACCCCTCAAGGCATATACCTACAAGGCATACAGTTATCCTTTAGATTATGAACGTATGTGATTAACAAATATTCGAGAGATGATGGCATGGCACTAATTTATATTGAAATAAGAGAAGTTATTATTTAGGGACAATTTTGCTGGCCTTTTTGCCGCTACAGATTGTTTCAATTTTCAGAGCAAGAATGGTCTCCGGTTTAGCTGAGTAGTTCATCGTTTTTATACCCTCAAGTCATACTAATTGTTTCTCGAAGTCAATTAATATTCCTAGTAGTCATACTAATGTTTACTCTATCCCTTCAAGGTAAAATAATAATTGACCACGTAAATAAAAAAGTTTATACACGGCTTATTGAGTAAACAAATTATCTTACCGCAGGGGGTTATTATGACATCAGCATCAAAAAAGGATTTACCGCTGGAGCTGAAAGTATTTGTGTGCGACTTGGGGTTTTCAGCAGCTAAATGGCAGTTTGACGAACGGGAGGGCCGCTTTTTTTCTGCATCAGCAATTATCAGAGGAAAGAAAGTATACGGGGATGAAGCCATGTTTTCTACAACGCCTTCATATCTGCTTTCTTGTGAAGACCTTGTGGACCATTATTCAGAAATGTGCCTAGCTGCGGTGGCAGAATCCGGCTATGAGGGAGATAGGGCTGAGCTGCATATGGTTGTCGGTGTTCCACTCGAATACTTCGAAGCAGAACAGGAACGGCAGGGGTGTGGAAATTTAAGCCTGATCAAAAACAATCTAATTGAAGCTGGTTTTGGCGATGCAACTATATTACCGCAAGGTTTAGGCGGGGTAGTGCTATTTTGCAATAAGCATCCGGAGCATTCTGGAAACATTCTGGGGTTGGACATCGGGTTTTCGACAATTATCATGTCCCTTTACTCACCAAAGCTTAAAAAGATCATTTTCAGCTCAACAAAATACAACCATGGGGTAACCAGGCTTGGCAAGGATTATCTGGTCCCAAAAATATCAAGTTTGGTGCCGTCACGCAATCTAGCACCTCCTTCTCTCTGCATGATCATGGAACGTGGTGTCATTCAATATGACATTAATAATAAATATGATGTTACTCCTCAATTAACAGAAGCGGTTTCTGAATACGTCGAAACTACGCTCAAGGAAGTATCTTCTCAACTGAGAGCAGGAGTGGGTGATGCCATGACATTTGATACTGTTCTGTTCTTTGGTGGAGGTGCAAGGCACATAAAGGATCGTATTGATGCTGGTGGTAGCAGTATTAAATTTGTTGTCATGGAGCAACCTGAAATGGCTAATGCCCGAGGCTTCAAGCTGATTGCGGAGAGTGGGAGGGTCTGATGCGAAAGATGCTCCTCAAACTCACAATTACAGATGAAAAGATTGCAGAGCAGATCGATGCATTGGCAGCGAAGCGGCTTGCCAGTCCCTACATACAGATTGCATTAAACAGATTTCTCCAGAGTGAAGAGGGGAAAAGCCAGTTAGCATTCATGTTGGGTGAGAAGGCGCCTCGTCAGGAGACGAACCAAATTACTGTAACACCTAGTCCTGAGGAAAAAACGGAACAAACCATTGTTAAGAAAATCAGTGTGGGTCAGTTGTTTTGATGATTTGAGTTTAAGTAAATACACACAGCTGCATAAGAGGATATATATCATGAAAATACCTTTGGCCTTTAGCTTATTGCTGGTCACTCTATCAACAACGAATCTTTTTGCACAATCTTTGAATAACAACAATGCCGCAACAATGCAAACGTTTGCAACTAACCCATCCGTGTCCGCTTGCGTGCCTCAATTGAAATCAACTCAAAACTTGCGTGCCGTAGCCAATGAAATTGGTAAAATCAAGGGACTGAATGCAGTATTGCTTTTCGATAATATGGCAGTAGAGTCAAAATCTATCGATTGTGTGACGGTGGGAGAACTTCAAAAACAATATGTCAGTGAATCAAGTCTTATCCGAGGGACTGAGATTGCATTAATAGCACATCCGCTGAAAGAGCGCATCAATAGCGCTCTTCTGAGAGCAGTTGACGATCCTTCTGATGAAAATGTCCGTTCGTGGCTAAGACTAAAAGAAGAGGCGAAGAAAAAAGCACTTGCTTTTACAAATGCTGTGATGCGTGTGCAAATGATGGAAATAGTGAAATAGTGAATAACCCATATTGGTAAATCAAGGCCGCCAGAATTAAGTTTTGGCGGCTATTTTTTTGCTACCCGTAGTATAACTGGAATTATAAGATGTCCGTGAGTTCAAAGCCCCACAAGGCGCTCTACCATTTTAAACCTGCATTATAAGTAATCCCGCAATATTGCAGACACGTCTTCACACCTCCAATCATTTACTGTTTCGCGAACCATAAGGATGGCCAATTGGACACTTTATGGTTCTGCCAACAAAACTCAAGTTTAAGAAACAGCATTCACCAGGGACACCTCACATACCATAATTATAGAGGGGCAATTTTGAAATTACTCGTAAGCGCAATAGTGGTGTTGACCTTCAGCTCAAGTGTGTTTGCTTCTTATGGCGACTTTGGGTCTTTGGATAACGAACTGAGCCCATCTGGCGCTGATATCGCATCTGAAGTTATGCCGGCTTCTGCTGAAAAGCCGTTGTATTGCGAAGGTAAGCTTAATCTCTACAGCCCAAGAAGAAATGAAGGGTATGAATTCAAATTCAGAGATTCATATGGAGTCTATGACGAACCACTAATGTCTTCATTGTATTGGTTTCTTCGATGTGCCGATGGGTCATGGCAGTTTATGGACATAAAAGTTATTGAGCTGCTGAACTACATTTCAAAGATTTTGGGTGATCCTGTTATCAATATAACATCAGCGTATAGATCTCCTGGCTACAACAGAAAGCTCGCATCTTCGAATGAGAATGTGGCCAGGAATTCATTGCACATGTATGGAAAGGCAATTGATTTTAGAATTCCGGGAATGCCAACGAAGGAGGTATGCGCTTACGCACTATTTGCACGAAACACTTTAGGTTACGGGGGGGTAGGCTGCTACCAAACTGCAGGATTTGTACACATCGATAGTGGCCCAATAAGGCAATGGGCAAAAAAGTAAGGAGATCAATATGCCAGAGGCACCGAGTATATCGCCTATTTTGAAACCGGGTTTTCCTGGAGTAGTTAAAGTCTCTCGAACACCAGTTGATGGTGTTCACGAGGTGGAGACTACTCAGCAGGTATTCTTTTGTTCGGACAGTGGTTACATATTCACTGGCAAACTTCTATCGCCTAATGGGGAAGTTTTGGGCGGTGGCAAGTGCGTTAATTCTTTCAAGAACATTGATATTTCAATCGCGCTGAAAATTGGAAACGGCGGGAGAGAAATCATTGAGTTTGCTAATTTGAATTGCCCATACTCGCGGGAACTTAATACATACCTGTCAGCAAAGCCAGATTTGACCAGGTATGTGTTTTTGAAACACAATAAGAATGTCCCCTTAAATGAAACAGTTACTGCTGCTGTAATGGAATATCCTGATTTATTGGACCAAGGGTACTCGATTAATCACGACAGCATGATTCTCTATCGGCCTACCAGGTTTGCTCGGGAAAAGCTCGAAAGGCATCAGGATATATTCAGGATGTTTGGGATTGCAGCTACACCTATTGTTGTTGTGGATGGAGAAGTCTTAACAGGTCTGGATACAATCAAATCATATTTTGCGCACAAGGAATTATGACTATGAGCATATCTACGGCAGTAGATGCTTCAAATTATATTGCTTTTTGGAAAGTAGCATTTAGCACGATTTTTGTTGGTATTTGGCCCAAGATTTTGGGTGTCATCTGTTTGTTCATGTTTTGGTGGTTTGGTTTTCGCTCAAAAAAATTTGGAGCGGCTATGATCTGGCTATTTTTTGCAGCAATGCTGGCTTACGGCAGTTCACTTCTGTTGATATTTGGTTTTAAAGGAGGCCACTAATATGTCTTCCGAATCAACGGTTGTTCTACCTGCACAGAATAGCACTTCACAAGAGATCAACCCTCATGGCTTATTTGATGTGATTTCCTTCATAGAACGGCAACACGAGTATGAGATTGGTGGAGCTGAGGCGCCATCCGGATTGTTTACTACAAAACAATGGTGGGAGTTTTGGGAAGTTGGAGCAAAGCTCTCTTTGAAATCTGGCTTGTGGATGTCGTTAACAGTCCCGATATTTGTGGGTGTGCTGCAAAGATTTATACCTATATTTGGCGACACGGTGCCAACATTGTTTGACGTGATTTATGCCGGGTGTTTGTCCTTAGGCTTCCCCTTGGTATTTTCAGGGTTTATTGCTAAATCGACTGCTTTGCATCATGCAGGTATGTCCCGCAAAATGGTTACTGCGTTCATGAGCGGGATGACACAAGGGGCTGTGTTCAAGGCCCTTTTGGCGTTTTTTGTATATCACTTTCTATATATCGCTGTACTCACGGATGAAAACATTATCAACGCTGCGTTGTGGTTAAAGAGATATAGAGTGAATACTGAAAAACTCGTCAGCTGGGCCCAATGGTTTATGGACGCAAGAGGAATATTATTGGACTCGGCTTGGTGGATAGTTATTACAACCATCATCATTGTTTCACTGCCATATCTGACTTTCTATAAAACTAAACGCAAAATAGCCAAAGACGTTACTGACGGCAAATACAAACAACCGAAGGATTGATTACAATGACCTGGAAAAATCACCGTATTACCGCGCTGGCACTAGCATATGCAGCTACGGGCGGCATTGTATTCTCATTTTTTGCCGCATTGTCTTCTACCCTACCAGACAGGTTCGCAGGGAATGTGGAGAACCATAGGACTATAACTCATTTTTGGTTGGTTCCTGTTGCAGCCATGGTGTTCCTCATTACTATTTCAAGACAGGCGGATATAAAACCATATTCAATCCTGTTGGCCGCAATTTTTGGGTATTCAGCACATATATTCACTGATGCATTGAGTAAAGGCGGCATTCCTGTGTTTGGACCGTGGGGAGAAAAGTACGGTTTAGGGCTTTATATTACCGGCACGTCATCGGAAACTCTATCGACAGTTGGCTTGGTGCTAATTTCAATCTGCCTTGCCATGAATAAAGGGTACTTCTCCATTATCCATCTGCTGGATCAGCCCCTAGTTGGACACCCCATATACCTTATTATTGAGAGGGTAAAATGCATATTTTGAATGCCTTGACAATATTATCAGTATTTACGGTGCTCTCACAGACAAGTGAAGCTACTGAACTAAGGGCTTACAGATATTCATATGATCATGGTGAGACCGCTAAAAGTGCGATGTACGATGATCAGCACATCATATGTGACAATTGTCCGGCAATAAATGGTTTGCAGAAGGCCGGCAAAGACATTTCATTGATGCCTATACCTGAAGATCGCCCACCGTTGGAAGAGTGGACCAGCTCTCACACGAAATTGTCAGTTGCAAATAGCAATAGTTTGAAACATCGCGTGCATTTCAAGTTTGATTCAAGTCGTATAACGGCTGCTGAAGCAAACAGGTTGGCTCAATTTCTGAAAGATGCAAACTCGGATGACAAAGTCACAGTGACTGGTTACACGTGTGATATCGGTGCAAGATCCTACAATTTGAAATTGTCAGAGCGTAGGGCGAAAGCAGTTCGTAATCGAATGGTTAAACTGGGTTATAGGAACATATATGTGGATTGGAAAGGCGTATTGAGAACAACAAAGGACGGCAGAACCGCAAATAGGAGAAGTGATGTTGTTATCAAGGTCAATTAGGATTCTGGCATGTATATCAATATGGTCACATGCAGCAATTTCTTATGCATCAGACGTTGATGATGCAAAAACTAGCTTCAAAAGCAGGTTTCCAAACACTGAAAAGATCGAGAAGGCAACAAGCGGACCGATAAAGGGTTGGTTTCAGTTCCTGATCCAGAATGAGGAAGGGAAGAGTTTCGATATTTATTACCATCCAGCTGAGAATATGTTGTTTTTCGGCAGGATTAAATCTTTTCCTGAAATTACAAGCCCACCAAAGCGAATTATGGAGCCTACAGGATTAGAGGGCATCTACTCTATTAAAATACCTGGTTTAGAAGGGCAATTTCTTTACTCTGCATCTTCAAATCTGTGGCTTGTTGGCGAAATTTGGAAAGATGGTGAGTTGTATTTAAGTGGAGTGCCGCAAAAAGAAGGAAAAATGGACTCACCGGAACTTTCGGAGTTGTACGATTAGTGTGCAGGCTCTCCAATTGGCGAAGCGATTGTACATACAGCTCTTGTGCACACTGGAACAACTATGAGTTGTATGGAAAACCGGCCAGGCACCTGCGGTTATGCCCGTTAAAGGTGCCAACTAATATTCTCCGCTAAGGCGGAAACAAAATGGCGCAAGAAGCGCAAAAGGAGAATTGTATGTTGAAAAAGAAACTGTTGGTGCTCTGTGTAGTGATTGCTGTGACCGCGGTAGCAGTTCCTGTATTTGCATTTACACCTGCTGCTGGTGATGCTGGATATGTCATATACGACTATGCCAACAAAATGTCCACCGGTGCGGTAGGTGCAACTATCGGTCTTGGTGGACTCGGTTTTGGGTTTGCCAGTCTATTCCAGGGGGCATATTGGCGAGCAATTGGCTGCGTTTTGGGGGGAGTAGGCATTGCCAATTCGGCGCCACTACTCACAACTATTGGAGCCATTTTTTAATGGCTATCGACTATGGCGCGAAATTTCCACGATATTTGTCGGCATTACCACAAATTCTTTGGTGGGAGATGGATGAATTCGCAGTGATCATTTGTTTCTTTACTATGTGGGCCACAATTGGAGGATGGCAGAATGCCGTTTGCCTGTTCGTAGTTCCTTACGCTTACCGGAAAACAAAATACCGGTCAGAAAATGGGTATTTCAAGAGGATACTCTACATGACTGGTATGGGTAAGCTGGATGGCTACCCTACACATTTCCAGAAAAAATTTCAGGAGTGAGAGCTATGTTGTCGAAGTATTTTGAAGGGGAAAAGTCTAATCTGATAATGGACAATCTGCTATTGAAATTTGCGGTTGCCGTAACAGTTGTTTCTCAAATATTTCTGGCATCACAAATCATGCGGGCACTAAATTCCGAAAGAACAATTTTAGTGCCCGCTGGTTTGGACAGGAGAGTTGCAATAACTGGAGATACAGTAAGTCCGGATTATGTAAAACTCTTCACTAGAGATATATGTGGTTTGGCATTCAATTATTCATATCCGATGGCCAGGGCACAGTTTGGAGAATTATTGTCATATTATGACGCTGACTCATTCCCTTCTGCAAAAGAAATGTTCGACAACTTGGCTGCCACGATTGAAACGACAAAGACATCTTCCAGCTTTGTGATTTATGAGCCTAAGATCGATGCTCAAAAAGGGATTATATACGTTAAAGGGGTGCAAAAGTTATATGTTGATAGCAACTTCGTGGATACCCAAAACAAAACGTACTTGATCACTTACAAAGTTGATAACGGAAAATTTCGTGTTGTATCAATCATGGACGACAAACAACAGGAAAAGCAAAAGGCCGTTAATAAAGCAGCAGCCAAGTCGGCTCCTACGCAAATCACAGCGACTCCATCAACGAATTTAAACGTGGAGGCCCCGAATGGCAAATAAGAATGTGCTTAAGCTGTTAGTGGTCTTGTGCATTGCCTTGAACTTCAATCCTGTCTATGGGGCCGATATATCGATGTCTCCAAACATGTCAGATGAGGCAATGGATAGCATAAGGGATCTGCAGGATTACGATGGTTCCATGCCGGGTGTCAATACGCAAAGAGCAGCCAACGCAGCTGCACCGCAAACAACAGGTAAAACCGATTTTTATGATTATCAGGATGAGTCCAAAGGTGTTGCTCCACCAGATAGGAAGTCACCAGAAACCCCAGGAAGCAAAGGTAAACCTCGGCAAAGTGACGAAGCTGAAGCTATAAAGGAGGCGGCAAGCGACAAAGCTAATGATGAAATTGTAGCGCCCCTGGCTCCACAAGATGAACAATATAGTGGGCAGCACCAGGCATATCCAGAGATTCAGATGCAGGCATTTGTGTCCAGCCGGGATGTCAATCGTATCGTGTGTGGAGATGAAATTAGAGATGTGCTCTTTTCTAAAGAAAAGGGAGTAAAAGTTAAAAATACCGGTAGGAACTTGTTCGTGAAATTTCTGTATGCTAAAAGCGACAGCGGCGAACCAATGTATGCAAACAAATCCATAGAAATGTTTGTAGTATGCGGTGAGAACGTATTTAATCTGATTCTCACCCCCAAAGGGATACCTGCTCAAACCATAAGGTTAGAGTCAGGAAAATTGGAGAAAATACGCAAAAATACAGCTCTCTTTTTAGGTATGCCGTTTGAGAAGAAAGTTACCAGTCTTATCAAATCCGCTTACAAAGATGAACTTGAAAAATCATTCGATATTAAAGAAACAGATAAAGAGGTTAGGGTATATGCGGATTTAAAGACAGTGATCCGCAGAACGGTATCAATAGAGGGCGAAGGCGTCAAACTCACAGAATTGATTGCGATTCCTTCACGAGATATTGAGCTGAATGAAAAGATGTTCAATAAAGTTGAGTTTGCAACGCGGCCAGTAGCCATAGCAGTTGAGCATTTAAGAGCAAAGAAAGGCAAACCTGTTAGGGTATTTATTGTTGAAAAAACTCGCGAAGAAAGTGATTCTTCGCAAATCCCAGGAGGATTTTAAATGGAAGACAAGAGTCTTAAAGACAGAAATAATTCACTCCCAAAGGTAACCCAGCGTAACATTGCCATTGCTGTACTCATTGTCAGTGCAATAGGATTAGCCGCAAAATACTTGTTCTACTGAGAAAATATCTCAATATGGAACAATTAATCAAATTCTAACCAAATACTCACATCTTGGCCATAATACGAAAAAACCCTGCCTTATTAGGTGGGGTTTTTGCGTTTTAGGGGGAATTTGAGGGGGAATAGTTGGACAGTCAACATACCATATTATTGAGAGGCCATTTTTATAAGGAGAGCTAGATATGTCAATAATTGATGAGGTCAAAAAGAAATTTGACAGCCTCAAACCGGAAGCAAAAAAAAGGGTCGTGTATGCCTTAATAATACTTGGTGGAATAACTGTGGCAACAGGTGGTCACTTCTTGTCAGGGGATAAGAAGGTAGTAGTAAAAACCAAAGAAATCGGTGCACAGCCGCTTGCCTCGAACACCAAGATATTGGAGAACAGCGTCACGGCACAACAGGCTCAACTGAAAGCACGAATTGAAGAGTTGGAAAAGCGTGAAAACGCCGCAAAAGCCTTAACAGCAGAACAACAACAAGCAAAGACTGCCCAGCCGGCCAAAGCATCACCTGCACCGGCAAAACCCATGAATACTAAAAGCACACCTCCACCAGCATTGCCGCCGTTGCCACCTGCGTCAGCTTTGCCGCCTCCACCTATGAGTAATCCGAATATTAGGTCAGGCATTAACCATAAGAATAATGAGAGAGGGAAATCAGAAGTTATTATGGAAATGGGAGGAGACATTGAATACATCGCCTCTGAAAAATCTTCCAGCAAAGAAGGCGGCACAGGTGGCAATGCTAAAAAAAAAGTAGAGGAAGTGCTTCATATGCCGAGCGGTACATTTTCGGAGGCAACCTTACTACACGGGCTTTACGCGCCAACAACCTCGGCGGCAAAGGGAGAGCCGACGCCGGTATTAATAAGAATAAAAACCTTATCTCAGCTGCCGAACAAAGTGAAAAGTGATTTGAAGGGCTGTTTTGTAATTGCGTCTGCAGTCGGCAAGTTATCAGATCGTCGAGCACATCTCAGATTGACAAATATCTCCTGCATAACAAAGGGCGGCGAGGCAATTATTGATCAGAAAATAAAAGGCTATGTGGTTGATGCAGATGGTTTCATTGGCCTTAAAGGTCGCATTGTTTCAAAGATGGGAGATGCGATAGTCAGATCCTTCTTTGCTGGTTTGCTGGGTGGAATCGGTACCGGTTTAAAATCAAGTGCACAAAACACAAGCTATAGCGCATTAGGCGTTACTAGCATGCCTATTGTTGACCCTGGGAAGATAGCGATTTCCGGTGCAGGGCAGGGCCTTGCTGATGCCACACGTCAGATTCAGAGGTTCTATCTTGACCTCGCCAGAGAAACTGTGCCGGTAGTAGAAGTAAAGCCCCAGAAAAAAATAACCATGATTTTGACGGAAGGAGTGAAACTTAATGTCAAACCCATTAAGAAAAATATCTAGTTTAATTTTGTGCTTGTGTTTGTGTGGTTGCAGCACTGTTGGCGAGATAATGAACCCTTATGAGTCTGAATTTTCATGTGCCAATACTGGAGACTCAGGCACATGCAGCAGCTTGCAAACAGCTTATGCAGTGTCAGTTGGCGAGCAACCAGAGCATGATGACTCACGCGCCAGTAAAAGCAAAAAGAAGGACAAGAGCAAAGAAGCAGATCAAAAATACATTAGTCTTGCGGATAAATATGACATCAGCTACCGGGCAGCAACACTGGCAAAACTCAATAAACTTGTAGAGGCGCCAGTGACTCCTGTAGTTGCTCCACCAACTGTAATGCGTATTCTCATGTACTCATACTCAGATGACGAAGACATTCTCAATATGAACCGCTTTTCTTACATCATGTTGGATAAACCACGTTGGGTAATTGGTGATGGAGCGGAGGTTGAAAATGTTCGGTAGTCTTGCGAGAAAGCTATTTGGGTTTAATCTTGTCAGTGAAATGGGTGTAACAAAGAGAGACGTAGAGAACCTTTACTATCATGAGAAGCTTAGCGACTATTTCCCGTGGATGGTTTATGACGACGAGGGTGAACATTACATAAATTCAGATGACACTATGGCATTTATGTGGGAATGCTCACCGCTGTGCTTTTCATCACCCAAAACCTTGCAATTGTCAGAAGCAATCCTCAGGTTGCCGCTACCAGTATATTCGAACATTCAGGTCATTTTACATGCTGATCCCAACATAAAACCCATAATCAGAGGTTTTAAATATCTCAGAAAAGGATCGGCACCAATCGTTCAGGAAGCTACGGACCGTTACGCAAACTTTTTATGGAAATGCACTGCCGGTCTCAAGCGGGTAGGAGGTATCCCGCTTAGGAATTACAGGTGTTTTGTGGTGATTAAATTGCCACCCAAGGCAGAACTGAGTGATGACACTAAAGAAAAAATCCAAGGTGGAATGACGGAAATACTTAAGAGCATGTCTCTATGGCCCATTGGTACAGATCCCAATACGCTAGTGGAATGGCTGCGCCGGCTTTTGAATAAGAAAGTTCCGGAAAATATACGAGCTCTTGATGGTGCAGAAACAGCAAGTTTTTACAATCCAACCAAATCGATCGGCAAGCAGGTATTGTTTTCTGAGACCGATGTGAGTATTGAACCTGATCATATAAGACTGGGTGAGAAACATTGGGTTTGCATGACCCCTAAAACATACCCTATGCACGTTGATCCGCTTGAGACATCAAACCTATTTGGCGGGATTTGGGGTGTGCGTTCTGACGGGAGTCAGATTACGACTCCATTTTTGTACACCCTAAACATCATCATTGATGACCTGAAAAACAGTATAAAAACAAAGTGTGACTTGCTTATGATGCAAAAAGCTATGGGTACCTTTGCCATGAGCCTTTACAGGAAACAAGAAGAAAGTGCATGGGCTGTGGGTAAGGTAGACTCAGGGGAAACATTTGCGCGTGTAATGCCTATTATGTGGTTTTACCATGATGACCTGCAAAGAGTTAAAGAAGTGAGGACCAGGGCAAAATATGTGTGGGAAGGCTCTGGATATGTAATGCAGGAAGACAAATGCATGTTGGCGGGATTATGGCTGGGTTCTTTGCCTATGGGGTTGCGGGTAACCAAAAACAACCTCAATATGCTTGAGAGAGACATCATTGCGCCGGCAGATGCCATAATGAATATTTTGCCTATCCAGGCAGATTTTTCGGGTTCAAATGAGCCAGTATATTTGTTTCAGGGTCGAAAAGGGCAAATCATCCCGATGTCCATATTTTCGAAAAAGGCAGACAACTATAATGGTTTTATTGCCGCAGCATCAGGTAAAGGCAAATCTTTCCTGATGAATTTCTTGGCCTTCAATGGCCGGGCTACTGGAGTAAAGCTGAGGGTTGTGGATCTTGGTGGAAGTTATGAAAAACTGTGCTCCATGGCTGGCGGCAGGTACATTGATTTTGCGGAAGCTAAAACACAAAACTTATGTTTTAACCCTTTTACGAATATTAGCCCCAAAGAGCCTGATGAAGATATCCAGGCTATCTCATACAACTTATGTTTTAACCCTTTTACGAATATTAGCCCCAAAGAGCCTGATGAAGATATCCAGGCTATCTCATACATTGTAATGCAGATGGTATATGCGGCCGTTGACAATCCCCAGCCTCCAAAAGAAGAGTATGTGTTGGCTAAAGAGGCCTGTCAGTGGGCTTATAACAAGAAAGGTACAGACGCAAGTGTTGATGATGTATTTGTATTTTTAAGCGAATATCCAAACCATACTGATAAAGCTCACACTGACGATATTATGAAAATGGCAAAGCATATGGCATTTTCAATGGCTGATTATACCAGCGCCGGCCAGTATGGTTCCTTCTTTGTTGGCAAATCGACTTTCAATATCGCGGATGACGATTTTGTTGTTTTGGAACTTGATGCGCTTAGGAACAAAAAAGAACTGTTTAAAGTTGTTACACTGTTGGTATTGGATGCAGCACAACGTGACCTATATCTCTCAGACAGGGCTGATCCCCGGCAGGTAATATTCGATGAAGCGTGGCAGTTCCTGACCGGCACTAACAAAATGATGATGGATATCATTGAGTCCGGATACCGTCGGGCGAGAAAGTACCACGGCAGCTTTTTTGTTATCACGCAAACCTTACTCGATAGGAAGCGTTTTGGGGATGTCGGAGATATCATTTGGAGCCAGGCTGATTATAAATTTGTGTTGGAAAGTGAGGATTTTGAAGCGGCAAAGAAAGTTGGGCTGATAGACTATGATGGATTCACAATGGAGATGCTGAAGAGTCTCAAAACAAATGCTCCTTCATACTCGGAAATATATTGTCAGACCCCATTTGGCAGGGGAGTAGTGCGCTTGGCGGTGGATGACTATTCTTACTATGTCTACACAAGTCATCCAGCTGAAAACGCGGAAATGCTTGCTATGGTTAGGGATGGTATGTCATGGCCTGACACTATCAACGAAATGATCAGAAAATATCGTAGTAAATAACTTTACGAGGTAACCATGCCAGGTACCGATCCAGTAGAAATCATAAAGCGTAGAATAGAGGAAACCCACTTGCATTGTGGACTTGACGTGATTCGACTTCACAATATTGGAGAGATTGACAAAGCCGCAAATGCTGTTGCCTCTTATGCTGAGCACTTAAATTACCTTGAAGGGCTGCTGGAAAAGGATATAACCAGTAAATAAAAATATTGACACAGCCAGGGGATAGAAGTAATTTTAAACTATTCTATCTCATCTTTTATTGACTTGGTTGACACTTTATAGTGTTCGGCGCAGCCTTAAAAGATCACACATTGCTATACGGCTTTGTGCAACAGTTCTGATCTTATTGTTTGGAACTCAACCTATACCCAAAGACCACGCACTATTCATGGTCTAATAATATGCACACTATTGCCTGCTCTGGCTTTTAAGCCTTTGCGGGCTTTTTTGTGCCTTTTTTAGCCGCGATGCGGGAGGACTTGCTAATGCAAATTAGATCATCTCTTGCCGCCCGGCGAGAGGTTTCATGAATTGTACGATTCATGATGCGGAATTCCCCCTCATTATTCAAGCGTACACTTGACCGGTCGCGAACCCGGACTCCTGTTCGCCTCCCCACCAGTGGGCATTACTACTTGCCTCAGTTGGGAGCATAGTGGGTTATGCCTCGTGTTGGAGAGGGGTTCAACCCGTTTGAATTGTAGCCTTTAGCCGATTCTCGGCAACCCTGCCACCACAGGGAGTTATTTTACGACTCCCAGGTGGGGGAGTTGTGCCTTCAATGGCAAGGAGAGTCAAAATGAAAAGGTATACAGTTCACGCAATGTTGATCATGTTGAGTCTGGTTGTGGACGCTGTAATTGCGTTCGCTCGTTAAAATCTATCGTTAACTTGCCAATTGGGGCAACCTTGCCACTACAAGGAGTGAATTTATGACTCCCTAGTGGGGGGAGTCCATTTTGGAGGGTATTATGGTTAAGATTTTGGCGGAGATACTGGGAGCTGAAGTTGAAATTATAACTCTACTGGATTGATCTTAAGAGCAGCTTGAATTTGTTAGCGTTCAAGCTGCTTTAGCTTTCCCCCGGTTGTACCTCCATCTAAGAGCATTGAATCCAAGTGCTTTTAGGTGGAGGTACAACAAATTCAAGGGGGATATCAGCATGGTCAAAGTATATACAAATAAGGGAATCGATTACGTTAAAAGAGATTTCCTGGAACACTTTATCAAAACCGGCTATGTAGTCGCACTGGCATAAGAAGCCAGGCTATTATGTAGTAACATTAGTCAACCCCCGCAACGGATAACCACAAGGCACCGTTTGCGGGGGTTTCGTCGTTTATGGGACATAGTCCATACCTTCTTTATAGGAGGGATGTATGCAAAAACGAATAATTGGGTGTGCCTTGGCAATATGTTCCATCTTGTTGGCCTGTTCCGTGCACGGAGAAGAAGTCCAGACAGCACAGCAGATTTATGGACCAATTAGGCAAAAATATTCTACAAACAGCTCCCTTAATAGCAACGTTATCTCTCCAATGATAGGCGGTGGCAACCTCACTTCCGTCAGCGGTAGTAAGACCTTTAAATCAGGAGCGTTAAACAGTTCAGGAAAACCGGTATTCGAAATATCAATCATCCCAAATGCTTCAACAGGAGATATTGCCCAAATCAATATAAGCCAGGATTTAGCTGGTTCTGGTTCTTTTGATACATACTCAACTTTTCCAACTTCTGACGAAAGTGGGAAATTGATCTCTGGCGTTTGTGGCAACGGATATGTTGCTTGTCCACCAGGGACATTTTCAATGTGTTCATATAGCAAGTGGACAGCATCGGCTGACGGAAAGATTGGCATTACCCATCTTGGCGGTATTGATGAACTAAGCGCCTGCTATTGTTTTAACAATGGCTGTTCGACATTCAAAAACTCTGCAATTTTGAATCAGGACAGTTTAGTTCAGACCTTGGGTGGGGGTGCCTTAACTGCATTCTTGTCCAGTAGGAATGACTATGCTGTTTCTAGTGCAACGGCAGGGACTGGAAGCCTGACATATTACGGGACCAGGGTAACCGGTGTAGTTACTGGCAAAGATAAGACGGGTAGAGATGGCACCTTGCCTGTTATTTATTCCAGCGGGAATACAATGGATGTTACCAGGATGTATCCAGACACAGGTACGGTAACAGGAGCAGGGACCACAGCAGTTGAATCACAAAAAACTCAATCTAATTCAATTTATAACATTGCTCTTAGCGCTGGTCAGACAAGTGGCAGTCTCCAGTCCTGCACAGATACACGTCTTGCATATCTTAAAATAACTGATCAGGTTCAATCGTTTAACTACTCAGGCGGCGCAGGTTGTGACCACTTTTTCGATATGTGGTTACATAAAATCAGTAACAACCAGTATGTCTACAGTGCTCGATGTCAAAATCCGTCAAGAGGCACCTTATGGAACAATTATGTGTCTCCTGTATTTACGCTGATAACGCCTACAAATGGTACTGGGGACATGCAACTTACCCGTATTGACGCCAGTAACAGCGTAAGCGGCAGCGGTTGCGGAGGTGGACTTAGCACTGTGCTTTGGACTCCTACATCAGGACAGACATGGCCAATGGCCGTTTCTTCTTTGGTCTGCGGAGCGCCAGGCTGGCAGAACGTAAACTGGAACTTGTCAGGTTCTTTCAACTATAAATCCCAGGAACTGGTCGAAAACATCACTGACTCGTGTGCCGTGCTCAGCACCAACCCGGATTGCAAATTGAAGGATGAAACCTGGGATGGTCGGCCTTCGATGTCCGAATATCTTCCGACTGGTTACAAGATGGCGGAAATATGCAAAACCCTTCCTGGAGAGCTGCGAAACACCACTGTGTGCCGTCCATGGTGGACACGCAAGAGAACATACTACTGTCAGAGCAACACTCCAACCTACAATTTTGACTCCTTGCGAGCACGGTCATCAGAGACAAGAACCAGCTCCACAATTGACGGATCACTTATGTCTTATACAGATGGCGGCACGGCCCATTCTTATCAAATTCTGACTCCTCCGGCTGATCAGCCATGTACCAAGGTCTGCAAGACCAAGGCAGCTGTTAGAGAAACAACCATTACACGCGTAGGCGCGGTTACCGATTTTCAAACCCAAACAGCTCAGACAGCCAGCCAGTTCAAATATTTTTATAAGGAATGCCTTGATGATGGCGCCGGCAACCTTACTTGTCCTGTGGATGCTGGAGAAAGTGTTGTTCAAAATTGCACCTGCTCAAATCAGGCGGAGTTTGGTGAAGCTGTTGCGGCACTTTCTTCATTCAAGGAAATGACCGCTGACACGACATGTTCAGCTACTGCTGCCGGAACGGTAGATGCCGTTCAGGATGCCTGTAAGACTAACTCTACAACTACTACGCCTTAAGGCAGGAGGAAGCCTTGAAATTGTCACTTAAGATATTTACCAATAAGATCCTTTGCGTGGCGGTGGTCACCACTCTTACTATTCTTCTTTCAGGCATGTATAGAACAGCCATAGCTGTCACAACTTGCAATACCACGGACTATGAAGCTTTTGTGGTATCCCCCATTGATGGCAAAACAACGTATGCAATCACCAAAAATGCAATGACATGGGCTTCAGCCAAAGCACTGGCAGAAGCGAACGGAGCCAAACTTTTAGAATCTGTGTCAAAAGAAATTAACGACACAATCCAGGCTGCATTTGCTACCTATTTTACGGCAGCTCCGGCGCCATCAAGCGGTACCAAGGCATGGATAGGACTATATGATCCTGTTGGTGTAAGGATTTTCACCTATGAAAATGATACGGCACCGGTCAAGACATGTGCTGAAGGGTTTACCTATGTTTCCGACCGCAATCGCTGTGAAAAAGCCTTAGATTGTTCAAGCGGGACATATGCAAGCGGGAAATGCGTAATACCTTCAGTAGTAAGCTGTGCTAGCGGTTACACTAGCAATGAAACGAATAGTCAGTGCGAAGCTGATCCGATTTGCACCGGGACCGGAAACACCTATGACCCCTCTAAGAAAAAGTGTGTTAACACACTCCAGGTTGAAACAAATCCAACCTGTGCCGGTAGCGGCGCATTTGACAGCACCATAGATAAGTGCAAGCTCAGCTATACTAATACCTGCAGCGGTACTTCCGTATTTAATACTGAAATGAATGCATGTGTTTCTGAACCCGCATGTAATAACGGGACAGCAGACATGACTAACAATGTATGCTGGTCTGCTGTTTCGATTAGCTGTGCAGGTGGTGCTACTTACAACAGTGAAACGGGTCAATGCTCTTCTACAAGCACCAGTTCGCCGTCTTCAGACAGGTTTTCGTGGGTTAGCGGCGCCGGCATTACTTATACTAACTGGCAACCCGGGCAACCAGATAACTATTGCACAAACGCTGACCTCTCAGCTAATGCGGACAAAATGTGTCCTGGTGAAAACTGGGCCGCCATAAATAATGATGGCAAATGGACAGATGAAGGAAATCATTCAACAGGGGCGGTACAGCTAAAAGCTGTAACAGAGTGGACAAATAACACTCTTGATTGTGTAAAGGCAACTACGCCGGCAACCGACAAGCCTGTAATTGATTTACCAAGTGATGCAGGGCAGAAATGGTGTAAGGATACGTTCAATCTCAATCTGGCCCAGTGCGTAAAGACAACAGATAGCCAGGACTTCTGCCCACTGGAGAAACAGGCTTGCTCAACAGTATGGGCAGATCCTACATGCCCCACCGGTTCAACTCTCAACTCAACAAGGCATATGTGTCAAGCAGATGCGGTGTCAACCACATGCCCCACCGGTTACACATGGGATGCCGCGGTTGATAAATGCGTCAAAACGCCAGAATGCCCTGATGGCGGAACTTTAAACGCTGTCAGAGGCATGTGCGAAAAGGTTAAATCCAATGGATGCCCCACCGGGTACACTATGGACACTGACAACAACGTTTGTTACAAGGCAACGGCCTGCGGAGGTTCAACTGAGCCGATTACGTGTTCTGATAATAGCTATACGTACAATTCCACCTCAAAAATGTGCGAGAAATCGCCTGCATGTTCTGTGGGAAGCTATAACAGCACATATGACAAATGTATCCTGCCTGTAACAAAGGGTTGCCCAACTGGTTATGCTTACAACTCCACTCGCAATCAGTGCGAGAAGACCGCAGAATGCGCGGAAGGGGCCACCTACAATTCGGCAACGCTTAAGTGTGAGGGAGGCGGGAGTTATGCGGCGACACTGAGTGGAGGGGTGAATTACAATATTCCTGTTTATACTGATTTCTACGCCATCAGCGAGATATATACTACGGCAAACTTTGGTTATTCCGGTTGCCCAAGCAATGCTATCTCTTGTTGGTATGACGATGGTGCTGGACAGGAAAATGGGGGGGGGTACGTCGCTACCTGGATTTCCGGGTATAGAGCTGTAATTGGATATATAGCGTCGAACGCAAATGTTAAACTATATAACCAAGGTGGTCAAATTGTCACAAATTCTTCATATTGCACCAGTTCATACTGTACGGCAACAGATGCTTTTGACAACTGCGTATCGTTTGAATGCACATCGGCTACAACCAATACTTTGTTGGGAAGCATGTCAAGTTCGGCTTTTTCGGGAAGTAAACCGGTATATAGTCAGAATACTTTAACCTTTAGTTCTTCATATTGCACCAGTTCATACTGTACGGCAACAGATGCTTTTGACAACTGCGTGTCGTCTGAATGTATGTCGTATGCAAGTAATCCGTTAATTGGTTACATCGCCACATCCCCCGGTACCTACGGCGGTACTTACTCCTGCCCGTCCGGCGGTACGCTTTCTGGAACAACCTGCAACAACTCCACCTCCGCTAATCCCACATGTTCCAACGGTACCTGGGACAGCTCCATCGGTATGTGTAAGGCCACCTATACAAACGAATGCTCTACTGGATCTACATATGACAATGCAGTAAGCGCATGCATAGGTACACCTGACTGCACCTCTGGAGCTTTAAACACTGCTGCAGATATTTGCCAATTAGGTGCTAGCGGTGGTGTGTTAGGAGAAGGCGAGGGCGGTTACTACAATACGCTTACCGATCGCTGCGAACTCCCACTCGGTTGCCCTTCCGGATACACGTATAATTCCACCAGCAAAAGGTGTGAGAAAGCTGTCGGCTGCCCGGTCGGAGCCACACTCAACTCTTCAACAGGTAAATGCCAGGCAGATCTTACCTATACTTGTCCAGATTCAACCTATTCTTACAATACAGGGACAAAACGTTGTGAAAAGCTCCCCGTTTGTGCGGTGGGGACGTACAGCACAACACATGACAAGTGCATTCTGCCGGTAACGAAGGGTTGTCCTAGTGGTTATACCTACAATTCCACCAGGAACCAATGTGAGAAGACCGCCGAGTGTGCAACAGGGACTACTTACAATGCGGCTACGCTGAAGTGTGAAAGTGGTGGGAGTTATGCTGCGACTGGCACGACCATTTCGTTTAACGTGAAGGTCGGCGGGTGGTTTGAATATATGACTGATGACATACATTTTCTCCGTTTAGGGGAGCCGAATTGTGAACAAGCAATTTATGATGATAATGGAACATATTTAGGTTGCGCCTCGCCATGGGAAACGGCGTACTTAACAACTCAGTCTTTCCCTGGGGCAGTGCCTGTCTATAATTTGTGTGGTGCGTTAAGTTTTGCAACAACTACTCAGATGTGCGGAACGATTGGGGCAACCTACTATGTGTCTTCCACATATAATGCTGCAATAGGGGCAACCACTGGAATATATAGGGCTAGCACATATCAAGGAGCTGACTTAATTGCTTTTGGTGGGGGCCAAGCCTATGCAAGCCCCTCGCCTGTATCTGCTACAACTTACACCTGCCCCTCTGGCGGCACATTGTCTGGTGCCACCTGCAGCACCTTAACCCAAGCAAATCCCACCTGTGCTAACGGTACCTGGGACAGTTCTATCGGCATGTGTAAGGCCGCCTATACCAATGAGTGTGCTACAGGCTCCACTTACGACAGTATAGTAAGCGCCTGCATTTCAACCGCAGAATGTAAGAATGGTACACTGGATAATTCTGCTGATGTTTGTCAGCAAGTCGGCAATGGTGGGTGTAATACAGGTACAATTTACGACTCAGGAGTTTGTACTGCTGACCCGGCTTGCTCAAATGGTCAATACGATCAAGCTGCTTCGATATGCTTTGCAACAATCTCCGCCTGTCCAGCTGGGACCACTTTTGACAACACATATGGCATTTGCTATTCCAGCGCGGTTTGTAATCTTGGAAGCTTCAACGCAACCCGTGACCGTTGTGAAGCGGTATTTGTTCCTGCTTGCGTGAGTCCTTATTTAACATCCTCAACCGGTGATTTGTGTGAAACCGTTCCACCATGTTCCAGCGATCTCCCTGCTTTGCCGGCTGCATATTCCCAAGGCATCAATATGTGTGCGTCTGACGCATTGCACACTTGCCATGATGGCCTTACATGGATAGGGCTGGGGATAAATAAATGCGAGGCAATACCTATATGCACAGGAGGAGGCAAATTTGATTCCGCAAGCAATTCCTGTCAAGCAGGACAATGTCCAGCAACAGGGGGAGGAGGTTGCTATGCCATAAAGGATGACACCACTCTTGATGCTAACGGGAAACAAATGCTCTGGTGTTCACCAAATTCTTGTACTGATAATACTAGCGCAATGATGGCGTCTTCTGATGCGCCGCCAATGGGATGTAATGATGTAAAGGAAGACGGCGCCAAAGCTCCTGATGGTACTTGTCTTGGCCAACTCTACATCTTCAATGGTAAAGATATGAGGTGCACCAAGAGCGATATCAGGGGGGTAATTGGATCAGCAGCAAAACTGGTAGCGTCTATTGTTCTTTCAGTGGTAGGTGTGGGAGCTATTCTTATGGCAGCTGTAGGCATAACGGCAGCAATTTCCTCAGCCGCTGTAAACGCAGTTGTGAATGCTATAGCAACATCAATTGTTACCTCGGCAGTCAGTATTGCAATTGATGCCGCGACAACAGGTATAAGCCCAGGTTGGGCCATGTCGATGGCTACAAGTGCGGCAACTGCGGCAATAGGGGCCTATTCAAGTGGGCTCGTGAATGGCTTTGGAACGAGTACAACCTCAACAATTGGAGGAACTACTTATACTTCAACAACAGAAAGAGTAGGAGATGCTTCTGCGGAATCATTGGCTAAAGCAGGGTTGCAAGGAGCAGAAAGAGTAGATGTATCAGGGCTTGGCAATTTAGGGGGAGAGGTAGGAAGCGGAACCGTTACTCAGTATGCAACCCAGACAGCTAAAATGGGAAGCGGTTTAGAATCAATAGGACTGTCTGAAACATTTCATTACGTGAGAGATTTGTCTACCAATAGCCTTATTAAAGTCACCACCCAGGCCGCTGTAGCAGCCCCAGGGCAGGCTTATCTTTATGCTCAGCAATATGCCGCTCAGGTTGCACCTGCTGTAGCTTCTGGTTTTTTCTCTTCCTATCAGGCCAAGAAATGCTGTTACCCGGACAAGATCTCTGCTTCTTGTTCGAAATCTGAAAACGAAGAGTGGTCGCTTGCATCTAAAGGCAACTGCGTGATAGTTGGTGAATACTGTGATACAAAATTTTTATGGATGTGTATGGCAACTAAACAGGTTTCATGTTGTTTCAACTCAAAGTTTGCAAGGATTCTCCATCAACAAGGACGACCTCAATTAAAAGCCTTTGCTGGTATGGTAGGTGTGAAAGATTATTACGGTGGATACAATGTGGGTGTGTTTGGTTCTACCAAAGCCCCGAACTGCCGTGGATTTACACCGGATGAGTTTCAGATGCTTGATTTTTCCCAGATTGATCTTAGTGAATATATTGCTGATATTGATAAACAGACCAATGCACTTACTCAGCCGATGAAGGATTATATGAACACAATCAGCAATGCAGGTTCTTCTAAGGCAAGTGTCTTGACGCCAGCGGGCGAGTAGCATAAGAGGGGAACCAAATTGCCGGTTCCCCTCTTATGGTTTTCTATTTAGGGACACTCAATACTATCGTTGTTTGATCCGGCCATATTGAATTGCTATAGCTTGTTTGTTGGTTTCCATATCATCTTTTACAGAAAGTATTTTAAGATTCTTGTTCCATGCCGATATGGTTGAGTCAATAAAAGATCTGCACTTATTTGTTGTTTCTGTGTCCGTACCGCAATTAACTTCAAACTCTTTACCTTTTTCTTTCAAACTTAGTACTTCCTTGAAGAAAACCTTTGTTTCAATTTTAGAATCTTCTTTGCAAGTAGTGGTACCGGCTGATGCTTTCCAAAAACCACCATTGCTAACGGCGGCCATAGGAAATGTAATAGCAGAGACAATTAAACCCGTAGGGTTGTAATTTGTATCTACACATTTACTGACTGTTTCAACCTGCAAAAACGGATAATTTGCAATGGCAGGATGCGGTTTATAATAAACAGACAAATATATAATTTCAAAGTTTTTGTCCTTGTTTGTCCTGTAATACACAGGCATTGGAGCAATCTCTGATAATTTTTGTGGCAATTGGGTGGGCGGTACTTCAGATGCTGCGGCCGAAGCAGCTGAAGCCAATAGAGATACAACGACAGTAAGCTTTTTAAACATTTTCATGATTACCTCCTTGATTTTCCCTCAAGTATCATTTTTAGGTTAGCAGATCAAGATTTTTCACGGGACAGATAACATACCATGATAATAGGAGGCATTATGGTTAAATCTGCCCTTTTAATATTGGCATGCTGCCTGTTTATCTGCCCATACTCGGAAGCTCGCGTGATTGGGAAGGCCGGCATGGTATATCCGATCCTGGAGCGTGATGCTATTGAGGAACTGGTTGAAGCAGCTGGTAAGGTAAATTGGAAAAACGTATTCAACGAAGCTAACAGAACTGCCGCCGAGTCGTTTGGCCGTGCCGGTAATGAAGTCAGTCTCCCTAATGCACCCGAAAACCGGACCAGGCGCATTACAATGAATTACACCCTTCCGTTTGATGTTCCGGATCCGTCAAATCTCAATAGAGTGCTTTATCCCGCTGGCATGTCTTTCAACCCTCTTGAATACGGCATCATGTACGAGAAGTGGATTTTTCTTGATGCTACAGAGCCACAACAGCTTCAGTGGTTTGCCCTTACACATGCTAAACACCCCAGTGCTGTCCCGATTCTTACAGGCGGCAACGCATTGGAAATGGAAAAACGCTTTAAACGGCCATTTTATGTTGCGACCAGAACTATGCTCGACCGATTCCAAGTGCAATATGTTCCTTGTTTTGCTTACCAAGAGGGGAAAGAGATGGTTGTGGAGGAATTTCATGTCAAGAAATAGCTGTTTGATTGCTGTCATGATGCTGTTTGTACTGGCAGCTCCAGCTCACGCAGGAAAATGTAAAAACTCTATGTTCAACCCTGTGACAGAAGTTGCATGGAAAGGATTGTTTCCAATACGGGTAGGGGGAGTGCAGATCAAGGGCGGGGTTGGACTGCCGGAAAACGGAGATGGCACCAAAAATCCAATATGCCTTTGCACAGATGACAAAGGAACGTACATGGGCATGGAAATCTCTTTCTGGGACGTCAACAATCTAGCCGAAGTTGTTCAGGAAGCTGGTTGTTCCCCCACCGTAGGCACGTCAATTGCCTTGGGAAGCGATGGTTTTCATGGTGGCACGGTTGCCACAAAAACCCATAGTCCGAATATTTTCAAAAATGTGCATTGGATCAAATTCCCCGCACTGGATATTCTGGGAATGCTGGGCGGAATGAAATGTGCCACTCGCGGAGGCATGGACTACGCCGAATTGACGGAGTTCAATCCAGAACATAAATTTGCAAGTGCAGCTCTGGCGTTACGGCCGGAAACTCTTGTGTTTGCAAATCCGGCTTTCGACTTGCTGCAACCGGCCAATGTTGTAGCAGCCCACACGCCCGGCAATATTCTTGATCCTGCTTATGACTCCATGTTTTGGCTATGGTGGGACACCATTTACCCCCTTACCGGTGACAAGAATTCGCCTCATGACCTTGAAAGCTCCTCTCAGATAGCTGCAAAGCAGATTTATAAGTTCTACGGGACCGGCATGCTTATGGATCAGACCGGTAATATTTGCAAACCTCAAATGTCCTATACTCCCCGTAAAAGCGAATGGAGATTCCAGCTGGCAAAACCTGTATATAGCGGTTTGCCGTATATGGCTGGTCAAAGTGAATTTGTTTGGGGGATGGGCGGCAAAAACCCTGCTTTCAAAGAAGGCAACTTCCTGCTGGTCATGTTTCAGAAAAGGAGATGTTGTGAAAAGATTTATGGCAACTAGGCAAATTGTTTCTATTGCAATAATGATGATAGGAGCCTGTAACGTATTTGCCGCCCCTCCAGGCCTTGCGCAATTTGATACTGGTGGTGTGAAAATGATAGCGCCTATGAAGGGCCTTGGGTGTAACCCTGCGGACAAAATACCATGTAATAAGAACGCTCCGCCTGATGTAACTGGCGCGGTTAACCAGATGAGGAGCAGAAGCGCCTCGAACTATGAAGGTAAACTCAAGCCCGGAAGCATGCCCAAAGAAGAAGTGTTTAAAGGAGCTGCTGGCAAGGCCAATCGTTTTGTAGAGTCAAAACCATATCAGGCCCATGTAGAAGATTACAAAGAGCAGCTTAAAAGCGGGGTTTTCAAGGATGGTGGGTTTGCAACTGGAACATACGGTAAGAACACCCTAAGCAGCTATCCTGATGTGAAGCGAAGAGAGAAATCAAAACAACAGGGCGCAAAACCTTTAGCATCCAAAATCAAAAAGACAGATAGGGCTGATTTTGATGATGACGAGCGTATTTATGTGTTCATATCTTCTTCTATACCTATTCCAACATTGCGAGCATATGCCGAGGATATGGGCATTTTGAATACCCCTAATGTCAGGATGATCATGAGGGGTTTTGTTGGTGATGGAGGAATGAAGAATGCAACAGCGACTAAAGAGTTTTGGGGGGAGATTCTTAATAAGGATCATTTGACATGCAGACCGGGTGCAATATGTGATTCCTTTCCCGCAATAATCGACCTCGATCCGAATATGTTCAGAAGGTACAAACCGGAAGTGGTACCAGCAATTGTTTATGTGAAAGGCGTAAGACCGCTTATACCTGATGTCAGTGAGGGCCACGATGAATCTGTAGGAAAACTGGACGAAAGGAAAGTAATGATGATTTATGGCGATATATCTTTAAGCTACGCTTTAGAGCTATTTGCAGAGAAAACGGATGATGATCGGCTACGCAACATAGCGGACAAAATCCGACCACACTGAACATTCCACCTAGGCTCGCTTTCCAACAAGCGAGCCTTCTTTGTTCTAAAATTCAATTCCACACACTCCTGGGACACCTCGAATACCTTAAATATGAAAGGGCATTTCAATCATATTTGGGGAGGCTAAGTTGAAAACCGCCGAGAATACACCGGAAACAGAAAAAGTCGAAGAGAAACAACCAGACGAAACCAATGCTAAACAACCACAATATGTAACTACCAAGGAATTGTACCAGACATGTTGCCTGGTATCCGTAGTTGTTTGTTTTACAACCATTGCGCTGTATCACCAGTTCGGTGCAACACGGTTGGCAGTGGCCGATCTCAACGGTTACATGGGCAAGGTGGCCCAGGCAAATGCTCTAGGCGTCATGTCGGAGAAGCAGGTTGACGAAGCTGTCGATGTAGCAGGGAATATCATTAACTCTCAACGGCACAATGTTGTTGTTCTTAGTGGAGATGTCGTGTTGGGCGACGCTAAGCCAGTAAGGCGGATAGCCATGCCTGACATAAAGTTCGAACCGCCTGCTAAAGCTGCTGCGCCTGCAGCAAATGTTCAACCGCTGATGCCTCAACAACAGCCGGCGCCAGCAGCAAAATAAATGCTGACAAGGATTAAAGAAATAGTCAGGGAGCTTAACAGCAAGGGTGTGTTTGCATTGCTGCTATTTGCTTGTTTGGCCAATTTTGCTTTTGGGCATGTGCGTTGGTCTATGACCAATTCGCTCAATGGGAGGCTGTTTGTTGTGATTCCGGCGGGTCCGTATGACAAAATGCGCATAAAGAATGACTCACTTGTTGTTGTAGACGTGTTGCGGCCGCATGGTGATGGACTGGTTCGAGAAATTAAGCGTGTCGGCTGTGTTGAGGGCCAAGTGCTGTCCGTATCGGACAGCTTTACATATTCGTGTGACGGTAATCCACTTGGCACCGCAAAACATTTTGATTTGTCGGGGAAACCTACACTCAAGTTTGCGTTTAACGGAACCATCCCAAAGGGGAAATTATTCCTTATTGGAGATTCAAAGGACAGCTACGACTCTAGGTACTACGGGTTGGTGAATGTTGAGTGTGTGTTAGCGTTTGGATGGAAAATAATATGAGCAAAATTCCAAGCGCAAGCCTCTGGGCTTTAGTGTTGAGTCTTTGTTTGGTTGCCGCCATGGCTCAGGCCAGTGATGGATATTACTCGGATATGACGGAAGGTTACTATTGGTACCGGGATCCAAAACAAGAACAACCGGAAAAACCTCAGAAGAAACAGCCAGCGAACAGACCCCAAAAGCGCAACATACCTAAGATGTCAGATTATACCTATGAGCAGCTTTGGAATATGCACCCGGACGACTTCACAAAGCTTCAGGAGGATTTTCATAAAAAGGCTGTGATGACACTGAAGCCTGAAGACGCAAAAGACTATAAGACATTGCAAGATATTGCCCGCCGTAAAGCCGTTGCCTATATGAATGTCGATCAGGTTGTAACTCAATCTAATCCAGAGCTTTCACTAGAAAATGATATTCCATATATGCCCAAAGGCCGTATGGCTGAGAAAAGGAAAGACATCCAAGACATGGATAATTTCCTGTTTTCAAGGCGTGGGGGATACGGGCTGATCGTATTTAACAGCAGAGGCTGCCCATATTGTGAGGAGCAGCAGGGTATTTTGAATGGATTCAGTCAGCTTTATGGTTGGGATGTTAAGAATGTTGATATAGCGGATCAGCCGGCCGCAGCAAGCATGTTTAACGTAGAGATGACACCAAGCATCATTTTGATAAAACGCGGCAAGTCGGATTACTTTCCTATTTCTTCAGGCTTGATAGCTTTGAACCAGCTGAAAGAAAGAGTGTATGGCGGAGTCAAGAATTTAACCGGAGAGCAGACAATCCAGCAATATGGCGTAAGAGAATACCAGAAGGGAGGCGGGCTTGATCCTACCGCTCCCTTGGAACGCCGCAAAAGGGGGAGACGTGCGAGGTAGGGCGAATATAAGGTTGATTAGGGTGGCTGTTGTTATCGCCTTGTGCTCTGTTACCGGTTATGCAACTGCAGCAACTAACTGGATGGACGACTGGTGGAGCAGTAAAACAGAATCAAGTGGAGGCTATCTCAAAGGGCAGCAAAGAGGTTATGCCAGCGGTGGGCAAATGAATGTTCGCTGGGGCTCTACGACCCCAACAAATCTCATGTCTGTTCAGCCACCGCGCTTTAAAGCGGGGTGTGGGGGGATTGACGCCTATGCGGGTAGCATCAGTTTCCTCAATCCGGATATGCTTGTAAAAAAATTCCAGCGTATATTGCAAAATTCCGCTGGCGTTGCATTTGACATGGCTTTGCAAACGCTTTGCCCCAAATGTTCCGAGATTATGAAATCAATGGAACAATTATCGAACATGCTTAACGGGTTAGCCCTTGATGACTGCAAAGCTGCCAACAGTCTTGTAAACGGCCTCAAATCCCAGGCTGAAAAAGCATTCGGCACAGCAAAATCCGATGCGGGTGACGTCAATAATGAGAAGGGCTGGTTTGATGGTGCCCAGTCTGCTTTTGACGATATGGTTGCGAAGGGTAATTCTGTTAACCGTTGGCTTAATGATATGGGCGGTAAATCTTCAACCACCAGGAACTCTGTCTCTGAATGCCCGGCCGATTGGAATGCGATTTTTCCCAAAGACAACTCTGAATATCCGAGAGGCTTGCTTACAATAGCGGCTGAAGATTCAAACGTTGATGCTGCTTATATTCCGCTTCTACGTGGTTTGGTCGGAGATGTAGTAATGACCATTACAGCGGGAGATGATTTTATTGCTTATGCCATTGGCCCCTGTAAAGAGAATCTAAACATATCTTATCAGGATATCCTCTCTGGAGCGGTATACGTAAATTCCGGAACAAACGGCAATAGCAACTGCACCAAACTGGACTCTGCACAAGCGACAAAGTTAAAACAATGGGCCAAAGACAATAATGATGCAATTCGGTCCGCCATGCTCGGTAAAAGTGCCATACAACCAACTCAAAGGGATTACATCAACAGCATGCCCATGGCCGTTCACTACGCTTTAAGAATGGCTGTTGCATCTGATCAGTATGACGCGGTGTCGGACAGTCTGGCAGAAGTTGGCGCCACTCAGTACATGATGCGCGCAATCAATGACCTATTTAAAAAGGTTGGGCGCGCAAGAGATATGGTACACGAGGCCCAGCGCGTGGCCGGTACAAAGGCAGGCGCCAATTGTAATGCGTCCAGCATGGTAGGACAGCTGGATAATGCTTCTCAGAAGTTTTTTGATGAATCTGCCAAAAGCATGCAACTGTTGAACAACACAGCTGCCACTGCTGTTCAAAATTTTGTAACCGCTATGCAACAGGCCCAAACCATGGAAGCGTCTATGAAGCTTGTTGAAGCCTCTGTAAGTAGAACTTTTGGACCTTCAGTATCAGCAAGGTTAAGAGCAAAAATGGCAAGGGGGAATTGATGCTAAGCAGGTCCAGGCTGATTTCCATAACAGCGGTGATTATTGTCTTGTTACCTGCTGTAGTGTTTGCAGATGTTGAATATTACACTTGGGGCGGATTTGACCCGGTCTCAGCTGCCTTTAAGAGATCCGCGCTGATTTTTAATGCTAATGGATACAAAACTTTCGTCGCTGCCATGGGGATTCTCGGAATACTTGTGGTTGGCCTGAACCTGTTTCTCAACACGGCCTTCCAGCGCCCTTCAACTGGTTTAGCGATGTTTGCACCTGTTATTGCAGGAGCGGTTATATATTCCGGACTGTTCGTACCTACAGAGAATGTGGTTATTTACGATACTGTTCTTAACCAGAACATCACTGTAGCCGGTGTGCCCCAGGGAGTAGCGAAGCCAGCATGGATTGTTAATTCAATCGAGAGATTCATTATTGACATGCTTGATAACAACCCTTCAGCACTGGGTGAACCTCGATACCAGGATGTCGGCATCAAAGGTTGGGACGCCGCAGCCAGTACAACGGCCGCAGTTGTTTCCAGCTCTGCAGCCTCTCAGACTCTTGCCAGATATATAAAAGATTGCGCTGTATTTGAGATGGCCAGACCTGGCGGATCGCTGAGCACTGATATGCTTTCATGTACGCCTGCCGGACAGAGCTTTATTCAAACACTTGGAGCGGCCAAAAACCCCGCAATCTATACAGTAGCTTATATCGACAACACAGGTGGATCTATTCCTTCAGGTGAGTCATGCACATGCGATGATTCACACACCCGTTTTTCCACTTTTTACGCGAATTCAGCTAACTCTGCCAAAGATTTAGCAAATGCATGCGCAGCGCAAGGCTTTGCAGATGCGGCTCAATGCCAAACTGTTGTGGGAAACATTCTATCTCAGTTACAACCCCTTACTAACGGCCCAGCTGATGCAAACAATGCCTTGGCGCTTAATGTAGCTGCTCAGGTAACTACAAATACGCTTGTCAATGCAGGCACAGATAGTGCCGCTTCAGTTACGGTATTAACTGGAGAAGCAGATAAAGGCAAAAAAGGTGGAGTAGTCAGTGGAATTATTAACCCCAGGATGATAGACGCCTACATAGCTTATGCTGTGGTGCTTACACCAGTTCTGTTGCTGCTCGTAGTTACACCAATGTCATTTAGAGTCTTAGGTTTTGTCGTAGGGCTTTACCTGTGGGTTATGTTGGCCCGGGTTGCCGATGTTATCTGTTATCACAACTGGGCGGCCGAAGTTTTGCGCACGGCGCCTTCGCTGACTTGTAATATCAATGGTGCCGCAGGCGGCGCAGGACTTGAATATCAGTATGGGGCTTTATCATTTTTGCAATCACATTTGGGATCGCTAGCTGACATGCGCAGTTCCGTGTTTCTTCTGGCAACTATGATTTCGGGTGCTCTTTTCAAATTCAGTGATTCTGCTGTATCACGTTTAGCAGACCGCGGAGACCAGGTCGCCAATCAGGGTTTGGCCGGCGCCGGTGGGTATAGCCAAAAGGGTTTCGCGACTCAACAGGCATCAGATACAGTAACCAATGCAGCGAAGCAAGGTCTAATAGGCGGCGAAGCGTGGACTAACATCGGAAAAGGAGCTGCTGCCGGTGCAATTATGGATGGCTATGACAAATTAGGGAAGGGAGGGGCATCTGGTGGAGCTGGTGGAATTGCTGCAACATCTTTGCAGAATGGCAGTAGCCAAGCTCTTGAGTCCAACTCTTTCAACTCTCGAAATGATCTACAGGCTGTTGGTGCCGGTGTGAACCGCAGAGAAGCAGAACGGCACGAACAAAAAGTTAAAGGTGTAGATGGTGTACTTGCTGGTGCTGCCGCTGAGCATGCAGCAAACAAGGAAATAGGTGTCATGAAGGGAACTGAATCCGCTTTAGGTGGACCAGGTGAAGTTCAGGGAGGAATGGCAGAAACGGCCTTTAAAGAAACTACTGACAGGCTTGCCGTTGCAAAGGCCGCCAATAATCTAGCGGGAGGCGACAGAAGATTACAGCAGCAACAAGCTCAAGTGACCGCGACAGTGAACGAGCAAGGTAAAATACTGACTGCACTTAAAGATACTTCCGCGCAAGGCTCGGCAGAAAGCGCTGCTGCAGCCAGGGCCACTGTAGCTTCAGCTAAAACAGCTGACGATCTTAACAAGGTTAATGCTGAATGGAAAAGACTGGATGAAGCCGCAAAACATAATGCCAGTATGAAGGACAACCCAGCATTCTGGGCCGATAAGGACAAAACCCATTTGAATGATTTGGGGCGGGCGTTTGCCCAAAACGAATATTTCACGTCAGCGAATCAAATCAAAGGTGCCGATGTTGGGGAAGTAGCTGCAATGGGAGCATACAGCAAAACACCCGATGCAAGTGGAGGCGTTACCTATGCAGGCAGAATTTCATCTCGTGACCAAGCAAATGCGGCTATTGCGTATTTGAGAAACCATGGAGGAGGAAGCGACGCCGTGAGGGCATTGCAACGTTTGTCCAGTGCCAGAGATTTCAAAGGCGGGGACTTTTCACTTTCTACAAACAAGGAAGGAAGAATCACTGGATTTGATATGAAAGGTGGATCTTCTGTCGAGTTTAACAATAAAGGTAGTTTCAATAGCGGAGTGAAGACGGATATTAACAATAGTTACAAAAATGACTCCAGCAGTATAACAGATGCATCAGTGAAAAACATTGCCGATACAATATTCTCCAGAAGAAATATAAGTGAGAATTATGCCAGCAGGACTTATGTTGACCCTAAAACAGGCGAGAAAATTCAGGAAATGGGGTATATGGCAAATGGTGCATTCCGTAGTGTGTTGGGAGTTGCGGAAAGTACCAAAGCTGGGCAGGGTCATTCACAATCATATTTCGTTAACACTCGAAATGGCAGAGTTGCCGTGGCAGGTACTCAAGACGGTCAGATGTTATTGAAAGGAATCGATGGGAATGGTGCCATCAATGCAGTAATTAATCCCGCGACAGGTGAAAGTGTCTTTACAGACATAAGGAGCGGTAAAACGACAAGTGTGCATCTGGACGATACAAAGATTGCACAGGGCACACAAGTGTCGGGTGCAGCGAACTATGCAGTCGGGAAAGTTGCTTCTACAATGGGGGCAGACCAGAAGACGGCTGAACAGTGGGTTGGAACAGTGCAAAGTGTTGTAAAAGATGTTGTGCCAATTGCGAAGGCTGGGGTGCGAAGTGGGATTAAAAAATCAAGAGATAATACCTCTGATAATACTGCCAACACGCCAGGCGCTGAAAGTAAACCTACCATACCTGGATATGAGAAATATTGACAACATTTTAAAGCCGTTTGAATCTACTCAAACGGCTTTAAACTTAACTTATTCGTCATTCCACAAATTGCCTGTGAAACCTTTGTATTCTGGGTCAAGGTAAGGATCGTCATCTGCATTAATAGTTTCATCATCTTCAGACAATCGGCCCTTTAATACCTTATAAACAACAGGTGCAACCGGTAGAGAGAGAAATAAAACAAATATAGTCCCCCCGCTTCCGAGCATATATATTACAAAACACATTGCTACAATATAAAACAATATAGCTACTTTGAAGCCGAGAGAAAGGCGCGCAAAAACAGCTCGTTTTGTAGCAAGCGCAGATGCCGTTACGGGTTCAAAATAGTATGATTCCATCTCCATATTATGCAGCAATTTAATTTCATTTTCTATTTGTTTAGCCACAATTTCCCCTCTTGTAACAATCGATCTTTCTTCGCGACGATGGATGTTTCCTTTTTCTCTCACCGCTGATAACCAGTTGAAAGAACCTTCTGCGATTAGATAGTCGTCACAGATAATAGTCTTGTTGTGGATTCCTCTCAGAGTAATAACTCGCGCTCCGGCGGCCTTGAGCAACCGTACCCCTTCAATAGCGGAGGTTTTATATTTGCTGTCAGACTCGCGATTTAGCATATCATCTGTATAGATAGTTATAGACACTTCTCTATTAATGACTTTTTTTATTGTATTCTCTAGCCTGTCTGATTTGACGGCGTTTGAGGTTATAAACGGCGATACAATGATTACACGTTGCTTCGCAGTTTTGATTGTATTGATTAGGAATGCCCTATGTTCCTCAAGCGTAGTTAATCGAACAATTTGGGTTGATGTTTGTTTGTTGCTGGTCTCTGTTCCCATACTTGGACCTCATATGTACCCACCAAAGGGCTGTTTGGCGAAGATAATGGTTGAATGTCTATTCATTGCCCCTACCTGTTGCAGTGTTCGGGAGTCCCGCTCCTAGCACACATGTATGTTATTTTAATAAGATGTTGTCGATTTCAATACTTGTAGCATCAACCTGCTTAAACAAAGCACCTGTTCCATCTACAGGCTCGCTTGTTATTCCGTCGTTGCAGATTGTTTTGCCAATTGTTCTAATTGCTACAAACAACAGACCAAATAATCCAATCACCCCAAAACTAAAATGGAGAGGCGACAAAAAAAGCATAAATATTAAAATAAACGTGATAATTTTCATATTGCTGTATCCTTTTGACGATGATTCCAAGCTGTTATTCTGTAACTGGTTAACTTCATTCGCAACCCAAGTGCTCCGTTCAGGGGGCGGGATGAAAGCGCACGGTTTTTAACCTTCAGCCATTTCCTTTGTACACATTATTGTTGACCAGGTCAACATATTTGCGTATATGTAAAACATGAGCGAACGCAAAACTCGTTATAGTATATATAATTGCAACTACCATCTGGTGTGGATACCTAAATACAGGCACCACGTTTTGGGTGCTGAGATCAGGTCGGAGATGATCTCTCTTTTTGGCACCATCGCCTCTTCGCTCGGGGTGGAAGTCCTGGCCTCGGAAGTCATGGATGACCACGTTCACCTGTTTGTTTCCGCCCCTCCGAGATTCAGTCCTGCAGACCTTGTGAATACCTTCAAAGGCGTTACGGCCCGCACTCTCCGTATAAGGTTCCCCGAGTTAAAGAAACATTGCAAGGAAGGCCTCTGGACCAGAACTTACTACGCAGGCACGGTGGGCTCAGTTACAGAAGAAACCATCCGTCGTTATGTCGAACTGCAGCATGCAAAGGAATCTTCATGCTGATTCGGAAGGCGTTCAAATACCGCTTGAAGACGACGCCGGAGATTGATTCCGCCCTGTCCCGCATGGCGGGATGCCGCAGGTTCGTCTGGAATAACGGCCTGGCCACAATCAAGACAGCATTGAACTCATGCGCAAAGCGCCCCTCGTACTGTCAGCTTGCTAACGTCCTTCCTGCCATGAAGAAAGAGAAGCCTTTCCTGGCTGAAGATGCCATAGCGCAATCCCTGCAGCAGACTCTGAAAGACCTGGACAAGGCTATACGCGATGCCTTCGATAAAAAACAGCCACTGAAGGAATTCCCTGTATTCAAGAAGAAGGGCAAATCCGTCGACTCCTTCCGCGTTCCTGGCGACTTCAAAGTAGATCAGGGCAACAGCAGAATCAGGATACCGAAGCTTGGATGGCTGAGGTACAGAAACAGCAGAGAGATGACAGGTATTCCCAAGAATATCACCATCAGCAGGAACGGTAGATACTGGTATGCCAGTATCCAGACCGAGCAGGAAGTAGCGGAGCCGGTTCATCCTTCCGATAACAGCCTCGGCATAGACCGAGGCGTCAACGTGATGGCTGCATGCTCCGACGGAACACTGATCCTGCCCTTGAATGCATTGAAGCAGGCATCAAGGAAGCTGGCTAGGCTGCAGAAGCAGCTTTCCAAAAAGATCAAGTTTTCAGAGAACTGGAAGAAGCACAAAGCAAAGATAGCAAAGCTTCACAGCCGTATAGCGGATATGAGAAGGGATTACCTTCACAAAGCCAGCACAGCCATAGCCAAAAGCCACGGACTGGTCGTGCTGGAAGACCTGAAGGTAAAGAATATGTCTGCCAGCGCCAAAGGCACAAAAGAAGCACCAGGCAGGAACGTCCGGCAGAAAGCCGGACTGAACAAGGCCATTCTGGATCAGGGGTGGGGAGAGTTCGCCCGACAGCTGGAGTATAAGCTTAACTGGCTTGGCGGAACGTATCTGGAGATACCTCCTGCGTACACCAGCCAGAAGTGTTCCCGCTGTGGCCACATCCACCCTGACAACAGGAAGGGTATCAGATTCAAATGTACAAGCTGTGGTTACGAGGCACACGCCGATATTAACGCGGCCTGCAACATTCTGGCGGCAGGGCTTGCCGTCATCGCCTGTGGAGAGTACCCCGATGTAAAGGGCTCCGCAAAGCAGGAACCACCCAAAGAGGAGTATGCACTCGCGGCATAGCCCTCAATGGAATCCCGTCCCGTTCAGGGGACGGGAGGATGTCAACATTTTAAGTTTACCTGGTCAATATATTTATTGACGAAATTCAACAGATTTATACGTGCCTGGGACACACAACATAAGCTAAAATGCAAAAAAGCCCCTCTATGTCCTTCAAGGACCGTAGTAGGGGCTTTTGACTTTATATTCACGTGAAAGCTGATTAATTCAATCCGCCCTACGTGAATATGCCTTAGTGGCATGATTGTAGAAGTTCGATGGTTGGCAAATATTCAACTATGGTGGTGTCACAAATACACTTACCTTCTGCTTTCATCATCTTATGGTATTGGTAAAGCTTATCCACAATAGTTGTATCTCCATCGCAATACTGTTTGTCCGAAAAATAGGCTCTTATTTCTGCTGGTGACGTGGAGTCACTTACTTCCATCTCAAAAATAATATGTGCGACCGCTTTTATTCTCATGTTTCCCTCCATTTTAAGTTTGAGCGAGGGCGGTCGCACCAATCCCCGCGAGGGGGAATGAAAGCTATTCCGCCCCGCAGATTCGTGTTAGGCAAATATCGAAGCAACACGATATGCTGCTGTTTGCCTTTATATACATGCAAGAAAGGGATTAATTCTATGCATATATTCAGCCTAGTCAGGCTTCTAACATGGCTGCTTTGGGAATAGCAGCCCCTATCTATTGACCTGTTAAACAATCCTCTTCTAGTCAATTTAAATACATGCTCATACGGCTCTCCTTTGGCGCCAAGAGGCGCGGGTTATTTCCTTTCGGTTTCTTCGATTGACCGAATAGGGTAAGTACCGTGCCTTGGGCACAAAAAAACCCGCAAAGGCAATATTGCCAGAGCAGGCCGTGAGGGAACTATACATGTTTGTACGAACAGATAGCGCAGCTACATGCCGCTTCCGTTCCTGGTACTGGTTGAGTTCCGAACTTGATGATCAGAACTGTTGTCCCGGATTACTCGGTAATCAGGGATGCTTGGATGCGGTTACGGAATAGACCGTAATGGTGCAATCAAGGAAATAGATACTCTAAAAATAATATAATTCTTTTACCTGGTCAATATATTTATTGACTAAATTCAACAGATTTATACATGCCTGGGACACACAATATACCTTACTTATAGAGGGATAATTTATGGGAGGGAACTTGCAATGCCTCAAGAAAACAGCGCGGCCACTGAGGAGATAGTGGAATCTAAAGAGCTTGTTGTTATAGATGAACAAACATCTGCCGTGGAGCTGACTGACAATATAAATCCATTGATAAAGAATATTATTGATGCTCAGCGTGCAATCGACTGTGAGCGAGCTGAGAGTAGCAACTTAATGCTCCAATCAGAGAGTGCTGAATCTAAAGCTCAAGAGCTTCAGCGCCGTGCGGAATTACACCAACTAGATGTGTTGGAAAAAGAAAAACTTCTTGAGCAAAACAATCTTGTGTTTGAAAAAGCCTGCAGGGATGAAGCATTGGCAGAGCAGGAATATGATGAGGCTCTACAGCTCTTGGAAATGGTAAAGAAGCTGATAATTACCAAAGAGGCGGTTTTAAATAGAGTCAGAATTGACCGCCATGAGAGCGAAGCTTTACGGCTGCCACTTGTAAAATCTCTTCAAGAATCGAGGCTTGAATATGAGAAGTTTATGGGTTTGTCTGAAGTTGAAAAAATTAACTCCCTTGAAGTGTTGACAGATATAAAAAAGCGCTCAATTGCAGCTAAATTACATCTTGTGAATGTCCAAAAAAGCGCCTTAGCGTCTGGAGACGAATCGGTAATTTGGTCGCTTTTGAAGGATATAACCCCAATATCAGCACTAAGCTTTCAAAATTAATTGGAGGGCATGGATTTGGAAGATCTATCAATAGAGGAAATAAAAGCAAGGCTCATGAAGCTAAGCGTAGAGGCACCACCACAGAATTCCACTCTTGAAAGCGGGCCTGAACAGACACAGGAAAAGGCAGATGCAATTGCTCCGGACGCCATTGATGTAGGCTCACCCGTTACAGTACCCATTTCTGAGATAGTGCCGCTGGCGGATAAAGTAGACGCTCCTACTGAAAATATTGCGAGTGATTATGAAGTTCCTCCATCAGAAGATGAAACTGCCGAGGGCAGACTGCCTGATTACATATTTGAAGAAATAAATCACGGGACAGGCGAAATTTCTGATATTCGCGACAGTGGTGCGGAACATGAAGTGAAATTGAATAGTGAAGAACCGCCGGTGGACATAACTTCTGAACATAATGAGAAAATGGTTTTTAGTGATCAGATTAAAAGGTATGCGGTCCCGTGTGGGATTGGTGTAGGTTTTCTTGCGGTTGCTGGCGCCTGGCTTATGTTAAATGGCTCACCGTTAAACAATATCCCCTATTTCAAAAAACCGGAGAAAAATAAGTCTGCTCTTGAACTCATTGCTCCACCAGTAACTGCTCCAATATCAAGTGTGCAGAAACCGATTTCTTCGGCAAAACCTGTACTGACCAATATTTCTAGTAGCACAATTAACACTAAGAACGATGCTAATACGGCACCTCAAGGTAGCCCCGCCTTAAGACAGCAACCTTCAAACACATCGAATTCTATTAAACCAATTGTTGCTGCCTCTGTAAACGAGCCACCCGAAGCTGAGGAGGCAGAAGAACAGATAGTACCTGTTAAACGGTCAATTAAGCATAAACGCAAAAAAATTAATAAGCTTAATAAGCGTCCAACCGTAAAAGAGACCAATACTGAAGTTGCCTCTGTTGCCCCTGTTGATAAGAAAGCAATTGAAAATGTGCTGGGGGAGCTGGTCAAGGCACGAAGTATCCAATAGGAGATTACAAAATGCATAGTGTACTGAAAATAAGTATTGTTTCTGCTTTGTATATTGCTACATCCGCATTTGCAGCAGAAAGCGCGGAGAACCAAGGTTCACTTATCAAGCCAAAGCTTGGTCCTGGACAAAAGGTGCCATCCACACAAGTTGAATTTCACCCCCAGCCTGTTTTTCCTACAGCGCAATATGTGCAAAATAAAAGTAAAACTGTTGCCATGCCTCAAAAACCGTCTATTTCATGCCAGATTTCTGAAAGACAGTTGAATCGGGAAATTGGGGTATTACAGGAAAAACTAAAGGGTATTGAAGCAGAAAATACACGTCTCAAACAACTTGTTGCAGAAAAAAATGCGGCACTGGACAAAGCAATTGAGCACATGTCGAAAACTATTGGCATCAAACCCATGGAGATTGCTGTCACCAGAACATATGTTAAGCCGCCCATTATGGGAAATAGGCAGTATAGAGCTGATTCACGGAACCCTGAATTACCTCCTCAGCGACGTATGAATCGGACATCCAGGCCAATAGTTGATGCCGACCAGAGCGACGTTGCACAGTTGTTGGACGCGCAGGGATGGGAAAATGCAAATTTTGCCGGGATTGGCCCGGTTATGGCCAAGTACTCACCAGTTAAAACCTACCTGAAGATACCTGAAACGAAAGTTGTTCAAGCTGTAGATGTTTTCAGACGCGGAGTGATTTCTTCCTTTCCTACAAAAGATGGGCACATTGGCTTTATCCTGGATAATACTGCTTTGGTGATCCGTTGATGGAGATGCCGGCGTGGTTGACGATAATATGTGCTATTGCCGCTGGAATCAGTGTTTTGTATTTGCTAGCAGTGTTTTGCAACTCAGACGACAAGCAAGAACATAAGGAATGGGAAACAGCACAGGAACATGCCGAACAGAAGAAAAGGAGGTTGGAGGCCCTGATGGGGCGTAGCGAAGAATGTGATCATGGACATGGGCATCATGAACCTCCACCTAAAGTTAAGAATGACCATCGAAGCATTTTACCACCACCAAGTGAGTTCTAATCGGAGAGTAGTATTTCAGCTGCCAAAGGATTCATATGATCCTCTCAATAAAGTTTATTAAAAAAGTGCTGCACGCTAAAAGTGCGCAATTGTATTTCCATTCCGTAGCAACTGCGGAACTTGCAGCCTCGATCATTATGTCCTGTCGCGAATTTGGGGTGGAATACGGTGTTTCCATCCGAGAAGCATATCTGGGTGGGTTGGTACATGACATCGGGAAACTCTACATTCCGGAATCTATACTTAATAAAGCAGAAGGACTTACTTCGCGAGAGTGGGAAACCATCAAGCTGCATCCAGTGTGGGGTAAAGTGTTGGTTGAGGGCACGAGGCTGGAGTTTCTTATGCCTGCCATTACTCAACATCATGAAGGTGGCGCCTGTGTCGGGTATCCTTTTGGCCTGAAGAATCATCAAATTAACCCTCTAGGAAAGCTAATTGCTGTTGCGGACTCCGCATCGGCTCTTTTGGAGGATAGGGCTTATAGGCGCAGTATCCCTGATCCCTTGCTTGTGTTTAGCATGATAAAGCATGATGTTGAGGCGTTACTGGACAATAGAGCCATTAAACCGGTAGAGCATGCGATTATTCAATACATGAACATTTGTAATAAGCGGAAAGCAAAAGCAGAAAGACTGTCTGGGCGCTTTTTTCAGCGTCTCATTGATTTAGAATCATGCGGGGCAAGAACTGAAGAGCAGAAAAGCGGTTTACGATTGGTGATTTGCGGTCAAACAAGGATCACGACATGATATTCAGGAGGTTGATTATCTGATGCACACCTATAAAGAATTGTTATCTGTTCCGGAGAGAACTCTCATTGAAAAGCTTGGCAAACCGGAGCTGTCTTGGAATTATCGCGGAATGCGCCAATTGATATATTCTGATGGAGGGCAGAAGGACCCGGTATCTTTTACAATAACAGACGGCATAGTGTCTAAGATTGACGCCTTCTCGGAAAGGCGCAGGGCAGATAGAATTAAACCAATTGGAATAGCCACCGCGCACATACAGTTTAATGGGGAGGTCATTTCAGCAGATATTGAAAACATATCTACAACTGGTGTTGCATGCAGGATACCGAATGATATCAAGCCCCTGGTCAAAGGTACCGATGTTCGTGTGTGTATGGTCTTATCCCCAAGAGGAGGAGGGGTTAAACTGCATTTGTCGTTATTGGGCAAAGTGGCAAGGGCAAATAACAATATAATGGCAATAATCTATAGCCAGCAACCGTACACACACTCCTTAAGAGCTGTTGAATCATTTGTGAACCGAGAACTGGCACTAGATAGAATGGAGACAGATATAAGCTTTGCACCGGCAATTCGGAGAGAAAGAAGTGACCGATGTTTGGCTTGTAAAAATGTTTTTTGCGGGATTCCCGCTGTCCAGTAAATATTTTTATTGACTCGGTAAACATTTTATTTTATTTATAGCCCGCCGAATGAAGCGGGAGGAAATTAATTGAGCGATCTTACGCAAATGGAACGCTATAAAAGCTACTTGAGAACATATTTGTTTGACAGGATTATAGAAACGCCAGAACAGATATTTTCTCTGGCTGATATGGCCAAGGATATAAACGCACAACCGGATGAAGTTGCAAATGCAGTGTATGCTCTAGTGAATGAGCATTATATTTCTACGATTATCTTAGCTACAGGCGGTTTCAAAGTGATTTTGAGAGATAATCGACAAGGGGGTGCAGTGGGCACATAAATGCAGGCGTGAGTTAAACGCCAAATTCATTCCAAGGAGTAGAATTATGCACAAAATGAAGTCCCTCTTGGCAGCCCTTATCGCAGTTGCAATGATGTCGTCTGTAGCTTTTGCCGCCAGCCCGCCACCCGAGTATGCCGCCAAAGCCGCAGAGGCTGATGCTGACTACAAGGCAAGGTTCTTGAGCCTCAAAACCTTCAAAGGCGATCTGTCCAGCCAGGCAGTCGGGTTTGATGTAGATAAACCCGGTAAAAGTGTCTCATACAAAACAGCAAATGGAACTATTGTCCAGCATGGGACATCACAGACGCCGCGCCAGTTTTATGAAATGACAACCGGCGGCGGAGACTAAACAACTAAGTTGTAATGGTTTTGAAAGCCTCCTTGATTACAAGGAGGCTTTTTCTTGCAACCTATCAAGCATTTTTAGGAGTGATAAGCGTGTTTAATACCAAGTTCAAGTACAACAAGGCAGACCTTATTTCCCTCATGTTAATCATCTCCGGATTAGGGTTTTCGTTTGCCGGCAGCACTGGTATATGCGCCGATTCTTGTTCTGATGCCCATAAATACAATTTTATGCTCTTTGACATGAATATTTTGGGAGCAGTGTACTTCATTTCTCTGCTAGGAGCGCTGGCCTTGAGATTCTTTAAAGGATACAAGTGGCCATATGCATATATGTTGGCAGGGGGAGTAGGTGCGGAAATCTGGTTCACAGCTGTCCAAGCACGCTTGATAGGGCATGTCTGCATGCTTTGCGTAATGGTAGCTCTAGCCATGTTAGGGCTTGTTATTATCGAGTTTTGGCAATTCATGAAAGTAGTAATGGGTGCTCAACAGCTACGGCAAAAAGCAAGCATTGTCGTGAAGAAACTTGGAATCGTTTTCGTGATGTGTGCTGGATTGCTGACAGCAGTTATTGGTCTAGGGAGAGAGCCAGACATAAGCACTGATGCTGCTGTTATGGGTAACCAGATATCCAAAACAATTGATTTGGGGCTGGGGCGTAAAGGAGCGGATTTAAGTATATACGTAGTAACAGACTGGTTTTGCCCCGCATGTATCAGAGTGGAGCCGGAAGTAGAGCAAATCTATCGAGAGTCCAGTAACAGCGCTAATTTTTTCTTCATTGATATGGTAGTCCATGGTGATTCGCTTGAATATATCCCTTATAACTCACAATTTTTGGCAAACGAAAAGGACAAATACATCGACATTAGGAAGGCGCTTACTGCGCTAGCCGTAAAAACACGTAAACCGTCATTCGAAGAGATTGCAGCTGCCGTGAAACCTTTGGGCGTCAAACCAAAGCCGGTTGATTATCGGACAGCACTTTGGGCCATGCAAGCCAATCATACTGTTACAAATGCCTTAAAGATATCTTCAACACCAACAATTGTCGTTGCCAGCAAAAGAAGCGGCAAGACAGTAAAACTAACAGGAAAGGAAATTAAACTCGAAAAGCTTAGAAGTGTAATTAAGGAATTAACCATTTGATCAACTTTGTAAATATTAACCAGGAGATAGTGATGAAGAAAAATAGTTTGCTTTTGGCCGCTGTTGCTCTTGCAGTAACAGCATCTTTCGCTGGTGCAACTGAGCAACGCCAGTCAGGTGCATTCCCTACAGACGTACAGCCACAGTACAACGGAACCGCTTCCGTTGGCTACGGTTTTGAGTACCAGAAGAATAGATCCGAACTACTAAACAGTGGCACTCTGACGAAGTATACCAACACCATCAACCGTCACACAGTTGACCTTTCCGCAAGCTATGGCCTTGGTTATGGTCTCCAGATTGGTGTAGACCAGTCATTTATTGTCGGAGGCAATGTTACAACCAGATATCCCTCTGCATCCGACTACACCATTGACTATTCCGGGGCAAAGAACACCGTGTTCAATGTGAGATGGAGCCCGACCCAGGCGTTTGGCATGACAGACAGCCCTCTGCAGGCGGCCGTGAGCTACAAGATAAAACCACGCGGCATTGCCGATACACACGCATCTGATGACTTTACCGTTAACGCAGTAAATGCCACTGTATCATACAACCTGGTCAACTACGCCCTGCGGCCGTATATCGGTTATGAGTTTGTGCAGTATGGCAAAGGCGGTGCGCAGATTGACGACGACCGCATGGGGACCGCTCTTGGCCACAACAACACAGGGATCGTCGGTGCTGAAATTGAAGTTTTCAAAGGCTTGAACGCTCGTGCTCAGTATGCCTTTACCCAGACAGCCAGTGTCCAGTCATACACAAAGGCATTCAACACCCATACAGTGCGTGCAGAAGTGGAGTACATGGTTCCTGGTATGCCTATCTATGTGAGGCCGTTCGGTGAGATGGATTTTGTCGGTAAAAGGGATTATTCCGGACAGGCTGCTGGCGACAGCTATGTCGTTAAATCCGATAGGTACTACAGAGCAGGACTTAAGCTCGGCGTACTTTTCTAACCGGTATTGAGAATATAGTTCATAGCAAAGGGGGAAGACGCAAGATAGTGTCTTCCCCCTTTGTGTATTTGCCTGAAACGTAGAAGACACCCCCCGGTACTCCTTCTTGACAAAACCAATACCTGCTATATATCATGTGATATACATTCCACAGGATAGGGTATTGATATGCAACAGCTCACCGACCGCCAGCAGCAGGTCTACAACTTCATCAAACAATTCCTGACTGACAACGGTTTTCCTCCAACCTTGCGTGAGATATCCGCGCATATCGGCACTGCCGGCACAGTAACAGCCAAGGTCCACCTGGAGGCCTTAGAGCGAAAGGGTTATATCCAGCGCCGTGAAGGAAGCCCCCGCGGCATAGTGCTTCCCCAAAGCATATCAAACACGGTATCTCTTCCCATCGTTGGCCGCATCCGCGCAGGGCAATTACACCCGGCAGTGGAAGACATTGTCGCCCATCTGTCGGTAGACCGCAGCCTGGTTAAGGGCGATGGGTGTTTCTTTCTGAAGGTCGAAGGCGACTCTATGATAAACAAGGGCATCCTGGATGGGGACTTAGCTATGATCAGACCACAGCAAGTAGCAAACAACGGCGATGTCGTTGCCGCCATGGTCGATGGTGATGCCACCCTCAAACAGTTCTTCGGCAAGCCTGATCATATCCTCTTGCAGCCGGCCAACCCCGCCATGGAGCCGATCATCGTCAGACCTTGCGATGGTGAAGTCCAGATTGTCGGCAAGCTTGTTGGACTGTATCGCTCTTTTTGAACACATGAAAACGACGGTAGGCATAAGAGTCGCTGTGATATTCGGCCCAGATAGAAGGATAAAGCCGGTCTGGTTCGAGTTGAACAGGCGAAAACATGAAGTGAAGGAAACCACATACAAGTGGGAAAGTAATGCAGGTAGTGCTTTACTCATCCATTACACAGTGACAGACGGGGAAGGGCTTTATGAATTGGTTTACAACAGCCGCGAGCATACTTGGTCTATCGAGGAGCAACAACCTGTATGACACCCGGCCGGACCATAATGCTGATAGACCAGAACGCCTTTTTTGCCTCAGTCGAGCAGGCGGCAAACCCATCACTGAGGGGCAAGCCCATTGCTGTTGTGGGGTCAGGTGGAAGAACGGTCGTAACGACTGCTTCCTATGAAGCCCGGGCCTATGGAGTCAAGACTGGAATGTCTGTTTATGAAGCGAAGCGGTATTGCCCTGAGCTGATAATCGTTGTAGGGGACAACAAAAAGTACACTTACACCTCTTCAAAGATCAATGAGATATACTTGGATTACACCCCTCTGGTTGAGGCCTTTTCCATTGACGAATCTTTCTTGGACGTCACTGGAAGCATTTCGCTGTTTGGATCCGCTGAGCGCATCGCATACCTTATAAAAGCCCGCATCAAGCATGCATTTGGCATTAACTGCTCTGCCGGCATAGCGCCTAACAAATTATTGTCCAAGCTTGCTGCAGACTTTAAAAAGCCTGATGGAGTAAGCATTGTAAGGCCCGATGACGTAAGACGGCTCATGGATGGTTTGCCTATTGGCGAGCTATGCGGGATCGGCAAAAAGACGGAGAAGGTCCTCCATCTCATGTCAATTTATACTTGCGGAGAACTTGGCCGATGCCCGGTCGAACGTCTTACAAAGCGATTTGGGATAATTGGACCTCGTTTAAAGCTAATGGGGCAGGGCATTGACGAATCCCCGGTGATACCAATAGGGCAAGAAGACGATGTAAAAAGTGTTGGCCACAGCATGACACTCGAAAGAGACATCTCTGATTTTCAGGAGATCCGGAGATACTTGTTGCAGCTCAGTGAAATGGTTGGCGCCAGGGCAAGGAAACATAATGTTGCCGGCAAGACAATTCACTTATATGTACGCTATGCGGATTTTTTCACGTCCTGGGGCAAACAAACGACATTGACCAACTACACAAGCCAGTCAGATGAAATATATAAGACAGCACTGCGCATCCTCGATAGCATCGAATTAGAACAACCGGTGCGGTTGCTAGGCATAAGCCTGTCGAACCTCAAGCATGAGGCGGAGCAGATTCCTCTGTTCGAGTCGGACAGGAAAAAAATGTTTGCCACTCAAGCCATGGACAAGATCAATGATAAGTTTGGGAAAATGTCGGTTACGTATGGAAGTTTATTGCCTGGAAAAGACAATTCCCGGGGGCAGGTTATTCCGCCCAGCTGGCGGCCGGGCGGAATCAAAAATATTGTGTAGCAGAGGTTACCTTAGATTTGCGACCAATTGAGATATGAAACGTTCCCATTCACCAGGTACAGTCAAAACAAAAGCTTTATCATGCCCAAAGATACGTTCTGCTATTTGGATATTCTTTGCATATTCTTCGTAAAGGGTGACATAGAAGTATTGCAGGCCACGTTGTTCCAGTATTTGCCTGTACCTTGAATACTTTTCTTCGACGTTGCTGTAAAATCCAGACACCTTAACTTCAATGGCGATATTGCCTACAACAAGATCCACTTTTGATTTGCTCACAATTGGAACCTGTTCTTTAAAATCATATGCGATATTCCGCTGGGACAGCTCTTTCTCTATCGCACTTCGAATAGTTTGCTCAAACACCCAGCCAGATAATCCAAGAATATTTTTAGGAGTCCCGTGCGCAACGTTTAGTGTTCCCAACATTGCATGAGCTTTTTCAACAGCTGTCTCGTACTGCTTTTGAATATCCAATTCATGCCTCGCACAAATGACTTTACTGGCGCGCTCTCTGCCTGTCAGTTGACCTTTTGCGAACCGATTCTTCGAACCATCCCTAGATTCTTAATTTTTGAACGTCCACGCTTCGTATCATAATAACGACAGTCACCAAAAAATATCTTGTAATTGTCACCTGGCAAAAGTCTCAATTCACCGACATTCGCACGTTGCATGAGCCGGCGAACAGTTCTTACCTCTTGATAAGATTCGTAATCTTCAGGGCATTCTCCAATAGGCAACTCAGGATGTTTTAAGAAGAAGTACTTTATTTCCGGATATATCAGAACAAATGAGGGGATTTTGCCGTTAAATCTGCACATTGTATAGGAATGAGCCTGAATTACAGCATCCAGCAGTTTTTTATCTTTTTCTTTGCAGCCTAACGGTGATTTTACTTCGATTCCGAATACGCTTGCATCAAAACCTTTGTCAACGAGGTGAGGTTTAGGAGTGAGTAGGAAGTCTAGCTTATACCGGTTGTTACTCCAGGGCCACTCTCCTTCAGCTTCAGCTTCTATATCGAAATCAGCTGATAGTGCAGCTATAACATCCTTCTTATACTCGTCTTCAGATTTGAATGACATCTGAGAGCTATTATTCTCCATTAACCATGCTCCGGAGCAAGGCACTCGGTTTAAAAGTGACGACTTTTCTTGAATCCAGTATTATTGATTCGCCAGTCTGCGGGTTGCGACCTTTGCGCGCATGCTTGGCCTTGACTTCGAAAACGCCAAAACGAGCGATTTTCAACTCATTGCCAGACTGCAGAGCACCTTTCATAATCTCCAGGACCTCTTCAAGCATCTCCATCGACTCTTTGGCCGTCAGACCAGTCTCATTATGTATTTTATCTGCCAAAGTGGCCTTAGTGAGCGCCATAAATACCCCCACTTTTAAATCGCCCGATCAGTTCCTGGAATTCTGGCCCGATTTCTCTCTCGATTTCATCAATGTGTGCTGTGATCAGTGCCCTAACTTGTGCAAGCTTTTCACTGTCACTGACACTAAGTTCAGTAATGTCATGAATTTGCTCTGCAATTATTTCACTAACTGACATGGTGATTCCTTCTATGTTGAAATATAAGCTTCAAAATATTGACTAATTTATCGGCTATCCGTAAAAAGTCGTTGATAGTGAGTACTCACTATCAGATTATACTATCATTCTGTCTGTCTAATCTAGGTTATCTGCTGAGACAATATTTATCATACAACTGCCTAGATAATTGCCACTTGCCAAAGGCATAATTGTCAAAACCATCTTTTACGGCACTGCTATCAAAGACTCCGTACGAACCATACCAATCGAGATGGCTTTTTATCTCAGAACACGGAACCGATGCACAGCCAGATAACAAGCAGATGCAGCCAACTAGTGCCATTAAAATTTGTTTCTTCACGATTCCCTCTCTTCCGTTCCAGCCTCCAATTATCGGGGCTGACCTGCAAACCGTTATAAGTGTGTAACCCAGTTGATCTGTCTTTTACTCATTTACACCATCTGCATGGTGCCGAGATCTGTAAATTACTCCATGAATGTATTTTTGCAATTTTGCGTGGTTATCAAGGACAATAGGCATATCGGTATCTCCCTCATTGGGTGTTTGGAAGGTTATAGGTGACTATTAAGACATTTCATAAGGCGGCTAAAGACTGCTTCGTCAATATCATCGCTATTAGCAATTTTTACAATATCGATTACTCCATAACCGGATGAAGAAAGAAACGACCATCTTCTCTGCACATCTTCGACGGTAATTTCTCTAGCTTGGGTATCATCTGCATATAAACAAAGGATCGCTTTCCGTAATCGTGTAGCTTTAGATTCTGACATTTCCTTTACCTCTAGTTACCAATATTTCTCTCTCTCATATCCACCTTGCTGATCTGCGCCTTTGCAGCATTCTCGATGCGGCCATTTCCTAATCAGATTGCCCTCATCAGCTGAATTCACTTCCCACCACCAACAGCAAGGTTTAAAACAAACGGGGTCATGTCAAGGATACTAACCGCAGTAGGGATACCGACACGAATAGTCTCACCAATCGTTGGAATTTGCCCTAAATCTTTTATCCGAGGATCTGTTTGATTTACCCAGACATCAGCAAAATGAGTCCAGATCGCCTGAGGGCCATTTTCTGTTCGCGGGCCAGCCTCAATTCGAAAACCGGCTTGTCCATCGTTACCAAGAGCAAACCCATGAGCCTCTATATGCTTTTTGCCACACTCCAATGATACAAGACTGATAAAGATGCGCTCGGACGGAGTAACGGTGCTGATTTTCCCCAGTCCCGCATCCGACTTCAATTCAGCATTCAATATGGCGGAGCACGACTGTCCGTTGAAATACACGATAGCTTCAACCGGGACTCGGCCTGGGCGGCGGAATATTGCTTTCGATATAATTTCGCCTTTTACCAGTCGATATCCAGTGTTGTTATCAGACTCAAAGGAGTTGCTGGCTGAGAAAGCGATAGTAACCGATGCAAAGATCAACAGGTTAACGATAACAGTAGAAATCAACCTTTTCATATATTACGACTCCTTCTTATATAGGGCCTGCAACCATTTTTATTATACTGCCACTTATAAACCCGCTGGTCCCCAACATAACCGGCAAGGACTCTGATATGATCAGATCATCCAATCTAGCATATCAACCGCATATAGGGCCGATTCTATTCAGTATTACGAAAGCTTCTCACGTTTCTCCAAATTTCCTATTTAGCAATTCTTGCATAACACCCCATAAATACATGTTCCGTAGCAATGGGCACTCCTGATACAGTGGCGTTATTATCATGCTGCACACCTCTGAAAACTTGCTTTGAATGAAGTTCGCCGCGGAGTCCTTTGGGGTTCCGGGATATTGTTCAGTCTCCTCCAAGCAGCTTCTATAATAACCAAGGAAGCTAAATCACCACAGTCGCACTGTGCGTCTTGGATTAGCACATCGTTGCCCAAGTTCAGGCCGCATTCATTCCTTACAGCCATGCCGAGAGTAAAGTGTAGACCAGACAGATCATTGTAAGGGATACACTTAAAGTCAGTTGCTGTTTCCGGGTTTATCCTTGCCAACATTAGTTCAACAGCGGCTTCAACATTTTTCGGCCAGTTATTTATACTCATTGCAAAATCCTTTCCTTTTACTCCCTCAAATCCACCTTAATAGCCTTCTCGCTGATTTGAGCTTTTGCAGCATTTTCGATGTGGCTGTACTTTGCGGCCATCTCCAACCCAGTATGCCCCAGTTGCATCTGTACTTTCTTGAGGTCCTGATCGGCAACCCAGATGAGGTGACCACAGGTATGGCGCAGGGCGTGGCAACACTTGCCCTCATCCTTGATGGCGGCCGCACTCAGTAACACTTCAGTGGCCTCACTTACAGAGCGCCGGCTGATTCTTTTCTGCCCGGTGCTGCCCCATTTATTTACTGTCGCAATCAGTGGCTCTCCGGTTTCGTCCGCAGGTATGCGGCCGCGTGCCATCAAATAGCGGTTAAGAATTTCCGCTGTCTGGGAACTGATATTGATATAATAGTCACGCCCCTTGCCACGCACAAGAAACCTAGTCCCCCTGGAATTGAGCTGCATATCTTCCACGTTTGCCCTGGAGACAGAAACCCGCCTTACACCCTCCACAAACATCAAGGCGATCATGGCCCTGTCGCGCATAGCCTTAAGGGACTCACCTTTGGGAATAGCGGCCGCCAGCTGCTCTACTTGCTGCTCAGTAAAGTTCTTGATCACATCCTTGGCTTTACGGTCGGGCGGAGCTTTGACATCCGCTACAGGGTTGAACTTGATCAGCCCGTTTCTGTGGGCAGAGTGGTAAAAACGGCGCATTGCCACCAGCTTAAGCTGAATGGTACTGGAGCTCAGATGCTTCTCTTCTTTAAGCCAGCGCCGGTAGGCCATAACATCATCTTCCAAAACTTCACCTGGGTTAACGCCATTGGCGGCACACCATTTCAGCCAGTGTTGGAAGTGATAGATATACGTTCGGATCGTATCGGCCTGGGCATCACCGTTGGCAACATCGAGACTGAACCATTTGCGGGCAATATCCACCAGCTCCGCAGGCGCAACCGCCAGGGATTCTACGCGGTGGGCAGGAGAGGGGGGCTGCAGTTCAGACAGCGGGATTATTTCAAGTTGGTTTGGGGTCATCAATTAGCCGTGTATCGCACCGCCAAATCTTCTAGCAATGTCTGCAATTTTAAATATTCTAAATTCTTCGGGAGTTGGTGTTTCTTTGCCGGCCGATGACGCTATATCACAAGCAATGACATAAGCCCTGCTGTGCTCTCGGCTTAAAGCAGACAAGGCATCAATAATAACGCAACGGACATCTTCAGGTACGGTTTTTATTAGATCTGGTTCTGACATTATTACCTCCGTGTATTTTGTTTGGAAAGGTTCCTGCCATTTGGCATCATATCTTTTGTATATCCACGATCAGCTCAACAGTTTTTATCCGGATCCCCAGCTCTTTGTTGTAGCGGTACCGCACACAAAACAGATCATCGCCGTACTTTTCGTACATTCTGATAGTGCCTTGTTGGCCTGGGGCCAAGGTGAGCCTGGTTTTGTAGTCGTCTCTTTTACGGGTCAGGGACATTACGGTTCCAGTTCGTACCAACACCTTATTGCGGTTATGTGTTCATCAACGCTTACCATCCCGCCACCGACTGTTGTAACAACAGTTTCAATGTTAATCACCCTCCGAATTTTGTTAGTTTCAAGCCATTTATTTAGTCTTGCTACAGCATTATCAAGAGGGGTCTTTTCGGTAAAGTCTGCAGGGATCTCTATAACTCCAATGCTCATTTTATGCCGCCTTTCGTTTAGTTTAAGGAAGTAGTACAGCTTTCGGAATTTTGCTTGAGAGAACGTCTCTCAAATACCAGGAAAAGAACAAGTGGCAAGCCAACAACGTGTGCTATTGCTAACACCCCCAAAAGTGCCACCGAAGTGAACCTGTTAATATCGGTCCCCGCCTGGGGAAGATTGTTCAAAAACCAATGATAGAGAGGGCCACCTATTACGTCCCAAGAAATTGCTATGGACATTACAAGAGCGGCATGAGTCAGCAACTGGCATACGAATCCATCCCCATCCGTCCAGCGGCTCTGTATGTAGCAACATACCATCCCGGCTATTGTGAATATCAAAAACCAAACGGGCTCTAGCATATCTATTCTCCTTCAATAACTAAGCGGCGCTGTTCTGGCGGGCTCGTTCAGCAAGAATCACCTTGCCAATATATAACGCGGCGGAATAATCCCCTTGTTTGACGCGCTCGAAATCCTGTTCAGTTAGGGGTTTGTTGGCATCAGACCAAGCTGACTTGCCTACATAGCGTTCCTCAAGAACATCTAAACCAGGTATGAGGGCCATGTCGGAAACCAGTTGGACTTTCATCATAATTGACTCTATTCCGGAAGGAATGCAGCAATACACTCTATGCAGGAAATTGGCTTCTTCTTTCTCAAGATTCCAATCAAAAGGCAGGTTATGGATTTCATCGCGGAGAAACCATAAATGAGTACTAATGCTGTTGAATGCCTCACGAACAGCCACTTTTTGATGTTCAGGAATACAAATCTCGTTGTAAGCCTGTTCAGTGCATTTTTCTCCTCTTCTTTTACCCAATTCCAGGCCTAACTGGAAGAATACAGCCGCAAGCGCAATGCTCGCTATTACAGAAGTCGCAATGATCATATAAACTCACTCCTTAAATCGCCCATTTCCTACTTTTTCCTTAAGTCGAGAATGTTATCCTTTATGAACGAAGTCATACTTTCCTATTTTTAAATTGCCATTTGCAGTTTGTTCTACTATTTGTCTCCCACTTGTTGGGAATATGCCTTTAGGTCCTTGTTCCACTTTGAAGACAATAGTGCTGCCTTTAACCATGTACGTGCCAGAAGCTGTATATTTATCTTTATCCGCCTCTATGGTGATGACAAACCTTTTCTCGATTTGAAACAGAATGGCCACGCTATAACCATCTCCCTGGTGCTTCCATAATCCTTCTGATATTTTTAAGGTCGGCAATTTTTCAGCCTTTTCATTCAAGGAACTTTCTTCAGCGGATTCAACTCGCGGGGTATTGATGAACTTAACAAATTGTCCCGAACGGTCCCATTTATTATAGATCGAGAACATCAAGATCAATCCTATAAGGCCCCAACAATAAATATCTTTATTACCCATAATCTAATGACCTTCCCCAATGACATATTATTCGGTTCAATATGAACCAACCATTTTAGCGGCTTTACTGACCAGGCTTCCAAATGTTTAGTTTTGGCGCTTTCTGTATTGACAAGCCATCAAGCATATCTCTTTTCTGAATCAATTCCCCTCAGCGGTGATAACAGCTGTTATCTCTCCACCTTTTTTGACTTCAAGCATCTGCCTACCATAGAACGTTTCACGAAGCTTACCTTTTAACCCCCGTTTCCCATCAGGACCTTTAATATATCCTTTAATAGAAACATCTTTAACGGCTTTACCTTTGTTATTAAGACATGATAGTGACACAAGCTTAATATCTGCTCTTAGCACAGTAGCATCCGCGGTCGCTTGAGCAACCAAATAACATCCTTTTTCTGCAGTTTTGGTGGTAGCTTTTGGTGACACCACTTTTAAAAGCGTTGGTATTGATTCTGGGCTGGTACCAACTTTAATGGGCAATGAAATATCATTAAGCTGCGTCACTTTATAATATTGGGGTATAGAATCCTTGTTTTCGGAACCAAACGCATACCCTGGGGTATTTAATACTGTAAGGCCAATAGATACAACCAGTGCTATCATGAATTTGACCATTTTCTGTTTTCTCCTTATCCTGCGGCCATCCACTCGTAACCCCGCATAAATAGCGGCTTTACGGGTGCGATCTCCAAATTTGCGTTTTAAAGCCCAAACTCTACAAAAGGCATACCGTAGCATGGGGTAAATTTGTCAAAATCGCCCCTGTAAGGACTCTGATCTGACCAAACCGTCCAGTATTTTAACAAACCCCTTACCATGCCCCCGATCGTGCCTGTCATTGAACTGGATGATATGCGCAACCTCGTGCAACACCAGCCCCAGAGAAGGTGATTCTGGAAGACGGATCCTGCCGCCTGGCCAAGCCATGCCTCGATGAGTGGTGGCGGTGAAGTCCAATATTGGTACCTCCTGCTCGTCGAGATAATCGTATACAACCTCTCTTGCCTGGTCAGCAGAGATGTCTTTGTTCCAGGCTGCCAACAGCGCTTCAGCATCAGCGGACATGGCTATTACTCGTGGATAATCTTTTCGCATAATTGCTAAAACCATTATTTCGTCAGTAGTTTGCATATTAAGGTCGGTCAGTCCACGGTTCTGTAGCTCCAGACGGTTTATACAAATATGCTCCCGGCAGTCCATTTGCAATACCATTTATCCAACATGCCCAAAACTTCTTTTTAGCCGCTGATTTTTAACAACAGGACTGTGCGTTGATGAGACTATTTTGCCAAATAGCGACTCTGCCAGCGCATTTGCACCCTCTACATCACCGAATGCAGTAACCTGCACTGGCACACCATCCTCATAGAACAAACACATGCATCGTGCTCGGCGTTCAGGCGGTGGGCATCTGTCAACAAACTCAAGCGATGGAGAATATGGGGTGGGCACAATATTTGAACATCCTCGCTCTCTAGTCTGCCGGATTGTGTCATAAAACCAATTGTTCATTTAACGCCTCCTATGAAACATAACCAAGCGGCGGCTAAGCCTTATGGCTCCATGCCAGACTTGATAATTCTTCATCGCTGATGACACCCGAGCTGTTGCGCTCAAGACCTCAAACCGTTTCCCGGTTCTAGCCGTTATTCCGAGCACTCTCAGCGGCCCGGCTGCTATAGCCGTAGCATTGTAATCATGCCCAGGAATTTTGTTCAATAGACTGACAACCTCGGATGCCTTCGGGCGCTGTCGCTTTGTCACTGCAACCCTTACCGGCGCATCAGGCCCGCCGATATTGGCAACGGAAACTCTTACGTAGGTGTCAATTACTTCTATCGTCACGCTTCCCAGTCTGTATTTCACTATGCACCACCGGTTGTTATATACCTTCACAACCACGCGCTATTCTTTGACCACTGGATGTTTGTCGAACCATTCGCGCAGTCTCCCTGAGCGGTAGCAATCCTCACAAACATCGTGCGAGCCATATTTCCCTGTTGCATCATTACCACAACAGATGCATTTCATGATTTCCTCCTATAATTGCAGCGCTGGCTTGACACTTCCCTGAACCACGTATCATTCACATACCATAAATCCGTTAGCGTATCAACCGCATATAAGGCTGATTCTATGCGGTTGATAAAAGAACAAAACATACTGGTGCTTCATGGCATTTATGGCCCATATTGTTATCAATATATGTGCGCACGGTATTTTATTGCGAATTGCTTTTTCATGTGTTCGATTAAGCGGCTGGCTTCTGGCGACACACGTCTATCATATATCGCTATTTCAAAACCAGTAGTCAACAGATCAAGATCCCTGATGTGACAAACGTATTTTAAGCAGACAATTATTCCTACAATTTTTGTATTGAGGAGGCCTCGCCACGCTCCTCTGTTCTCCTCCAGGAATTTATTGATATATGGGTAGATCATCCCTGGGACTTCGCTCTTATTATTCACCACAAGTATTTTTCTGTCAGTCTGGCATATTTTATCAATCGCAAAAGCAATCATGCCCAACTTGAAAGGCCCATGTTTTTTTCTTATTTGTTCTTTCGCCTTACGCAAATTTTCTATAGAGCTCTTTGCGGAAAAAGGCCTCTTGCACTCGACTCCGACCTGGCTCATATCCAAGAGCATGTCTATGTCATCAAATCCAGTGAGCTCTATGCCAACCTCGTGAAACCTGGCGGCCAGTTCCAGTTCAAATACAGTGTTCCTGCTTTCTGCACTGATGTGCGATTCTTCTCGCGGCAACAATGGTCCAGACAAACATTTTTTCAGAGATCCGCGAGGCAGTTTTTGGCTGGAAATCTGTTTAAGAGCTGAGTAGATCCGAATAAACGAGTCACTTTCTGTAAGTGCGTTCCATAGAAGTTCATTACCTTTGGCTGCAACAAGCTCCTCTAGTGTGCCATTTTGCAATCGGATTACAATTTCCTGCACGCATGCACGTATTTCGCTAAAGCGGGTGCCATCGATACGAATTTGTGCTTTAGAGGGTAACCATTCTGCCATCGCATCAAGTTCGGAAAGAATTTGCTCATATCGTATTGTCGTGAGGTAATTTTGACCATTCAGAATAGCGTCAGATTTTATAGGGTCAGTCATGATTATTACCCTCTCCGCACAAACAGCTTCTGCAGGGGGATCTTGTAAAGAAGACCAAAGGGCCACAGCGGAGATGCATACTGAAGCGCCAGAAATTCGATGTCTTTGCCAGTCTCTTTATAATTAACCATGCGTTTGTATATTCTATGGTAGACCACTGAAAAGGCCAGGGAGAGAACAACGATAGCGGTAAGGAAATAGGATATACCGCTACCGGCAGTAAGCTGCCAAATTTGAAGTGCGCTGGTAATGATTCCTCCCAGTATCAAGAAGTTGCGCTGCCATAGGCAAAAAGGGGCGTATTTATTGTGGCGAAGTTCGTCGGGTTGTAGTTGTAGAGAATATGGTGGTGTAGTTTTCATTATTACTCACCTCCTGAACATTGATTTCTAAAATAGGTTCATGGTTTTTAATCATCATCCAGTGAACGTTTTGTAAAAGCTTCATCATTACTGCACATAATTACCACTTGGCTGATTAATCAGCCAAGATCGTGAGATTCCCATCTACGTCCATTCGAACCCTGTGAATAATATGGCCACCGTTTTCTATGTACTCCTTGAATCGTTTGGACAACCTTGCGCCCGGAGCTGTAATGCCTGGTGCATCAAGCAACCAACATTCTCCTGGACATAATGGTGCACGCTCTCTCTTCTCAACTAACTTGGTGTCTGCCATATTCAGAACATTTAATAAGCTCATGTATTTCTCCTATATCCCGCTTTTGTTTTTATCGGACATCACCGTAACCCCGGGGAGGATTACTCAAAACCCATAAGAGTCACAACTCCACCTTTCGAGCACCTTGGCGTCCCCCTCTGGCAAAGGACTCATCACACCATCCAAGATTGCTTTAGCAACCAATTTACCCGCAACATAGGAAATTCTATTCCCGTGCAGCATGTAAAAATACCAGGCGAAGGGATAGCCGGCGGCTCTGTCGAACTGCAACAGTTCGTCGATTACACGATATGGGGAATCTTCCTCTTTGGGATCTATTTCGGGGAGTTCCAGGCCACCATCAGCATCAGCCCATTGTGGGCAAAAATACAAATTCTTTTCACCCTTAGAATTGACATACTTGTTGGTCCGGATCCACCAATGGTCACACAACCTTGTTCCGGTTCGTCCGGCACTGCTCTCTTGCCAATCCTGGAAGAACCTCACCGCATGAGGAACATGCTCAAGCCAGTTGGGGAATAATGAAAGGTAAGGTATATCTGCAGAGATTTGCCCACCGTCGGGACCAGACAATATTTCATGCACACGAACGGTCTTCTTTTCCATTGCCGGCAGTTCAGCAAGTCGATTCGCTTTTTCAACCTCTACCAGCTCGCAAAGGTAACGTCTGATGTTGACCACTTCCATAAACCGATATACAGGCGCAGATAAGGTTTCACGTTCGGATTCCCCGAAAACCATGCATGGGCCTGTGATCAAATTCCTCCGGTCTTCTGGAATATAATTGGCTTCTGGATCAAACATCAGTTGCTTGGTTGTTTCAGCTCCACACCAGATTACAATTTGGTAAAATGCATCCGGTTCAGAGCCAAAAGGCACAACGATAATCAATGCATCGCCGGTGTATTCTGTCCGGATCAACCCTGAATCTTTATGCCGGCGCCAGACGTCTTGCACACTACCTCCGGACGCATCAATCTCTTGATCAACCCATCGAACCAAAGAATCAGCAATTCTATTGCCGTCGCGGTCAATTATGCCGGGCGCCCAAGACACTCCTTCCTGCTTCGCAGCTATCCGGAAATCAAAGTTGGGATATCGAGACCGAAAGGACTCCAACAGGGCTGCATGTCCTTCGGCCACCGGCGCGGTTTTGCATATTCCCCTGATTTCATCTTGATTTAGAATTTCAAGCATGTCTTACTCCTGGTCAGAGTCGTTACCAGACATCTCGTTGATCATCTGCATAGCCCGACGCTGCACAAACTCCGATTTCGTCATTTCCTGAAGCTCAACGGCGTCTTCCGGATTCTGTGCCAAAAATGCGGCCATCTTTATGCGGATGGCCTCAATGGTGTCCTCCGCATCAGCGCCAGGATTTTCAATAAGTGACCGCATTTCCTGAATAAGATTTTCAATTTTCGATATATCCAAAGCCAGTCTCCTTGATCTCTTTTGTAGGTATTACAGGTGTGCCGCAAAATATTCAAGGGCCGCCTTTGAGTAATCATCACCAAAGTCAACTTGGAGTTTGCCTTGCTGTTCGAGCTGACGCCCCAGATCAGCAAGCTGCTGAGACATTGGGATCAGCTTGTTAAGTGAGGATATGTACGTTACAGCATTATCAATATCCATGGCAAACGCATCAAGGGTCTTGGTCTTATCAATAACCCCTGGTTCAGGCCGTTCTATACCATCAAATGCCGTCTGGTACTGTTGGCATAACTTAAGAAGTTCGATTCCACGCTCAATTGATGCCTTATAGCCATCCATCGTCTGCTCCTCTTTATAACTATGTATTGACTGACCTCATCATTACTGCACCTACTCAACACTATTGCCTCGTTTATCGGTAAGTATTTTGTAAAAAATTGTACCTACTCCGCCTGCATCTTTGCACGCTTCAGCAATTTGTGAAATGGGAATTTTAAGGGCATAAGCCATCGCTATGAAGGTATGCACAGCCAACTTATCTTCACCAGCAAGTGTTTTTGTAAAAGTAAAATAGTTCACCGGCATTTGAGTCGCACTATGGCACTCTTTAGCGGAAGTATATTTGGACTGCTTATACGCTGATCTTATAATGGAAGCTAACGACATGAATGACTCCTTATATTTTATATTGCTTAATCGAAATGCCCCAAGATTTTAAGCGTAGTCATTATGCCGCAACCGTAAGACCTGGCGTCAGAACCGGTCAACTGGTGGCTCCTACCGTCTACCTCTATATCGATCTTGGGTTTTGATGCAGTTAGAAGCGTGCTTGCTATGTTGTGCAGTTCTTGAATATTGGTTTTAGACATGTGTTGTCCTCCCATTCTTGTTGATTGCCAGCGACTCAAATTGCTTCATCGCTAACATGTTCTCTTCTCTTCGACAGTGATAGATCCAAAACCCGCGATCACCCCCATTAGAACGATGCACGCAGCGGCACAGGCTGTGGTCGGGCTCCACTGCAACGTAACTCCGAACGCTCTTAACAATAGAGCTACAAACATACACTCCAAGGCGCTCCAAAATAGCGAAATAATTATGATATATACCGTTGATTTCATAACGCCCTCCCCTTCCCTGAAATTTTTTCCTCCAGTTCAGCTTCAATCCGTTTTCGCTCTTCGCTACTGAGCCCAAAATCATCTATTTCTACATACCGTATATGGCCCTGAAAGATCTGAATGGCGTTGAATACAATACACATCGTTGCAGTAATGATGGCAAGATGCCAGTTTCCGCTGTGGCAGGATATGAAGAAAGCAACTGCGACGGCTATCACTGACAGCACTAAACCAAATACGAATTGGCGGCTTATTGTTAGCTTTTTGCGGGAATTCATATTGCCCTCTATTCTGGGAGTAAACCCCCCTCTTGATTGCGGCATTGACTACACTTCATGACCGCCCAATCTCAGTAAGCGCTTCTGCCATGGCCAGACGACCAGCTTTACCAGCTGCTCTACCTATGGCTACAGCATCTTGATACTTCCGGGATCTGGGCACCCCCAAACTTTCGAACATAGCAGGCGTGGGCACAGTTTCCACAGCGAACCCCGTTCCATCAAAATATGTTGGTACGCGCCACCCTTTCCTTTTGAGGCAAGAGAGAAATGCGGTCGTAACTTCTTGCTCAACTTCCATTACCCGGTTGTTGTATTGAGAAATTTGTTCTTCGCTTGCGATATACCGCCAAGCTTCGTCAAAAAGAAACAAACATTTTAACTGCCGAGCGTTATATTCGCGGCGAGAGATTGTGGTTATTAAGCCCGACTCCGGCGCAAACAAAGTGACTTTGTGTTTACTTGCCTTAGCAATAATATACGTCTCCATCCCGGACAACTTGCGATGGCCGCGCAATTTAACTGTGCTGCCTATTTGAACCCCATGTGATTTCATATCTAAACCCCATCATCTTCGTTTTAATTCTGCAACGCCTTTTTCAAAATCTTCACTGTGGCCAAATTATAGCCAGAACTGGCCGCCACCTCTTCGCAAGAGACACCCTGGCGCAAAGCTTCCAATGCTTGATCGCGACGCGGATTGTAAAAAGACGCATTAGACGGCCCTGCAGGCTTACGTGGAAACTCGAAGCCATGTTTACGGCCGATTTTCCTTATGGTATATGGCGTGTAACCTGTAGCCTTTTCTATGCGTTCACAACTTTCTTCGGCCCGAAGCATTTCCAGCACCTTTGCATGCAGAGGAGGATCAACAAGTATCATTGGCGGTTTTTGCGTTGGCTTGGGTTCCTTTGTGTATTCGATATTATAGACCCCTGCCAGGGAAAGAACTCTGTTGCGACTGTACCCGGTTAAGGCACATACTTCTGATGGTACTTTACCTTCTTTGAGCAGCATGACGACCTCTGCATGCCTTTCCTGTTTGTCTTTTTTAGTCCGTCTGGCTATGTTCGCCCTACCCACCAATGTGTGCCTCTCAGAGTGTAACTATGCTCGACCAGCTAATAATTCCGATATTGGCATAGGAATATTCAATTGTTCACGAATAGGCTGCTCAATGATTTCGCCAGTCAATGTTTTATATCGTATTTTCATTGGCTTAATATGATAACTGCTTATTGCGACAAAAAAATCTGTATATTGAATAGTTCTAGTGTGGGGCAATTCCGGCCGGAGAGCTACTTGAATTGGGATAAGCCGTCCCCTGCCAGGCTTGATATCCCCCAACTTAATTACTCCTTGTTTTCGGATATATGGCAGTTCTTCGCTTTGAACAGGGGCGCCATCCTTATAATATACATGGGCGCCTTCTCTATATCTATGGCCTTCTGGAGGAAATATGAACGGCTCATGAGGAAAGGTTCTTTCCTCATATATGAGTTCAACATCTTTCGCGGCAGTTCCTCCATAACAACTAAGAGAAAGAATGGTGTACTCCCAAGCGATAGCGTCATAGACACGCAATTTTTTGTTTCTCGGAATAATGAATTTTTTGAGAAAAGGCTCTATTTTATCTATGGCCATTTGAGCTTCTACACCAGTTTCAACTAAAGGGAAGTAATATAAGCTCTCAAATGCATCTTTGGCATCGAGGTTTTTAAAATTTTTCCCTGTTGCTGAATCATAATCCTGATAACCTTGGCTTATAGTTGCATAAACCTCATTCCCAAAAATCAAATATTGCACAGAAAAACTTGGTTTAAGTTGTGCATTTCTTAACTCAGTTTCAGCAATCCCCGCCCTTTTAATTTCAATTTCAAGCCCTTTAAGTTTTGAATCTAATAACTTGTTTATATTTTCGGTTTTCACCCACATGACTGACGTAGCTAAAGCCCATACAGATGCAATTATAGCCACTATTTTGCTCACAGAATCTATTGCAAGCATCCCCCGTCCGGGTTTATTTTTTGTGGATGTTTTTTTTCTCATGCATATCTCCAGTGTTTAGCGGCTTTTGTGCGAATGGACTCTATATCCAAACGGGCTCTCTAACAGCCTATGGTGTTTCTGCACTACATGTAGCAAGTCATTTTTCAAAGGCCGATTCACCAAACTCCTGCACTATGTAGGCTCTTAGCAGATCGGCCTTTTTTTGCATTCCAGATCTAAACGACAACTTAGAAGAAAAAGCTGCTGTCAAAAATTCAAGCTCGGCCAAATAATGATGTTTGCGATAATCGCGTAGTTCTTCACGATATGATCCAAATCCCTCGGCATCCTCCAAAACAAATGCATCCGGATCTTCACGCCATTTTTGTTTTAATTGCTCGACTGGGTTCAGAGGAACCAGCCATTTAAGCAAAATACCGCACACTAAAAATTCCTGCGTCCAGTGCGGAGCATATTCTGTTGGGGTACATGGCATAACCCGTTCTAATTCGCCACGGTATTCCAATACAATGTTATCCCCTTCCTGTTCACAAATAAGCCCTTTAGATTTCAATGTATTTAATACTATCTCTAAATGTTGCCTATTTTGAGAAGGGTTGAAAGCTTCATATCCTTTAAGAACCTGTTGCTCAGAATATCTACATAGCTTGAGAGTCTTATTATCTGGCGTCACCCGGCTTTGGATCTTTCCCGACTTGTCTCTCCAAAGTTGTAGATTATCGTCTTGATCAACATGCCATCCCATAATTTTACCAGCGACCGATTCAGCCACATGAACCCGCATTTTGAGCGCCCGTTCATCGTAGTCTGGCTGTTTCATAAGCAGTGCTCTTACTTCAGGTTCTGCAGAACTTATGCTGCTTATTATGCCGGCGATATGTTTCGCCCGATCTGCCGGTTCCCCATTAACAGGTGCGGGAGCATTGGCTTTACCCTGTCTCTCCGCAAAAGCAATCAACGCCTCCCAGGTCTTGAAGCCCAGGGCCTTGGCAACCAGCTGATAAGTTTGTGCAAGGCTTTTGCGCGATTCAGAAGGTAAAACGGATCTGAATTTCTTGACCTCGGCCTTGATCTGCTCGACTGCTGCAGGAGAGTCGGGTTTTGGAAGGGTGACGGTAAAGGATTTTAATGGCTCTGAGTATGAATTGTCCCTAAAAAATTTCCCGTATGGGCCAGGTTTTGTAAAGTCCGCCAAGGGAACAGCCATGCGATGTGCGATTTTGATTAACTCTGGCGAGGTTGGTATATTTGTGTGTTTTGGATACGTTCTTAAATATTCAGCCACATGGTTTACTTTTGCTTCTCGGCCATGAAGTTCATATGCCCATTGGCAGGCACCATTAATGATTGCAACTTCTTCTTCGGTGGGCCGAGGAGGGTTATCTTCGCCTGTATAGAAAACCATCTGAGTTACGATCGCCGAGACAGACAGCAAATCCTCCTCTGTCATATGATTATTGGCGCCCTTGACCTCATTATTCTGGCCACCCAAACTTTCCGTAGATAAGGCAACTGGTTCTAGTTCAAATTTGAAGCTCGGGTTTACATAGGAGCTAATATCCTTGTAGCCCTCTGCAGCTGCAAATTTAGCTTTGGATTCTCCCTTGGGGTCTACTATTATAACTTTGTGACCTGCTGCAAGTTCCTTCTCAATCATCTGCTCCATTAGGCGGGATGTGCCGGGACTGCCTACTACAGGCTTGGTATCAAAAGGCATTTTTGCAGGATCGTTCGAAGAAAGATTCTCTATTATGTGAGCCAGAGTGCTGTTAACCGGGGTACTTTCGATAACAGTATTTCCATAAAGAAAAGATTCTGCGGAACGGGCACCTTTTTTTATTGCGGCGTTACGGCCATTTTCAATCACTTCTTTAAGCAATTGCTCTGGTGTTTGTTGGTCATCTTTGCTCTGGTGAAGGGCACCTTTTTCAAACTCAGTTCTTGCTTTTAAAACAGCTTCTTCCAAACTCAGTGCTTCAGTTCCACGCAAATCTGCCATTCTAGCCAGAACTTTTTCTTCTCCAGCGTCAATAGAGTTCTCTGAGGTATTGTAGAAATATTCTCGTGCTATTTTTTTGTAATAGGCGAGAGGACGTTTCTCTGTATCAATTCTTTTGAGTTCCAACGCTATTGGCGAGTCTTGTTTTACCGACATAATCGTGCCTCCTCAGGCGCAATAAAGCCTTATCTGCGGAAACACCTTCAAGGAGGAACAATAGAGAGGTGTTTTCCAAGCCTGGCAAGAACTATTGTTTTGGTTGCCCGCGTTACCAAACATTCTCGCCGCGACCAAGAAAACAGTGGACGGGAGCGGATTACTTTGCCATGCGACATGCGCTGCGGGCGGCTGGCGAATCCATAACCTATGAAAATATTATAAGAAGGAGCTTAGTGTGTCAAGAAACCGGGTGCTATTGCGGCTGAATATTTATCTCCCCTGGCATCGTCGCAAAGCACTAACCAGCAAGGACTGCTCTGCTTCTATATTTTTCTCGGCAAAGAAATATTCCTTCTGATGATTCCAGATATTGCCTCTTGGCCCGACCACCTGTCTGGCCTTGCCTTTGCCATTAACCCAAATCAAGCCCCACTTAGCAGGCAGTTCGTCCGGATTAACCATCCCTTCCCTGCACATATAAAACCTAAAATTACCCATACCGCGGTCCGGCTCACACCTGAAAGGCTTCTTGGCATCAGCAAGAAAATCAGCACGGCTGAGCTTGCACTCGACCAGAATAGATGCTCCGTTTTTCCAACCAATGGAGTCAGGTATTTCAAATCCAACGGACTTGAGTTCAGCTATGACAGCCCCACATCCTACAGACCGCACAAGCCATTTTTCGGCTATTTTCACAAGGTCGTTGTGTGTCACAGCGGCTCTCTCTACGCATCAGCAAGATGCAAAACTCGGGAAGCCTCATCTAAAGCTTTGATTAAAACCGATTGTTTGTCCGGGGCATAACCATGTTCAAGCATCCGCTGCATCTTTTGGGTACGTTCCTTATCCAGGTGTACTCTTACCTCGCTATTGCCATCTTCCTTCAGTTTCTGCCGCCGGCGCTTTTGGCGTATCGCTGCCGTTTTGTCGTCTTTCTTTTTTTCCATACTCCTCTACCCTTCGTTAAGCCATTCATTGATTTCAACCATTCTTGCCGCCCACTTGTGAGACAGCCTTTCCTTCAGGAATTCAAGGAGCAAGCTGTTGAAATATACGCAACCTCTCTCAAGCACGTGCATCTTCTCGAAGAATACAGCCTCACGCTCGCTCAACTCGTCCACAGTAGCATCTTTCTCTATGTGGATTGCCGGCGTCTTATAGGACGCGAACCCGAACGTATCGCCCTGCAATGTCAGCTTCCAACAGTTTTCATCTTTTTCCAGATTGATGATTGAACTTGAAATACTTTTACCGTTACGCAATGCAGCCTTTGCCTCAACATAGCTGTCCTGTATGCCGGAAACTGCAACCTTTTGAAGAGCACCCTCAGAACCGCCGCCAATCATTTGCAGTTTCTCGTCGACCCACGCCTGGAACACCTGGCCATGCTGTTCATCGCCTTCACCAACACGGTACTCAGAGCCATTATTGAGGCCGCGATAGAGCAACCATAACTGGAAATCCTGCCCCAGCCATTTATTCTCGGAAACAAGACTGGCCACAGACTCGGAACCGCCATGCATCTTCATCAGTTCGGTCAGGCAATCAGGCTCATTCTTAAGCAGCTCGCAAGCCCTTGTAAAAGGCGGAATGAAGGACAAACTGAATTCTTCGAACGTCTTACGGAAGGTATCCTCAAAATGCTCAACCACCTTGTTACTAAGGGAGAACAGCGTGACGATCTTCTTCTCGGTATCCCAGACAACATCAACTACAGCTGTGCTCGGAATACACCGGCCAAGGAGAGCAGATCGAACAGCTTCTTTGATTTCCTCCCGCTTGTTCTTCGGGGTCCTACGCAGATTTGGATGCTGTATAAGAAACTTTGCCTCTTCTTTGGCAACAATGGACTTGATGGCACTGGCCGGTATTTTGCGCTGATCCCTGCGAAGGGAAAACACAATGTAGTTGTCCCGCACAAACGTAGAAATATTGTCAAACTCTACCTGGTCCATATTATCGACCTGAACCCAGCCCATAGAGGTTTCTTCGTTGGTTGTATCGATAGACTTGAAAGCCCGTGTTGCGAGCTTCTCAGAAAAATAGTCTTTGTTTTTCCCTGGAACACTGGGCTGTTTTTCTTCAACCCTGTACTGCATCATGCTTACTGTATTTGCGTATACTCCCACGTTGTCCTCCCTTCAATTTTTGAGCCGCTGGCTTTCTTCGAAGCGGTAAGGCGATTTTAGTGGATAATATTTCAGTTAAACGCCTTTTCGTTGCAACCTGTCTATCTCGGCAGCAATAAGTGCTCCGGCTTTTACCAAATCACGTATCGGAGTTGTTGGTTTCCACCAAGACTCGTGCCATGGCCAATAGTTGTTGTGACTTCTATGCTGGTCTTCTCTGTCAATGGCAGCAGAAAATTCCGCATAACACGCGCCGGCCAATGCCAACTCACCACCAATCAATGCATCATCATTCTCGGGGGTTCGGTGTTCTTCAGTTACTTGGCGTAGCCGTTCTTGTGCAATCAACTCTATACCGGACTTAGCCCCAGAATGTTCACTTCCAATTCCATTAAGACATCTTTGAATTTCATCACCAACTGTATCAGGGACGCGTCCACCGCCTGCGTGTTTTTGAAAAGACTCCACTCTCTCAATCAGACGTACAATACTTTCAATGTGCTCAGCGTTTGCACCAAGTTCAATACATTTTTCGCGATACGCAGCAAGTGCAGCAGGTACAGCTGCATCTTTAGCACAAAGCAATAAAGCATTTGCTTCTGTATAGCTTTTACCATTAACCGCATTCGTTGCTTGTATTCTGAATTTTCTATCTATCATTTCCATTGGTCGCCTTTCTAAAACCACTTGTTATATAGAGTGCCTTTTGCACAGCAGATGCTAATGTTACCTGTTTCTTTGCCACGGCCGATTTTCTTCTCTTTGATGGGTGTTCCCATCTTATATTCCACTCGTGTGCAGACTTCAGTGCTACCGCCTCTTGATCTTCTCCCCAGGCTGTTGGACCCGAACACCCACAATTAAAACAATGTACTGCAGCGTGATATGTTTTATGGTCTCGCCGTATGGAGGTATAACAGGATAAAAATGCTTGACTCCTTTTTCCGCAAAAAGGGCAGGGAGCGAGCTTTACAAAGCCAGCATCATTATGTTCTTTAACAAACTGATCATCGTGGTTAATTGGCCTGAAAGGATTACAATTTTTACAATTATGTTTCTGCCCCATGGTACTCACTCCTTAAGAGCCTTTTGTCCATCCATCCCGCCCGCCTACCAGATTAGTTGCTACCACAACGTCCTGCTTTTTTGATTAATGCAAACCGGTCAATCATATTATCCCCTGCCTCCATCAAAAGCAGCGTCATCTTTGCCGAGCCAGAAGGCGAGAGATATTGGTCTTCCCTAAGACCATCCATGCAACCGGGCCCAATCAACTTCGGCAAAGTTAAAATCGGGATTCGTTGCGGCTTCGTACCATTCAGACATAGAAGTAGGGCTTTCTTTGCATAATGAAGCCAACGCGGGTTCACGCTCAATCCATTCTCTTATGTGAGTACGGCAAACTGCTGACCCATAAAAATTCACACACAGGGGTTTGATATCACGACCTCCCCATGGTCTAATGTTGCATCCGATATCTTCAGCTAAACATTTGCGCTCTATTTCGGACAAGTTATTCAAACTTACATTACCGATTTCCCACACAATTTGTGCTTCGGTTATATGCCCACTCCCATACTTCATTTCGTCTATATCGCTAGTCCAAGAAGCCATTTTGTCACCGACATAAAGAAGAGGCCCTTCAAGCGACATGACACCTTTAGTTTTGACACCCCCGTACTCTCCGCGCCAAAACACCAGCCGCTCCGGATCATCCACATAAGGGCTATTTCGTTTGAGTTTATTCAATTCACTCAACACCTGATAGTAATCACTGGTAACTCTTTTATGTACAAGCTCACAAACTCCCCCGAATTGGTAAAACGCCTTGGGGACTGCATTACCTGCCTTCTTCTGGATATAAACGAATTTTGCAGCCATTTTTCTGGCTGCTACTTTCAGATCCACTCCGTTTTGTTCCCTAGCGGCATAAAGTGCTACCTGATGAAATGCATTATAGAATATGGCGTCATGAGGGTGGCTATCTTGATCTGACTCGTCATGCAGATATTCGTGCGCCAAAAGCTGACAGACATGCTGGAACCACTCTATGCCCAATTTAGCCTTTTTAAGCCATTTTCTACTTATGAATATATTGGAGAAGCCATCTGTCCAGGCCTCAGCCTCATCCGAAACCCCGGCGAGAATGTTTCTCTGGAGCGGCAGGAACTCGATCGCGTCAGACTCTTGGAGAGATCTTCGGACGAAACGCTCACCATAACGAATAGCTTGAATGGCGGCGTTTTCCAGCTGCGTCAGCTTCTTATCATCGAAAACAAAATAACCTCCGTCGAAATAACTTGAGAACAGCTCCACATCCTCAACTATCGCAACCTGGGAAAGCAGTTCTGATATATACTCGTCCTCACTGGAAAGTTCTTCCAATACGCTGAATAGTTCCTCAAGGGAACCGCAACCAAAGCGCTGCAAACTTTCGTATGCGAGGACTCTTGCCATTCTCGACGATTGCACCTTATCGGCTAGAAACGATTTGTTGCGTTGAGATACCGATATTGTTTTCTCCGTAAGGAGAGTTGTGATAGAAAATCGTTTGCCTGAAACGTCAGTAAATATTGGGCACTCAGAAACCTCGTTAAACGAAAACTCACCGCTCAATAACCGCGAAATAACGTACACTTGTTCATCATCATTCAGGACTTTAAGCTTAAGCAGCTTAGACGTACCTTTTGACTTTATGAATCGGCTCACCCTTTTCCATACATCGCACTTGTTAAGGATGATATCGTTTCGGGCAAAGTTCACCGTCAACGGTTTTTTTGTTACGACTACGCCTGATACCCCGTAGGTTTTAGTTGGGAAACATATACAATGAACTCCCATATTGTAGACGTGCAAGCCGTGGTACCTGAACTTGTCCACCAGTATGTATGCATCATCGTTCTCGTGATCCCATGTGTTTTCAGACGGCACAATATTTATCTGCTGTCCAGCCAAAATAATTGGGGTACTTACATATAAGACGCAATTTTTAAAATTAGATATCGCGTTGTACAGGTCAGAATGGATAATAGGTTCATAAAACACCCCTGACACTTCACACCCATTCACAGGCTCTTCATTCTCATAGAAATCAAACTGAAGCCCCTTGTTAAGAATATCTACCACTAATCTATACGGGCCTGTACGCCAGGAAATAACCCCCCAGCTAAAACACTGACCACGCCCTATCCTGAAACGCCCATATGTCTTTTGGCTGCTTTGGGGAGTGCCGAACTGCCCGAAGCATGTGAGTATTTGTTCCTTACTGGCGAAGCCCTCTCCATCGTCTTTAACCTTGAATGAATGAGAATCAATGCTTACTTCTATCTTCGTAGCCTTGGCGTCACAGCTATTCATAATGAGCTCAAGGAGCGCTTTATGTAGTGTGCCGGACTGGCTATTAACGACAGATTCGAGAATAGCAGGGTGGACACTGAAATTGACTGATGTGGCAATGTTCATTGCATTTGCTGCAGTCGGTATCTGCGGCCCAAAATCCATTATATTTTCTAACATAGTAGCTCCCCAAAATCTTCTAGTTACTATCCATCAGCATCAGCCAATTTAAATATTTAATATATGGTTTTATTTACCTGGTCAATATTTATATTTATTTGGTAATCGTTTATTGTACTAGTTCACATCATGTCTTGTGGATATGGCCGGATTTCTATATATTCCCGTTGGAGGCAATATGAAACCACAAGAGATTGATTTAAAAAGGCAGGAATTGGCAAATATTACTGAACAGCTGGGGGAGTTAGCAAAACTTGACGCTAAAGATATATCTTTTGAAAAAGCCGCGTCTCTTAAAGAAAGAGCTGACAAAATTACCGAGGAATTGCAAACCGAATTTAAAAAGATTCTGGCTAAATGACGACTCCAAAAACAACACCTTGCGACCTAGAACCGCAAGTAATTACACTTTCAAAACTTAAAAGTATTCTTGATCCATCTGTTAAGAACAGCCTTTCCATGATAGTCCGCGGCATGATTTTAACAGGACTCAATATCCCGAATTTCGACATTAAGAAATCGAGATATGGAGACAAAATATACTTTACTGTCAACCAGTCGGAGAGCGAATACGGTAGAAACAAAAATTTCACAGCTTCGATCATTCTCCCCTACCCTATATACAAACAACTGCCTGATTGTTCAATCATAGCCACCGGTAAAAAGATTGATGTGCAAATAGGCTCTCTTATGCTCGGCAACAATACAAACATAATTGTTGTTGCTGACCAGGTGAGAGAAAATGGCATTTCTGATTACGAAATGGCTAATAGGGAAATCAAAGCCAAATGTGAAATGTTTGGTTGGTTCAAAAGGATCAAGAGGCCTCCACCGGCCTTTTTTACGCGAATAGGTCTTATAACAAGCCGAAGCGGAGGTGTAGGCAGCGATATTCTCAATATACTCCACAACCATGGTATTCCTGCGGAAAACATTACTGAGGTGAAGTGCGGCAGTACATCAGAAATGTCAGAGCAGTTCCGTCAGATGGATTCCTGCGGGCAATTTGATGCAATATGCTTTTTCAGGGGAGGCCATGAAGATCCGTCCATGGCATTGTTTAGGGATTTGGAACTATTCAAGGCAATTGTAGAGGCAAAGACTTTTACTGCGACCGGGCTCAACCACGAGCAAGATCATCCCGTTATTGAGAGTATTGTGGACATGGCATGCAATACTCCGACTGCGTTCGGCAAAATGGTCGAAGACCATAACAATGCTGTAATTGAATCCACCCAAAAATATGCCGATCTCATATCGAACTATTATTCAACAGTTGCCGCTAAAGTTCACAAAGACCTGCATGCGTGCAAAACCTTGGCAGATACATACTATACTACAGAAATTAAAATGATTATGGAGTCAATCAGTATCTTACCCGTAGAAGCATTCAATGGAATACTGCGTGCCATGGGTGCCTACACTACGAGTGAATACAACAGTGCAACAAAGCTATATTTTCAACTTAGCGGCAATATTTCAAAGGATATTGAATTTACTGTAGGAGAATTCAATAGACTCTATGGCTTGGCAGTAAGCAATTTAGAGCAAGATACTTACTCCAACGAACAGCGGAAAGCAGTTCTGCACATATTGCAAACAGCATATCTTACGATTTAACTAGGTTCAAATCGGATAACAACGAAGCCTTTACAGCCATCAAACTAGGTAAGGAAAAATATAGAACAAATCAGTTATATGTTGTTTTGGTGTCATTAACGATTGGGGTGTTATTGGGAGTTATCGCTCAAAGTGCATACTGGGGGACAGCAACGGCATTGTTTGTATATTTAATTGGCTTTGTAATGTTCCTGAAGAGAAGAAAATCTATGAGTTAACGGGGAAAGGCAATTCAAGGTTTTCATGATCAGCTGCAGGTTCAATAACCGTAAGCTCCAGCATGCTTATTGGCAATCTGTTGCTTACCTGGTCCGCCAGCAGACGCCCCATAAGAACCTCATCACCAATAGCACCTGATAAATCTATTGTTGCTCTGATCATTTTATAAGACCTCTACCTGCATCTTCCTTAAATGCACACTTTTTACATAACGTCCGTGTACCTTCAAGGCTCAAATACCACCTACTCCATTCTAAACTTTCCAATACAGCCTGTTTGCCATACTTTTCGCAGACATTGTACCACCATTCGCTTTTTGCCTGAGTATAAACTTCTCTATTAAGCCGTGCTATTTCTCGTTTGTTTGCGGGCGTGTACTCGGCTCTGTAGCCCGGGTTAACAAACTTGTGGCCACATATCACTTGCCGGCCAGCCCTACCTTTGCCAACAACCCCGTGGCATTTCCACAATTGTTCATTTTGGAGAAACTTGATGGTTAGCGACATGCAGAATGGGCAACACTCTCGATTGCTTTTCAAAACTCCATCATACAGGGGAGCAAATGGTCCGCTTTTAAGGCTGTCAACAACGTCTTGTAAGAAATACCCTTTATCACTTGCGATTATCTTCATAAGGTCATTTATGCTTGGGGGATGAAAAGGGTGCTGTATGACTAGAATATCGTCTGAATGGCCACATCTTTCGCAATGCGCCTTTAATACTGCTGTTCTTCTTTCCGCCCACACCTGGCTTTGCCATATAGGGGGCAAAAGCTGCAGCCGGTTTGAGGCCTCAGACCATGTTATGTTGTCATTCAACAGCTTACTGTAAACCTGGCTGTGTCCCAGTGGCAATTCAACCTTGCCATCGTAAGGGGGCGGGAAACGGCCTGGGATTTGTTCATCAAGTGCAGCCATGAAAGCTTTTGCTATATCGTCCATCAAGAAAGCCTTAGTTTTGCCCTTTTTCTTATATCGTCTACTGTTTTCAGTCCCTTGCCATTGATGGTCTTAAATGCTCTCCAAGCCTTATTTCTTGAATCTTTGAAAGGCATGGAACATTCCGTATCGTCTATAAGAGACTGTGCTGCAAAATTTGCAATTTCATTTATTGCGTTCTGTACAGCATTATTGTTGTGCCCATGGTAGTCAAGAAGCCATTGCTTGGCGTCAGAGCTGAATAGAATGGATCGGCCTACAACAAAAAATGCAAGGACATGATCATTTGTCTTCATAATATGGCAGATAGCATCAGCATCCAAATCAATACCCATGCGCACGAGACTGCGAGACTTCTCCATTGCTATGGTGTTTGCCAGGGAGTAATCCAAGCCGCTGTCATCAGAAAAACAGTTTTCTACAAATTTTCGAATTTGTTCCTGATCCATAATTATTACCTTTCTTTGCCTGACTCTATCATGGAAAGTCCATTGCTGAGAGAATTCGCCACCCTGGAATAGTGGTGCTGACCACAGAGTTCCAAAATGCACATATCAGCGCATTTATTATGCACGTTAAACAACAATTTTTCGAAACTGCCAAACCCCTGACCAAAGCGGTAAAGAGCAATCATGCACCGCAAATCACTCTCTTTCAACGCAAACAAATAATTTATCAAAGCCCTCTTTTTGGGCGGCCAAGTGTCATCCTGGATTTGAGCAGCTATGCAACTCATAGACTCTAATGAATGTGACGTGCAGTGTTTGTCTGGCAACATTCCATGTTCTGTCTGTGCTTCTAAGAGTAATTCGACAAGTTGTTGAGCAATCTTCGTCATAACCATCCCCACTCCGACATTTGTAATATAGGGCTGATATGCATCGTTATTTAAACTCAACAGAACCATGACCAGACAAATTACGTGAGCAATTATCTAGTTGGCAGAGCCAGATTCTCAGTTTAGACATGGGCCCACCCACCAACTCTATTTGCGCCTCATCCGGTTTTGATTGAGATTGAACGACGCTTTTGACTTTTCCACCAACTAATTCATATTGTATAGCCCACCCAGGGATGTTCTGACCAAATAAACAAACATTTGATTCCGTATGTTCAAGGGATATAGTCTTAAGACTATCAACCGCGTCTTTAATTTGAGCAGGGGCAATGGTGAGGTTAGTGATTTTAAAACTCATTTTAGAACCTTCAAAGTCATTAACTATTTCATTGTTTTCAATAAGTTCAAATAGTAAGGACAGAGTTTTGAAGTCTTCCTGTTCTAAGGATGTGTATTTTGGCATCGTTATATTGCAACTAAACTTTTGAGAAATTCTTCGCATTTGGCCAATAAAATCTAAAATTGAGCATATGTTATCTGCCGCCTCCAACTGCTGCGGCAAGCTAATTGGTGTTGAAAATATTGGGTTTCCGTTCAACTCCAAATCAAATGAAATTTGATCTGCGATTTTCAATTTATTTGCCCATTCATGCAATTTATCAAAATGCGGCAATATGCGGACCGGTACCCCAGCCCAGATATCCACGTCAAAATAGAAATGGAAAGAGCATACCGTTTCATCTTTCTCGGAATTTGGAGTTGGGATTTCAATATCGAAGAGCAAAGGAGATTTCCCTAAAGATCCTACAAAACGTATTTCCTTATAACCGCCTGAGATTTTCCCTGTAATCCCATGAAGCAAATAAATATTATCACTATTTTTCGACAGTGAAATACTAATAGCACCCTCATACTCATGTGCAGTCCTTATTGCTATACTGCTTGCAGTGCCTGTTTCAAGCCTCTGAATCATGTCTTCAAACAGAGCAGAACCTTCGAATTTGACTTCTCCAGGCCCAAACACTACCGTTTTCCCTCTGCCAAACAATTCTTCGAGCTTAGAATTTGACGTATTAAAAGCTGCATTAATTATTATTTCTGAACCTGGGACAGGACTGAGTAAATAGTGTTTAGAGGAATCCGGATGAATCGTAACACCTAACTGGAACCTTTTATCAAGTGCCTCAATTCGAGCAGCTTCTTGTTTGTATGCCGCCTCAATTGAGCTTGGCCACATATCGGACATATATTTAATAGCAGACTCGACCTCTTGACCAAGTTTTTCATGGTCCGTCGCATCATTAACAATCGGGATATTAATTGTTAACCCCTTCACTTTGTCCCACTTCCTGTTTTTAATCGCTGTGTGCAAGTATTTCTGTAAAAAAATGTAGTAGCATTTCTTTTGGGTAACATCAGCAACGAATAAGAAAACAGGCTGTTTCACTTTCTCATAGTAATATATTAAATGCTTGTTCTTCATTGAGAATTTGAGCACGTTATTTACAATTTTAGGTGTCTCCTGGCCTTTCAATTGTACAGTGAATATTGCCCCTGAAGGCCCACCGCCTTCAAATGTTTCTACATAATAATCTAAGTGATAGTCTGGGCGTTGCTCACGTTTAAGCCACGCAGCGGGGAGAGAGCTATTGAATATATTTTGAGCAAGCTGGTCAATTTCGTGCTGTGAAAAATTCATGAGTACAACCTCTTCGATTAGTAGGTTATTAACCTTATCATACGTCTATTCAAGATGTGGAGTATTTCTATATTTCCAAACACACCTCCCCCCTCTAAACATTAATTTATTTACTCGGTAAATGTTTTTATTGACACCCTAGTTTTCTTTTGTTAATCAGTTACCCACGCGAGTTAGCTCCATATAAAACAAAACGAGGAGAATTTACATGACAAAAGCTGAGTTGATCGGAAAGGTTGCCCAAAAGACCGGGATTACAAAAAAAGATGCCGAAGCGGCTATCAATGCTACATTTGAGGAAATCAAAAACGCTGATAAATTTGTTCTTCTCGGGTTTGGCTCATTTGGCTATAAGGATCGCCCAGCCCGAACCTGCCGTAATCCACAGAATGGCGAGACAGTGAAGGTACCAGCTAAAAGGGTATTCTCGTTTAAGGCATCCAAGACCATTCAGAACTAGCTCCATACGTTTTAATAAGCGACAAACCCCGCTGCTGTAAGTATGCGGGGTTTTTTTGTGCCTCGTTGGACATGCCGAATACCTTTAATATAGAGGGAGCTCAAATTTAGAGGGTAAAAACATAACCATGAGCAAGCTACTCTTCATTCTAATCGTATTCAGTTTATCCGTTTCAGAAGTTGCTGGCCGCAATGTATATGTCGAGCGCGAAAACTCTGATTGTATTAACACTTATACGCTCAAATTGATTGTAGAGGCTTCCAGAAATGGAGCATCATTCGGTGAGTATGAAGATGTGCGCTTTGTTGCGCAGCGTATCGGTTCACCAGACCAATGCCGCATTGTCATGAAACACAAGATCGTTCAAAGCCGGCAAAATATAATAACGACATATTATCAATGCGTTTTTGATAACCCGATGGACCGGCACTAATAAAATCGGAGAATTATATGGAAAATGCAAAGCTGCTCATATCAAGCGAATCACAAAGAACCGATTATTTGAATCAGGTTGTCATAGAATCCGAGAAGGATCGAGCGGCTACTATCAAAAGCTTTGATTCAGAGGCAAAGCAAATGCTTGCGGAGAGGCTGGCAGCCGTATCCTGGAGAGAAAAGGATTCTATCACTGCCAGGCTTCGCGACCATATGGATCATGACCCCCGCAAATATCTCCCCGAATATCAATCTCATGAAAGTCCGTATTTTGGCGTGGTGTCCATTGAAGACGACCAAATTGGCTCCAGAACATACGTTATTGGCAAAGAGACTCTTATGGATAAGAAGATCGTTGCCATAGTGGATTGGCGTAAGGCTCCTGTTTCCAGGTTCTTTTATGAGTATGAAGAAGGTGAGGACTACGATGAAGAAATCCAGGGTAAAGAGAGGACTGGAATAATAAATGACAAGCGTACTGTTCTTATACAAAATAAAGAACTTTTAGCTATTTCCAAAGCAGGTGCCAATGTACTTAAAATCGAGGGCGAATGGCTAGTTGAAGGGCAAGGGAAAGTTGAGGAGAAAAAAATAGATGTGCAGATATCCCGTACCGCAGATCCATCGAGTCATGTATTACCTGATATCGTTGCCCTCATCTCAGCAGACCAATTCAGGATCATTGCTTCACAAACTACGGGGTGCGTTTCTCTGACAGGCGGTGCCGGGAGCGGCAAAACATCAGTAGCGATCCATAGGCTTTCATACCTCCAATACAACTACCCGGAAAAGTTCCAACCTGAAAGATGCCTGGTTATGATGTTTAACAGACCTTTGCGGGATTATGTATCTCTGGCCTCTGCAAATTTGCTTGGTGATACAGCCGTTGATACATTTGCCTCTTGGACCTTAAGAGCACTTAAAGCATATGGTATCAGCATTAGCGTAAAGTCTATAAAGAACATACCAGGCAGAGATTGTGCCGGGATAACCAAGAGTCTTAAAGCAGTCGAAGCTGTTAATCGCTTTATTGCTGACAATAATACACCTGTTACCATCGATACTTTGTGGGATTATTACCATAGCGCCGTATTCATGGAATCGCTTGGTAGTCTAAAGCGAAACATAATAAGCGATTTTGAAAGAAGCCTTGAGAATAAAACCGTAGCATGGTCAGATTTGCCAATACTTCTTAAATTATGCCAAGCCAGCAACAAAGGCTCAATCAGGAATGGAGCATCTGAATGGTATCACCATATAATTGTAGATGAGGCACAGGATTTTGGTTACCTTGAGCTTGATTGTTTATTTACTGCAGCCAATAGTTCTAAAAGTTTAACAGTATGTTCTGATTCACAACAACACATTTTGCCACTCGTGGACTCGCAAGGGCTTTCGATTTTTCAGGAAAAACTACATTTAAGGGGTTTGGAACGTGAAAATCTAAAGGTATCTTACCGTTGCCCGACTGACATTATGTCACTGGCCCTGTCCGTTAGAGCCGGTAGCCGGACTGAAGAAAGAGCTTATCCAAATGTATCTTGGCATGCTGAGCCTGACTATAATTCCGCAAAAGATGCTCTATACACAAAAATCCAAATACTCGCAAAAAATCCAAATGATCTAACAGCAGTAATCTGCAAGAAGAAATCCGACATACCTAAACTGCGACAGATGTTAAATGGGATCGATGCCGTCCACAGTGAAGGCAATATGAATTTTGAACCAGGAGTGCTTATTACGAATGTTCATCAAGTTAAGGGACTCGAATTTGATCATGTCGTTTTATGGAATCCTTGTAAAAGTGATTGGGGGGCAAGCCAGACAGATGTTAATTTGCTATACGTAGCAATAACCAGGGCCGCCAAAAGTTTGAGCTTTGTACATTACAAACCTTTGCCTGGCGGCATTATGAACCCGCATGAGTAGTTAAATATGGCACTGAGACGAAGAGGGGGTAAAGTTAGTTTGGAAATACAACAATGGACGCAACTTGAACTACCATTATGGGCTGATTTTTCATCCAATAAGCCACCCTCTCCTATTCCAAACCAATGAATTTTACAATAAACTATTTCACCAGCTATTTTTCACCGATAAGTGCCCTCGTATTCGTAATTCTATTATGGTGCCAATGGAAAACGACAAGCGGTGGTGCAATTTGGATGATTCTGTTTAGACTACCTTCCACGGCTTGCCATGAGCTGGCACACATGTTAATTGCACTCATCACCTGCTCACGGATAACCGGTTTTTCCCTTATACCTCGTAAAACAAATGATGTCTGGGTATTGGGGTCTGTCAGCTGTTCTAATTTGGGTGTTTGGTCTGCATTCCCTGTAGCCATGGCCCCCATTTTGAACCTTATTCCTGCGTTATATTTGCTTTCCGCACAGGAACAAGGTGGAATGCTCTATATCTGTACCAGTTTCATATTTATCACTGGTGCTATACCGTCTATTACAGACTTCAAAGTTGCTGCAAGGCATCCGATGTCTGTGCTTGTATGGGTTGTCACGGTTGCTGTGATATGGGCTGGTGTTAAAGAATAGGATTACGCGTCTAAACGCAAAAAAGCCCCTTGTACTTGCCATAAAGGCAGTACAGGGGGCTTTTGACATCAAAATAGTATTAGCTGTCCAACATCATTAGATACGTCTTCACATTGGACAACTCCTTTCTCCTTAAAGTGTACATTGTATTGCTTTGAAAACTCTTCTGCCTTGATGAACACTCCATTGAATTTTGCAAGTGCGAGAGGGCAGTGTTCCATATCGGAACAATCGAATCTAGGGCCCTTTCTGCAAATCGGGCAGTGAGTTTGAATCATTGGAAGTGCGTTGAATTCAAACATTTCACCCTCCTCAGTCTTCGTTTATGAGAATCTTTGTTTTGCCGTTTATGGTCACGTAATGTCTTTCTCCTCCATAATCCTGATGAGGAAGGGCAAACTCAACATACTCACCACGTTTATAAACTTTCCAGTGGTGAGTTCTCGTTTCAACAAACAAGATCATATCCTCATTTTGGCAAACATAGGCAAAAGCGTTTTTTTGCCATTCCGAAAGATTGGAAGAATGCGACCTGCGATATTCAGCCATTGGCATTTTATCGCCTACCATATACGACCGACCGCACTCCAAAATCTTGTCCCAACAACCATATTCACCAGGTTCAAGATACCATTTATCCTTTTTATAATCGCTGGTGACCAGAGTGAAACCACTTCTAAAGCAATTAAGTATGTCGCTGGTACTAATATATTGCTTTGGCTGTGTGGGTATTGGTGCTGTAACAGGCGGTAATGTGTCAAAGAGAGGGACTTGTGTCATGATGCGCTCCCTTCATGCATTGCGTCTGTCTCCGGATCTATTCCAAAACGGTCAAATTGGAAAGAGCCGGATTCGCTTTTATCGAACCCACAATGGAAGCCATTGCTGACAAGTCGCTTAACTTCGTCAATGGCATCCACTAGATCAGATATTGTATTCCCTGTAGCGTTGATAAGTAATTTCATACTATTCTCTCCCATTACTGAATGTTGTATGGGGAGAACTCCCTTACGGGGAGGTTTTCTCCCCATGAGGGTTAATACTTAAAACAGACCAGGCTGAGCATATTCCGGGTCTGGTGCTATTGGAAAAATCGGAAATTCCTGTTTAGGGGCTGAAGCCTCAATGATTTTATTCGCGGCTTTGTCAGCTGAAAGGCCTTCACCCCATGCTTGTTGTAGAACTGCAGTTTGCACTTCGAGAATTCCTTGAGCATCAGAGGTGGGGACTTCAAGAATGTTTTCAACTAACCAAGTCACCTCTTGTTCCCACTCAATGAATGTTTGTACAGACGCGGACTCCTCATTTGTTTCCACAGGTGGCGCCATGATGTCATAACCTATCATTTGCCGGCTGATGTTCATGCCAAACAAAGGAACATTTACGAATTTGTCATAACTTTCCCTGCCTTCAAACGAGTCAACCACTGACTGTTCATCGCAACTCAAGGATTCATAAGATTTCGTCCCGAAGTCACCAGGAAGCCAGTTTTTCCCCCTGCAGGCGACTACATTGAAACGTCTCAAGATATCTTCATCCTTAAACGTTAAATGAATGGTCCCCTTCTTGTGAACTGTGATCTTGAAATATGTACTGTCTATACCCGACTGTGTAGGCGCATTTGGTTCGAGGTTGAAGGCGTTTTCAAGAGCATCTGCTATTGAGAAGAATGATGCCATACCATCAAAATAGTTCATTACGACATCAATATCTCTCAATGTTCTAGCTGCATCCCAATTTAACTTCCAACCGTTCCAACTTCTGAAAGGGCCATCGCCACACCCTGCCCCATAGATTGGAATAACGACTCTCTTCCCTACTTTGAATGCCTTATTGGTTTTCCATCCGTTGTAGTAATGAATGTTCTTTTCATGCACACCACCGTCGTAACAGTGCCTGACGGTAAACATGTCAAAGATTTCCAATACGGCATCAGTAAGAGTCTTTTCTGCACCTCCCAGAAAGTTAAGCACAAATTGACGTATATTGGACTCCGTGAAGTCCATATAGCATCTCTCTTTAAGATTTTCTTCAAACTCATCCTGCTTTTTCTTGGTTAAGCGTGAATGGACTTCCTTCAAGTCCAACACTTTGCGCCAATAGTTGATACGGATGAGTTTAAGCATGTCATTGACATCTCTTTGCATCATATCGGTGAGGTCCAACCGAGAAAAGCTGTACTTCTCAGGTTCATGGTTGAGTCCGATATATGATGCAATTTTACGGTAGTTTTTATAATACCCCACTATCGTGTCAATTCCGGTCTTTACGATGTCGTTGTATTCTGCAACCAACTCCTCGATTGTGCGTCCGGTTGACACAGCATAGTTTTCATCGATGGTCTCATAGCAGCGTGCGGCGTGATCCCCACATTCTGCAAATAAATCATCTTCTACTTTTCGATCAATGACTATGTTGATGAGAGCTACCTCCACATCTGTTTGCCTCTCGGCATCAACAAATGCATTTGGAATATATTCAATCTCGGCTCCAAGCCCGTTCAATTTTTCAACCATTTCTTTTCTTGAACGTGTATATGGGTTTTTGATGGTCTCGGCGTTAAGAAGGAATATTATTTGCCCCCTGTACATAATGTTGATGGCTTTAAGCAGATGCTTTTCACCATTGTCAAATGGCGGGTTTGCTATTATCAGATCGTATTTGTCCGGACCTGAATAGGTTAAAAAGTCAGAATCAACCAACTTGAATTTTTTTCCACGAAGACATGCCTGCAATTCTTCGTCGATCTCAATAGTAAATATTTCAAGTGAATTTCCATGGCTGTATCTGAATTTTTCATAGACTGCTTCTGCCAGATCGCCCTTCCCGGCTTCAGGTTCCAGAATTTTCTTTGGGTGTCCTTTTATTTTGGCAACCATTTTGGAACACAAACTAGGGGGAGTCGGATAGAAGTTTTTATTATTGATATAATTTATCATTGCTGTCTCCTTTCGTGATTAAGGGGAGACATCCCGCAGAGGGGAGAATGTCTCCCCTCATAAGGGTTAGATTTTTTTACGGTATATCTGCGTTTCTTTGCGGACAGCCATTGTTTCTCGCGGATCAGCATCTCTCCAGCGAATAGAAAACAGTTCAAAATAGCCTGTAGGGTCTTCAACCCAGACAATTCCATAATCTTTGTCTATGGCATACCGTTTACCATTAAGCAGGGTTGTGACAGTTTTCCATTCACGGAAAGTCTGATTGTCCGGAACACAGATAAACACTTTTGATAACACTTCTGCAGGAATGATTGTCAGCACTAGACTTGGATAATCAAAGTGTGCAGGTTGGGAAAATTCATAACCTGCAGCCGTTCTTTTGTTGAAACGGATTCTACAACTCCCACCTAGACCACTATCTATATCGAAGCAGTCGCCCGGGCGGGCATTGTCAAACACCTTGATATCTTCAAAATAATGCCTTATAGCCGAAACAAACATTTTGATCTCCTTTGTCTGTTCAGAGAGGAGACCTAACCCCCGGTGGGGATGTCAATCTCCCCCAGCCAGGGTAATTTTTATTCGGCCTTAAACCGCCATACTGGTACTTCAATAAAACCGCTATTTACACGGCGCCCCGTATCTTCAAATATTCCAGAATTGAGAGCAGCAGCAGCGATTTCCTCATTCTCTGACCAGTTTTTGATGAAGAACTCACCCGGTTGCAGTGTTTCTCCAACAATGTTTGTTGTTAGAGTGCAATATGGGCCTTCCTCATCATATATTTGGAGAGCAATCCTTTTGTTGCGATATTGCTCTTCAATAATCTTTAGTTGCTGGCCAAATGCCATAAATGATCTTGCTTGCATAATATCTCCTTCGTTATTATTAAACTCCCTCATGCAATATAAACCGGTCTATTTCCCCTTGTTGTGCCCATTCAACAACTATTTCGTCTAAGCGAATTTCACCGTAATAGTGAGATTCCATAAAATCAAAAAAAGCGGCTTTTGAACGGCGACAATAAGAAGGAATCCCGTAATATTTTGCTGTAAATGAGTAAACGATCTTCAGTGAGTATACGTTGACTACTGTACTGAGGGTTTTGAGATAGGTATGTTTGCTCATGGTAGCACCCTTTGCAGACTCCCCCGCCAGGGAGTCTTGTTTAAAGAACTCCCCGTGGCGGCAGGGTTGCCCACTATGGGCTACTCAACAGGAGAATGGATTTTGCTAGGCAGCTTCCGCAAAGAGGCTGACTTCTCTCCATATTCCTGGTTCCAGTGATACTACAGTCTCATTTGAAGAGAATGCTTGCTCTATAATAGTTGATACGTCAGGAGTGGATATTAAGCCTTTCCTTTTACAAATATCAGCATACATATCTTCTTTTGAGACTGTGTTAGCTAGAAGTTGTTCCTTGGACATGTCAAACAGCCCCATGCTTTCCTTCCATGCAGTACGGCGCATGATCAGGTCCGATGAGTTGACCCGTCCGGATGCAAATTGTAGCGCACCCATCGTAGTGTAATACCTGTATGCGGTAGTTCGCGGGAAAAAATACTCTTTAGGGTACTTATCCAGCAAATAATCCAGTTCAAATCCAAGAATGAAGCCTGCAGCTTCAGCATCTATGGTGAACTCACTATCCGCGGTCTCCACATCGAGAACAATTCTGCCATCTTTGAGAGATTTTGTGCCCATGCAACCAGAGTCCGATTCTGACGTCATCTCCAGCATAATGTTTCTTATACCCATCATGCGGAAATCGTTGTCTATATTTTCCCATCCTTCTCCCACATATAAGTATCGCGCTTTCGGTACCGATATTTGTTCAGGGATGGGAACCGTTGGGACGTCGTATCGTGCTCCTTCACATATTTCCCTGTATATTCTCAATGCCTCAAAAGGCATGTGAATGCCCTGTTGTGACCAAACTGCATCGATTGCAATCAGGGCTTCCGGTGATATGAGTTGGAAACGTGGTTCAATGTGCAACTTTGTTGCCGCTTCTATTTCCCTTGCATCGATAGTCAGACAGTAACGGAGTAGATCCGCCAACATATCAGGGCTATAAGTGTCTGGGCCGATAGCAATATATCCATCGTTAATAGAGCGTCCGATCCAGGCTCTTCTTTCAAAATCAAACCTGGTGTTCTTAATGAAGTCCTGCAGTTCATGAATTGATTGCAGGTACGAGTACTTCTCCCCTTTGGCCAGCATCCCCTCCATGGATTTATCCCGTCCGACGGTACAAACCATGCAGCCGAATCGGGTATTACATGGAACAAGCTGCCCTGAACAATTTCTGACAACTTCTCTTGCGCCGTCCATATACAACTGAATCAAGTTGCCGAGGTCACCGTAGCACTCTTCTAGGCCATTTGAACATTCATAGAGATATTGCCAAAGATCGTCATCCGACCAGTGTGCAACTGGTGAGAGCTTAAGCCCTTCCTTGTCACGCCACAGGTGTTTGTGAGTCTCTCCGCGTTTCTCCATTCTTTTTCTACGACCGGCGCTCTCCGCAAATCGCGTTCCTACAACCGTTACCGGTTCTAAGGTGTCTTTGCTGTTGAGCTCCTTGAAGATGTGTTTCTTCAGTTTTTCCATCGGTATAACCTTGAGGTCCAAGGTACAATCTCTTGGACGACCCGGCAGCGGTGGGAGGTTGCGGCCTGATATTACTTTAACAGCCCACTGAGATAATAAAGCTGGTTTGGATATTTCCATCCTGATATCGATACCATTGCTCTCAGCATACCGCTTTATTGCAATAATCTCGGACAAGGCATGTTGATGAACCGCTGGGTTTTCTACCAACGGATCAGCATGTAGTATGATAACTTGCGGGACTACTTCGCAATTTCTGACCATTTCGGCCAGAGAAACCAGGACCAGATTAAGACATGCTGTGCTGTCTTTTCCAGACGACCACGCTACTACGATCGGATGGCCTTGACGAGCAGTTGCCTTTATAACTTCTTTCACAGGGATTGAAATTCCAGAAACTTCTACTGGTACTGTTCTTGGTGAGACAGATTCCTGAGGGAAAATGTCTAGTTGGATTTCTTTCATAGTGTCTCCCACCGCCAAAAATCGCGCAATTGTATTGAGGAGACACTCCCTCAAGGGGAGTTTTGTCTCCCCAAGTGGGTTAAAATTGGTTGGATTGTATCAAGACGCTTCGGGTAAAGCCCAAAAGCCTCTCTTTACAGATTCAAAATGTAATTGGAGTGTTTGCCGGATCTTAGCCATCCAGTGTGAATTGGCAGCAACTTTTTCGCCGGCATCTTTTTTGACATAATCATAAATATCAGACAGAACCGCCCTACCCCCTAATTTTATAAGGGCCATCTGGACCAGATTTCTCCAGGTCATTGCGGTTTGTCGTTTAATATCTATGAGACTTTCAAGCGAGATTTGCACAAGTGTAGACGCGGTTTTTTTCCAAACCAGCAAATACTCATGCATTATTGGTATAAATGAGCCTGTATACGTGCGGTTATCGCTGACACAGTTGTGCTGTGTTTTTATTACTACGCTTACCAACTCGGACTTCGGCATCATGCCAATATAGTCTGCCTGAAAAGAACGGAACATGCCCTTTGAGCGAAGATCACCTATCAGAGTCGCATAGTGCCCACCCAGACAAGTGGCTTCCCTCTGATTGAGAAGCATGATCCTAGACATCTCCAGAAACTCTTCGACTGTTTTACACGCCGACGTGTCTCTGGATTTTAGTGAAGAATCTGTAAATGAGCCAATTTCATCATACCGTATCATCGAACCATATGGAGGATGAGAGAAGACCAAATCAGCATGGGCACCGAGCAGTTTGAGGATGTAATCGCTTGTGAAGTCTGTCCCTGTATGAAGGTCAAAACCTCTATATTCAATACCTAGCTCTTTACAAACATCTCTACTTGTCCCGCTCCCTTCACAGATATCTACAAAAACGGCGGGGTTAAAGTGCTGGATCAGCTCTCGCTGAATATGCCCAGTACAGTTGCCCCGCCAGTTTGACTTACCCCATTTCCCCCTATCGGGAAATGATAGAACGCTTTTCATGGTCTGCTCCTTTTAAATTAGGGCAGACACTTCCCGTCTAGGGCATAGTTGTCTGCCCCAGAGGGTAATTTTAAGCAATAAAAAAGGCGACCTTGCCGATGCAAGATTGCCTTTTTATAAAAGTATTTTTTAAATTCTAAACTGCTGCCCTAGCCTTCTTATGCCTATGCATTACAGACGGCTTTGCAAACGGCTTATGAGCTGATTTCCGTTTTAGCTTTGTATAGACAATAATACTGCCTATTACAAAAAGCATCCAGAATTCCATCGCAATTAATATATCCCATCCGTCAACTTGCATAACTACACTCCTTTTCTTGAATTATAGTATTGCTCTTTGCATCTGGCAAGCGTTATTCAAATTAAGGAGGTTCATCATCTTGTTGGCCATCAAGGGCAAGGCCAAGAAAAATGAATACAGGAGCAGTAGCTGCTCCTACAATCATTTTCCAAAGCATGGATGGATTATATGGTTGCATAAAGCCGGCGATTACAACCCCGGCTACTAAAATTTCGGCTATTTTGTAACTAAATTTAGCCAGGCCTGCATACTGTTGCTTATTCATATTCTACTCCATACACGTCCCCCATCCGGGAGTGTAGTTCTACTCCCGGCGCCAGAGCGCACCTTAAAGGTGATGGCAGGAAATGTTTAGAGACAATCAAATAGCTCCAGATATGAAGAATGATAGTTTGGCTTCTCGATGATCAATAAACCACTTCGCAGAAGTAATTTCTCTGATCCTCACTAGCCCCTCCGTTAATCCTCTTTTCTGTAAAGCTGTAACAACTCTTCTCCGAATGTCGGACGCCCAGGATAACTGCCCAACTGAACCAGCCAGTGGAGGCAAATTATGGTCCTGATCGAACTTTTGTTTTGCAGCAAGACATTCAGGGCAATCAAACTTTCTCAGGTTTGACGCTTGCATGTTTGCTTCTGCTGCATTGTGACAAGAGAGAGAGTAATCTTTAGAGTGACCGCACTTATGAATTATCATGCGACCATAATTAAATCTAGCCATGGGTGAACTCCTTTCACTTGGGGAGACACCCCTGGCCGGGGAGATTGTCTCCCCTTGAGGGTAATTAGATGAATAACGTGTACATGCCCGTTTCTTGCGTGAACAACTCTTGAAGCTTGCTATTGCAAACATTGGCGTGCGAAGAAACGGTCCTATTTTGTTTGGTGGTAACCAGCATAAAATCAATGGAGTATGTATCAGGATGATCCTGACGAATCTTGACCTTGTTTACTCCGTTTTTGCAACCTTTGGGTAGCATAAACAGCAGGTAATCGTTACCACCCAGAAAGCCATTGGCTCCTGTCATTGTGATAAACTTGTGACCACCAAGCTGTTGGAGAATTGCATTTGCAATACCGAGATTGCTCATACAACACTACCCTGAGCAGTTTGTCGCCTACTAGGCGGCTCTGCGTGTATTTCTGCGCGTGCCGTTGTAGAACCTACGAACAGATTGCTCTGGTCGAACCTTACGCTGGCAAATTTGAAAGTAAGCAGGTTTTTGCAAAAACTCATGTCCGGATCTGCAATGTGTGAACGCATTTCTGCACATTCGACTGTATGTTCACAGCTCCTGCACGGTGATTTGCAACCCTGTTCTTGAATGCTTCTAAGTGCCATGACAATCTCCCGGTGTCCGGCAGGTTATCCTCTATCCGCACGCTGGCCTTACGATAGTTGGATTTGCCAAGACCTGTCCCCTGGGAGAAGCAAGACATAAAGACCCCCTGCAGGAGGCTTTATGAATCATGCCTCCCATCAGGGCGGTTAAATAATTTATTCAGCTACTTCAAAGCTGCGATTTGAGTTTTTTGTTGCGCGGCAAAAATGTAATCACTACAGGCTTGGAACTTAGGCCCTTGATACCTATTACCGCTCTTTTGTTGCCGACATCTACCAACGTTGTAACTCCAATCATCCCATCATCTTCCAGTGAAAATTTGTATCGACGGGATTTGTAAGTAAACATTGGCTTGCCGGCTCCCTTGAGGACGGTTAGTCGCTCAAGTACGAATGTTCGTGCTTCATTAAGTGCACAAGTAAGATCGTCAGCTGCTCGTAAAGCATGCAGACATAACTCTATGCCTGTGTCTTTTGACCGCTGTGAAGCACGTTCAATAGAATGTATCGAGAGAGTGCTAGCCATAAGCCCCTCCTGTGCCGACTTGTATGATTGTTTGTTTACGGGACATTAATAGCCCCCGTTTCTACACCTCCTGAAATGGACATCAGGCATATAATAATGAGAATCACAGTAAACAAACTTATCCTTTGGACAAATCGCTCATAATCCAGCTGCGAACCAAGACTTTTTAAGTCTTGGTTGACCCTACCCGCCGCCGGAGTTGTAGAATGAATAATCTTGGACATAATAGTGCCTCCTGAAGACAAAACTCCCCCGCTCGGGAGTTTTATATAAAACTCCCTGAAGCGGCAGGGTTGTCGGTTATCGACTAAACATTAAGAATGGTTTGGCGATAGTTGAAATATCTGTTTACCTTCGCCACCTCATCACTATTGCTTATTGTCTTCTTGACCCACAAAAGCAGCCTTGGCAATGTTGCCGGGTTGGTATCAATACTTCCCTTCATCACTGCCCAAGCCCAAGCAGGTGCCTTGGTCCTTTCTGCCCTTGCCATCACACAAAGGTAATCTGCCTCTTTGTAGATAGCGTCAATTTCATCAAATTCAGCAGCTCTTTTTTGAGCTTCTGGCGAAAGCAGTAGAGAGTCTTTCTCTACTTCTAGTTTTTGCGCATAAACAAGGGATTCCAGAATCTTGGCAGCAAGAAGGCCGTCCTCAGATTCTAAAAATGCTGTCGTAAGCAGATCAACTACCGTTTGTTTTTCGGTATTCATGCTCGTGCCCCTTTCAGCCCAAACAGCTCAACATATCGCTGGTATACATCCCACATGACATCTTTAAGCCATGGGGTGGCCCGTTCGATCTGCGCTTCTACCGCTGCTGGCGATGGACACAACCATAAGCCCGCTGTAAAGCATTCCATTTCAAGGCGTGCGGCCACTTCCCTGTTGTCTACAAGAGAAATCAGTTCTTTAGCCCTATCTAATGCCCCTAGTTTAATTACCTCTCTTATTGCTTTCTCTGTAATATTGCTAGACTGCATTTGGCACCTCCTTGAAAATATTTTGGAATGATGTGTACCGTGCATAAATTTCCTCCAAAAGCCCCTTTACGGATGCGTTTGTTGATTGAGCGATATAATGATCGACCTCAACTTTTGTAGGCTGTTTTATGTACAGGTAATCGTTGAAGCAGAGAGCTTCAAGCTGTTCAATGATTTCCGGACTTCGAATGCTTGAAAGCAGTTGTCTTGCTTTTTCGAAATCACTGTTTTGGATGGCATCGATTATTTCCGTCATGACACCTCACCCCCACGTAAAACAGCCATAAACTGAACATGGCTATCGTACAGATTGTTAAAAATTCTTTTTAGGGATGGGTGTGAACGGTCGATGAAGATTTGCGCCTCAGTTTTTGAGGGTCTGTTTAGCCACAGATAATCGTGGAAACAAAGTGATGCCAATTCCTCGGCGGTAACTTTGTTGTTTAACCCGGCGATCAGATCTATGGCTTTCTCAAAAGCTTCTGCATCAATGGCGTCTATTATTTCAGTTACTACTTCCTTATTGGATTTCAAACTCATATTGTCCTCCTCCGGGGGCTACCCGGCTACAGCATCCTCTTCACCATATAAGGGTACTTCGAGGCCAGGGTTTACACCCCGGCAGGAGGGCACTGAATACACCAACACCCCTAAGAGTGCTGTGACCAATGCCTCCCTGTCGGGGTGTAAACCGCAAGGGCGCCCGCCAAAGACGGGTGCCCCATATGAGTTAGTATTATGTCCGGAGTTGGTAAAACACTCCTGGGGTAATGTACTGGTGCAAATCGGGCACAGGTCCTACAAACCCTGCATCATTCAATCTTGCTACAGTAGATTTTACCTTCTTTGCAACGCCTGCTGCAGAACGGGTAGTTGTGGGGCCAAAAGTGCAAACTTCACATCCCTGGCTATCCACTATGTACCAATCCGGAGTAGATGCTGCTCCCCTGAAATATAGCCTGAAAGGGCCATTCACCATCCGGGACTCTTTATTTTTTTTCATGCCGCAGCCTCCAACTTGTCATGACCAACAAGAGGAAACACATAACAACCATTTTTCCCTTCTTTGAGGCCATGTAGTTCTGGCGGAATAGTAGGTTCCCACCCTGTGCCCTGTAACCCGCATATTGCAGCGAGTTTTTTTACAACTGGGCTTTTGAATTCCTTGGGCAGGACATAGACTGATTCTCCGTCTTTCGACAAGCGATGCGGCACTTCCTTGCAGATTTCCTCTACCATCTTTATTGTTAAGCCTTTCGACTTTTCGCTTGACGGTTCATCTGCGTGGGAATGAGAAATGTTATGTTCACTGTCCCCTTTTTTACCTTTCATGGCGGAGTTTGCATCATCGTCTTCAGTAGCAAGGCCAACCATAGCTGCTAGCGCATAACGCTTTGCATATGTAATAGCCGAGCCAACCGAATGAGGGTCAAATGACAGACAAGGCATAAAAAAGCTACCTTGAAGCCATTGGCCTGATGAATGCATGAGAAGTGTATCAATGACCACTCCTCGTGAACTTTCCATTGGGGTTCCTGGGGACTGCGATACCGCAATGCCATTACCTGTCAGGGCTGGCATAACGACTTTGAGACAAGCTGTCAGGTCAGCATACTTCGACCCGAAGCTTTCATTGGTAGACGTTTTGACTGCTTTTTCCATTTCTACTTGTGCCTTTGTTAAGGCAACAGCAATCTTGTCTATTTGATCAGATTTTTGCATAACACTCTCCTTGCCATTGAAGGCACAACTCCCCCACCAGGGAGTCGTAAAATAACTCCCTGTGGTGGCAGGGTTACCGAGAATCGGCAGAGATATGTTTAGTGTTTAAGCGCGCATCTCTTCCATAGCGTCTGCAATAGCCTCCGCTACCATATTCATGCACGTGTTTTGGCCATGATGGCAGCCTATACCTTCAACTGCTTTTATGGCATCTTCGACATCCATTCCGGAGCGAAGTCCATAAGATACTAACCTTGCAACAGCATCACCAATTGCTGACCCACACCCTCCAGCCTTTCCAAACCGGATAAACAGTTCAGATGGTTCGTTCGAAGACGTAAAGGTCACAGTGATAAATATTTTCCCGCAGTGTGAATGTTTTGCGATCGTAATGCCTTTCAACGCACTAGGCCGCGTGGCTTTAGGGCTCATGATGCTACCCCCCTTGCCAAAGCAATCAGTATTTCTACGGCAAGCTTAGTTAGATCTGCAATGTACATACGGCTCTCCTATTTGCGCCAAGAGGCGCGGGTTATTTCCTTTCGGTTTCTTCGATTGACCGAATAGGGTAAGTACCGTGCCTTGGGCACAAAAAAACCCGCAAAGGCAATATTGCCAGAGCAG